>JAEEGI010018121.1_pt1 | contig 14342 bp, 15 predicted proteins | sample 8958751 | NCBI WGS metagenome assembly JAEEGI01 (sample SAMN16246545, study PRJNA631951) | gut metagenome | biome: gut microbiome; feature: rumen; material: KS-attached | host: Bos | place: Iran: Karaj | collected 2018-10
GAAAGAGACTCCTATATTCAGACGGTTGCAGAGGGCGGTACACTGCCCGAAGATGTTGTTCATCGTGTGCTCTCTGAAGAGTATGTATTGGATTTGGCGCACTTCGGTAGCCCGGATGGGGATAAAAATTATCCGCACAGTTGGGAAGAATTCTCAGAAGTTCTGCCAGCTACGCAGAAGCAGTATGGGAGCAGCGGAATTATGTTTCCAACGGTTGTCTATGAAAAAGAGGGCTCCACTGTCAATGTTTCTTACAATGACGCCGGTCTCTCTAATGAGGCGTGTTCTTCGCTTCTGACCTATGTGCTCTCCGGCTCCGGCGATATCAACGGCAACAGCGAAGCCGACCTCACCGATGCGGTGCTTCTGGCGCGCGCGATCGGCGGCACCTATGAGCTCTCCGCAGCATCCCGCCGCGAAGCCGACCTGAACGGCGACCTGAACGTTGACCAGAACGACCTCAATGCCCTGCTGCGTGTGCTCGCAGGCGCATGATGCAAACTGACTGTGTTCCATCCTTAGCATAAAAAATTGCGGGGCAGATCGGATCTGTCCCGCACTTTTTTTGCTTATGGGCGGCGGCTCTCGCCGAAGTAGAAGACCGTCAGCAGCCCGGGGCCGCAGTGCGACCCGATGATCACGCCGAGCCCGGAGATCGCCACCTCCGCAACGGTCGGGTATTTCTCGAGAATGCGGTCTCTGAGCCACTCGGCATCTGCAAGGCAGTCCGCGTGATTGATGCGGATATGCTGACCGTCCGGCTCCTTCATGTCCCGCTCGATGCCGTCGAGCAGCGCCTGCAAAGCAGCTTTGCGCCCGCGCACCTTCTGCGCGACCTTGAGCTCACCGCTGTCCGGCACATAGAGCACCGGCTTGATGGAGAGCAGCCCGCCGATCAGCGCCGACGCATTGGAAACTCTGCCGCCGCGTTTCAGCTAGCCAAGGTCATCGACGGTGAAGCGGTGCATGATGTGCAGCTTGTTCGCCTCGCCCCAGTCGATCACATCCTGAAAGGACATGCCGTCTTCCATCCGCCGCACCATCTCCGTGACGAGCAGCCCGAGCCCGCCCGAGATGCAGCGCGTGTCCATGACATACAGCCTTTGGTCCGGGAATTCCGCGCGGATGTTTTCAGCTGCTTTCCGGCAGTTTTCAAAGGAAACGGACATCTTTACCGACATGTCCAGGAAGATGACATCCTCTCCCCTGGCCATCAGGCCCTTGAAGAAATCGTAATACAGGTACTCGTTGATCATCGAGGTTGTGAGGATGTCCCCTTTCCGCATGCCGGCATAAATGGCGGCGCGGCTTTCCTCCCGGCAGTCGTCGGTTCTCGGCTGGTCGTTTACCGTATAGCCGTATGAGATGAATGGAATGTTGTGCTCATCAAGCCAGGTTCTGGGAAGATCCGAAGTGGAAGATGTGGCAATCAGATAAGACATGGCAGCCTCCTGAATCTGTTTTCATTGTGGGATCCTCATTTTAGTACGCATCCTAATTCTTTGCAAGGTTTTTTTGCTTCTTTCGCCGGAAAACAGATTGAATCTTTCGCTGCGGCCACCTATAATGGCAGTATGGTTGAGAACATCAAACAAATCATAGCGGAAGCGAGCAGGGAGCTTTTTAACTCCAACGGGTATCAGAAGGTCACGATGCGGCAGATTGCAGACCACTGCGGCATCTCGGTGGGAAATCTGACTTACCACTATCCCCACAAAGAAGACCTGCTGATGCTGGAGCATGATGGCATCCTGAATGCCTTTCTGGACGACGTGCTGACCAACCGGCCGGAACTGACCGGCCTGAAGGGTTATTTTACGGTAGAATGCGCATTTCTTTACCGGATTCTGAACGATCCCCCGGTTGCGGCGCTGTATGCCGACGTCATCAATGTGCCCAGTCTCCGCAAGCGTTACCACGATGCGCACTATCGGCTCTATCTGCATTTCTGTCCGGAAGCAGGCGGAACACGGGAAGCATGGATCTCGACGCTTGCCATGTCTGCGCTGGAATATGAGTATGCGGACGTCGGCATCCTGGCGGAGACACCGCAGCTGATGGAGGACATCTTCCGGGCAAAGCTCCTTTTCGAAGGCAGGAATCCGGAAGAATATGGCGCGCTGATTCACGAGGCAGTGGAAGCCGGCACGGCTCTGGCAAAACAGCTGAACCACGTATACTGAGAAATAACACAGCAGAGAAACCGAAATGCGTTTCTCTGCTTTTTATTGTCCGGACCTTGTTTTGCTTTCTTCGATTGTTTCTGCTCTTTATTTCATATCCGCGTAATCATAGGATTCCCTGATCCAGGAGAGCAGCTCCTCGTCCAGTTCGTCCGGCCTGCTGATGACGATATGGTGCGTCCACCGGCCGGGATAGGGCTCTGTCTTCACCGCGACACGTTCCGAATCCAAAGGTACCGGGAGGCCGAGCGTCAAAACAAGATAGTCTTTTGGCATTTCCGCCTTTCGTTTTACCCTGGCGAAAGAGATACAGGCAAACACGTGCCGGTTGAAAAATGTGATCTGCGTCTTCTGCACCCGCTTGTTCACATTGTGGAACGAGTCGTACAGCAACTCCTCAAATGACCGATACAAATTCAATGCGTCCAGATGTCCTTCAAAAAACATCAGCGTGTCCAAATCTAACTCCCGCATTTCTGCTCCCCGGCTTTCAATTCTCTCAGTTTCCATTCTGTTTTTATTATAACACCGAGTGTCAATGATAATTGAAGCGCCCGGCCCCGGTGGGATCGGCACGGCAAATGGAACCTGGATGATGCATCGGCAGACTGAGTAACCAGCCCGGTCAGAAATACCGTTGACAAAAAGAATTGACTTGGATACACTTCGATTCGGATGGAAAACGATCTCATACCGCGAGGAGAACACCATGGAAATTCGCTACTGTCCTGAATGCGGACGGAAACTGCATTTAAGAGAACAGCAGGACGCCCCACCGGCGCCATACTGTGATGGCTGCGGGACCTTTCGCTTTCCGATATACAGCACTGCGATCGCCGTTGTGCTTCTCAGCCCTGCACGGACGCATATGATCCTGATCCGGCAGTACGGGGAGACGAAGCGTGTTCTTGTTGCCGGGTATGTCGACAAAGGGGAAACAGCTGAACACGCCGTCATCCGGGAAGTACGCGAGGAGCTTGGGATGACGGTACGGGATGTGCGCTATCTTGGCAGCCATTATTATCCGCCCTCCGAGACTCTGATGCTGAACTACTGCGCGGTTGTTGCGGAGAGCGAAGCTTCCCCGGGCCTGGAGGTGGACAGCTGGGAGTGGGTACCCGTTGAGGACGCCCTGTCCCTTGTGAACCCCGGCGACTTGGCGGAAACCTTCCTGCTGGATTACGAAGAATACAGGAGATTACCATGAGGAAAGAAAAATTCACCGTGCGGAAGTGTGCGTTTCACCAGGATCTGGCCGATCGCTACGCCAGCCCGGCCTTGGCCCCTGTCGGTACAACCGGGAGAAAATTGTATCTACTCAAAGATACCTTCCCGTTACGCTTTCCCTGCAGGCTTTGATTTCCTCAGGCGCGCCGCAGGCGACAATCCTGCCGCCGGCATCTCCTCCGCCAGGGCCCAAGTCAATGATGTAATCGGCGTTACGGATGACGTCGAGGTCGTGCTCGATGACGATAACGGTTGCGCCGCTGTCAATGAGCGCCTGAAAGACGCCGAGCAGCGTTTCCACGTCCAGCGGGTGGAGTCCGATTGTCGGCTCATCGAACACGAAAACGGAATCCTCCTGGCCCCTGCCCATTTCGCTGGCCAGCTTCAGCCGCTGTGCTTCTCCGCCCGAGAGACTTGGGGTCTCTTCCCCGAGTGTCAGGTACCCAAGGCCGAGGTTCTGAAGAACCTGCAGTCTGGGAGCCACGTTTCTCATGTCCCGACAAAACTCGATGGCTGTGTTGACGTCCCGGTCCATCAGTTCCGGCAGGGACAGGCTCTCTCCGGTTTTATTGCTGTGACGGATGCCATAGGCTTCTTTTGCATATCGCGAGCCTCTGCATTCCGGGCAGGGAATGTCGACGTCCGGAAGGAACTGAACGTCGAGGCTGATCGATCCTGTTCCGTCACAGACCGGGCAGCGCAGCTTCCCGGTGTTGTAGGAAAAATCTCCCGCCTTGAGCCCTCGTTTCTTTGCATCCAGGCTGCGGGCGTAAATCTTCCGCAGTTCATCATGGACATTCGCATAAGTGGCGACAGTGGAGCGTACGTTGATTCCGATGGGGGACGCGTCAATGAGTTTCACATGCCGAATGCCTTCCGCGTTGATTTGGACAACATGCTCCGGCAGCCTTGCGCCGGACGCGGCTGCAGAGAGGCCTGGCACCAGGCTTTCCAGCACCATGGTGGTTTTGCCCGATCCGGATACGCCGGTCACCACCGTCAGCCTTCCACGGGGTATACAGACATCCAAAGCCTTGACGGTATGGATCGGAGAAGTTTTCATCCGGATGCAGCCGTCATCAAACAGGGCGGCTGCTTTGCTGTGCCGTTTGATCTCCTGCCGGCCTGCAAGAAATGGGCCTATTTTGGAGGCGGGATTCGCTTTGATCTGCCCGACGGTCCCCTCGGCAATCACTCTGCCGCCGTCCGCACCAGCATTCGGCCCGAGCTCTATCAGCCAGTCGGACTCGCCCAGAATCTGTGTATCATGATCTACCAGGAGAACGGAATTGCCGTCCGCGATCAGATCGTGCATGACAGCGTTCAGGCCCGCGATGTTGGCCGGGTGCAGCCCGATGGATGGCTCGTCCAGTACGTATAGCACGCCTGTCGTCCGGTTGCGCACGGCTCTTGCCAGCTGCATCCTCTGCCGCTCGCCGGTGGAGAGCGTGGACGCCGCCCTGTCCAGGGTCAGGTAGGAAAGCCCCAGATCCATGAGCCGTTTCGCAGCGGTGTGAAAAGACTCGCAAATGCTTTTTGCCATGGGCTTCATCTCATCCGGCACGGCATCCGGCACACGGGCGACCCAGTCGACGGATTCGGCAAGCGTCATAGTGCAGGCTTCTGCCAGGGAAATCCCCATAAGCTTCGGCGCACGTGCCTTCTCCGAAAACCTCGTGCCGCCGCAGTCCGGGCAGACCGAAAGCCGCAGGAATTTCTCCACCCGCTTCATACCGGTCTCATCCTTCACCTTTGACAGGGCATTTTCCACGGTAAAGGTCGCGTTGAAATAGGTGAAGTCCATCTCGCCGGCGGCGCCGTTGGTCTGATTCTGGTAGATGACGTGCTGCTTGACCGCCGGACCGTGAAAGACGATTTCACGCTCCTTTTCGGTCAGCTCGCGGAAGGGCACGTCCGTCCGCACTCCGAGTTCCCTGGCGATGTCCTTCATCAGAGACCACATCAGGGTCTGCCACGGCAGAACGGCGCCTTCGTCGATCGTCAGCGACTCATCGGGGACGAGCGTCGATTCATCGACGACATGGATGATCCCGGTCCCGTCGCAGCGAGGGCAGGCCCCCTGGCTGTTGAAGGCGAGCTCCTCAGCACCGGGACCGTAGAAGTGCTCTCCGCATTCCGGGCAGACCAGTTCCTGTTCCAGCGCAACGTTCATGGAGGGCGGCAGATAGTGGCCGTTCGGGCACCTGTGGCTGCCCAGGCGCGAGAACATCAGGCGCAGGCTGTTCAGCAGTTCTGTCCCGGTGCCGAATGTTGAGCGGATGCCCGGGATCGCCGGACGCTGGTGCAGCGCAAGGGAAGCGGGTACATAGAGCACCTCATCCACGTCGGCCTTTGCCGCCTGCGTCATACGCCGCCTTGTGTAGGTGGAAAGGGATTCCAGATATCGCCGGGAGCCTTCGGCGTAAAGCACGCCGAGTGCAAGAGACGACTTGCCGGAACCGGAGACCCCCGCGATCCCTACAATCTGATTCAGCGGCACATCCACATCAACATTCTTCAGGTTGTGGACTCTCGCTCCTCGGATCTCAATTTTCTTTGGTTTATGATCATTCATATCCTTTTCAGTTTCCGTCTTTCTTCTAGACAGGACTTCGCCGGCTTTTTGAAAAGCCGGCGGATGATTATTCAGCTTCTGTTTCTAGGCGGCAAGTTCGCCCTGGAGAAAGGACTCGTGGATCAGCTGCGCGGTCAGGATTACGGGTCATGCTTTTTGTGGCTTTTCATGCTGCTTTCTTCCTTATTCCAGTCCGTACGGCCAGCCGGCAAGTCCGCCCATGTTGCGGACGTCCCGGTATCCCAGCTTTTCCAGCAGGCGTGCCGCTCTGGCACTTCTCATCCCGCTGCGGCAGTACACCAATACAGGGGTATCATACGATGGGATGAGTTCCGCAGTCGTTTCGGCAGTGATCTCATCAACCGGCAGCAGTTCAGCGCCGGCCACGTGCCCCGTGATGTACTCCGGTTCTTCCCTTACGTCCAGCAGCGCGACACGTTCCCCGGACTGCAGGATGCTGTGCGACTCCGAAAAGCTCAGTTTTCTGATCATGCGTTTTCTTCTCCTGTTCCGGACCCATTCTCTTTCGTGATTACGCCAGGCCGGCCTGACGGATGTTTTCCATGATTCGGCCGACGAGGCCTGTACGGCCGAAGGGCGTGATGATGTAAAAGCCATCAACGTACGGAGCCATCTGCCCGGCGATTTCCGTGGAGATCTTCACGGCCAGGCTTTCTCCCTTTTCGCGGTCGGCGCCCCGGTAGAGTTCGATGATCTTCTCATCCACGGTGATCCCGGCGATTTCGCTGTTCATAAAGCGGGCGTTGCGCTCGCTGACGACAGGCATGATGCCCCCTAGAATTCTGCCCTGCAGTTTCTCCCGCGCAATCTTCAGGTTCTCCAACCCTTCCGGTGAGAGGATCGGCTGCGTCAGAAAGGCCAGCGCGCCGTTCTGCTCTTTTCGCTTTGCGATGTCCATCTGCACGCCGAAGTTCCGGACATTCACATTGAGGGCAGCAAAGATGCGGAAGGGGTTGGGCAGAACAGTACGGTTCAGGCCGTCCACATAGTTAATCAGCTTGCGGGAATTGAAGTTGTAGACACTCTTGACCTCGTCGCGGTTGGCAGCGGGAATCGGGTCGCCGGTGACCACCAGCACCTTGTTAACGCCCTCGGCGCAGAGCCCCAGCAGCAGCGCCTGCGTGGCGTTCAGGTTTCTGTCCCGGCAGGTCATGTGAGGCATCGCATCCATGCTGAGCTCCCGGCGTATCTTGCAGGCCATGAGGCTGCTGTCGATTCTCGCCCGCGCCACGGGGCAGTCCGCCACAGTGATGAGGTCTACCCCGTTTTCCTGCAGATCGCGGGCGCCTTTCATGAACTTCGCCACATCGGCGTTTTCCGGCGGATCGAGTTCCACGGCAAACGGCTTCCGGTCCGGGTCGCAGAGGGCGGTCCAGAACGGGTCGTCGGCTTCGGGCCGTGCCCTTCGTTCCGCTGCCGCCTCCGGTCGGTACTCAATTCGTACAGCCGTGGGCATGCGCAGCTTTTTGGCAACTTCGCGCATATGTTCGGGCGTAGTACCGCAGCAGCCGCCCAGAATGCGGACTCCCTGTGCCCGCAGCTGTTCCATCTGGTCGGAAAAGTAGCCGGGATCGCCTTCATAGAAGGTGCGGTTGCCGCGCACCGTCGGATAGCCTGCGTTGGGCATGGCGGAGAATAGGCCTTCGACCGGCCCGATCTTCCGCATCAGCTCCACCATCTGCCTGCCGCCGGAGACGCAGTTAAGCCCGACGGCGTCGATGTTCGGGTCGGTGGCCGCCGCGTTCAGCAGATCCCGGATCAGCCGCCCGTCGCGACTGAAGCCGTCGGGGCTTGCCGCAAAGGAAACCAGGATAAAGGCTTCCGGCGCCTCGGTGCGGATGACGGATGCGATCTCGGAGAGGTACTGGCCGGTTCCCAGGGTTTCAAACAGAAAATTTCTGGCCCCCTGCTGCAGAAACTGATCCGTCACGAACAGATACTCCGCCAGGATGTCGGTATCATCCTCGGCGTCGATGGGTCCGATGTCGGCGAAGACATAGGCGTCGCCCGCGGCTCGGTTGGCGATCTGCCAGCCTTCGCGGATCATGGCGGCGCAGTCGCTTTCCGAGAAGCGGAGACGGTTGGCTCCGTAGGTATTGGTTTTGATGGCGCGGCAGCCGGCGTCCAGATAGGCGCGGTGAATCGCCGCGATTTCTTCCGGCGCGCTCAGGTTCGCCCATTCGCAGTCCCGGTGGCTGGTCCGGTTCCGCGAGGCGTAATAGGTTCCCATTCCGCCGTCAAACAGCAGCGGCTGTTTCTTCAGATAATCCCGTATATCTTTCATCCCAGCACCCGCTTTGCGATATCCGCGCTCTGTTTCGCGTCTTTGGCGTAGTAGTCCGCGCCGATCTGCGCGGCGTAATCCGGCGTCAGCACCGCGCCGCCCACCATGATTTTGCAGTCGTGCCCGCTCGCCCGGATGGCGGCGATGGTTTCGGCCATGCTGGCCACGGTGGTGGTCATCAGGGCGGAAAGGCCCACCAGACTGACGTTCTCCCGGATTACTGCGTCCACAACCTCTTTCGCCGGCACATCCCGGCCGAGGTCAATAACGGTGTAACCGTAGTTTTCCAGCACCACGCGCACGATGTTCTTGCCGATGTCATGAATGTCCCCTTGCACGGTGGCAAGGACGATCCTTCCTCTCGAGACGCCCGTTCCGCCCCGCTGCGCGATGCGCTGCTTTACCAGTTCAAAGCCCTCGCAGGCGGCGTTTGCGGCGTTGATGAGCTGCGGCAGAAAAATTTCCTGCCTCTCGTAGCGCTCGCCGACTGCATCCAGCGCCGGAATCAGCAGCCGGTCCACGACTTCCATCTCGCTCATCTGCTCCAAAGCCTGCGTGGCGAGCGTCTTGGTTTCCTGCCGCAGCCCGCGCATGATCGCATCCGCAATGCTCATCTGCCCTCCGGAGGAGGCCGCAGTGCGCTCCTGCACGGGGGCGGATGCGAAACGGCGAATATAGGCTTCGGCGTCCCTGTCCTGCCCGGAGAGCACGCGGTAAGACGCGACGGCGTCCATCACCGCAGTCTGGTTTGGGTTTATGATGGGCAGGTCCAGGCCTGCATGCATTGCCCGGGTCAGGAAGCTGACGGTAATCTGTTCGCGCGCAGGAAGTCCGAAGGAGATGTTGCTTACGCCCAGCACCGTGTGCAGCCCCAGCTCCTCGGTTACATAGCGCACCGCGCGCAGCGTCTCCTCTGCCTGTTCCTGCTGTGCGGATACCGTGAGCGTCAGACAGTCGATGAGTACGTCTTCCCGGGGGATCCCGTAAGAGAGCGCCGCATCCAGAATCCGTTCGGCAATGCGGCAGCGGCCCATCCAGTCCTGAGGGATGCCGTCTGAATCCATGCACAGGCCCACGACTGCCGCGCCGTACTTTTTGCAGAGAGGCAGCACGGCCGCCAGCACTTCGGGCTTCCCGTTTACAGAGTTCACAATGGCCTTGCCGTTCACGGCCCTCAGCCCCGCTTCAATGGCGGCGGGATCCGAGGAATCGATCTGCAGGGGCAGGTCCACCACCGCCTGCAGAGCCTTGACTACCCGGCGCATCATGGCCGGCTCGTCAATGCCCGGCAGCCCGACATTGACATCAAGGATCTCGGCTCCGGCGTCCTGCTGCTCGATTCCACGGGCTACAATATAGTCGATGTCCGCTTCCCGCAGTGCCTGCTGGAAGCGCTTTTTCCCGGTTGGATTGATGCGCTCGCCGATCACGCGCACGCCGTCAAAGCAAGCCGTGTTTGAGGCCGAGCAGACGCCCGCCCGATCCGGAGCTCTGCGTGCTGCCGGCATCCCTTTCAGCGTGCCGGAAAGGGCGCGGATAAATTCCGGCGTGGTGCCGCAGCAGCCGCCGAAGATACTCACGCCAAGGTTCAGTGCCGGCACCAGTTCCCGGGCAAATTCCCCTGCCGTCATATGATACTCTCCTGTGGCGGGGTCGGGCAGTCCGGCATTGGGCTTGAGGATCAGGGGCCGGTCTGTCCAGTGGCTGAGTTCCTCGATCAGCGGCAGCAGTTTTTCCGGGCCGAGGCTGCAGTTGAAACCCATGGCGTCCACGCCGAGGCCGCTGAGTGTCAGACCCATGGCCGGCACTGTGGTTCCGAGGAAGGTCCGGCCAGAGGCTTCAAAGGTCATGGTCACCCAGACGGGGAGATGTGTGTTCTCCTTGGCGGCAAGAACAGCCGCCTTGACCTCATACAGGTCGCTCATGGTTTCGATGATCACGAAGTCCGCACCGGCCTGTTCGCCGCTGACCAGGATTTCGCGGAAGGCTTCATACGCATCTTCAAAGCGCAGCGTGCCAAGGGGTTCCAGCAGCTGCCCGAGAGGGCCGATGTCCAGGGCAACCTTTACGTCCCTGTCGCCGCCTGCCATACGGGCACAGCTCACGCCGCCCTCCACCAGTTCCGCCACGCTGCAGCCGCAGCCGGCAGCCTTGAATCGGTTGACTCCGAAGGTGTTGGTGTAGAGAACCCGGCTTCCGGCTTCGACATATTTTCTCTGGATTTTGGCGACTTTTTCCGGCTGCGTGCAGTTCCACAGTTCCGGGATCTGCCCGACAGGCAGCCCCGCCGCCTGCAGCATGGTTCCCATCCCGCCGTCCAGGATAATCAGTTCACGGTTTTCCACAGTTTTTCCCGTCCTTCCGATAGGCACAGTCGGCAAACATCGTACAGGTTTCGCAGCCCCTGCTCCGTTTTGGCTGCGGGCGGTCGGAAACTCCGATCAGCGCCGTCACGCTCTTCTGCGGCACCATCAGGCCGCTCTCCGACAGGCTGACGCCGATCCGCCGGGTGACGTCCAAAAGCCGGAACAGTTCCTTCTGCTGGCTTAAGGGCAGATCCCCGTAGCCCGGGCTGAAGCGGTCCGTCAGATATTGCGGCGCTAAGGCTTCCGCCAAGTCGGCGCAGAGGTTGTCACACACATTTTCAACGGCGGCGCTGGCGGCCGCATCGAGGATCAGCGCCTTCGCCATGTCCCGCGCCTGGGTCCGGCGCAGCAGGTTTTCCGTTTCCATCCCCAGAGTGGCCGCCATCAGGATCACCCGGTCACAGTCCTTCAGGAATTCGCGGATGTCCGCCCCTGCCGGTGTAAAATCCGTTCCGGTGAGTGAACCGTCAGCATCGCGGTCAAAAAGCCGCCAGACAACCCGCGGGACCGCGAAGCGAAACAGTTCCTGCTCGGAGGTTTCCAACTGTTCCAAAACGTCGTCCGGGAGAGGACCGCCCGGATAGCCGAGATACCGGAGTGTTTCCTGCCGGCTGATTCCCGTCAGTCTTGCTTCCAATCCGGTTCCCCTCCTTTGCGTGCAGTGTTTAGACAGTTTAACACAGATTGCTGCCCTTGTGAATCTTTTTTATCACTCCCGTCAGCTGACAGTAAAATCGCCCCGCCGGGCATTTATGGGGCGAGGCGCTGTCGGCGGTTCAGTTCTTTCTCCACCAGATTCAGCGTGCGGAAGAATCGCTGTGTGGCGATCATCGGGCCGCAGCAAGGGCAGCCGAGCATGTTCCACCAGAACATGTGCCTCCACGAGGTGTACGGCCCTTCTACGCCGAGTTCGATTGCTTTCCCCTTCAGCTCCTCGGCGATGTTCGCCATCCAGACCAGCGTATAGATGAACAGCGTTGGGATTCCAAGCAGATAGGCTATCCAGTACCGCCGTGTCCTGCGGCCGAGGATCTCGTCCAACTCGGCCTGCAATCCGCCGAATGGCATATAAAACAGGAAAAACAGTCCCGCCGTGCAGAAGTCAATCATCCCCAGCCAGAAGCCCGGCCGGTCCGTGTGCCGAAACATCATCTTTTCATCTCTCCGTTTCCTGTCATGGTTCAGAATGTATCACAGAACCGCGAGGCTTGCAAGCGGGCACATGGAGCGGCGTCTGCATTGCGGGAACCGGAGACCTGTGTTATACTGGTTTTGGATTGAAGGGAAAAAGAAAGGAGACCATCATGCCTGCATTTGCAAACCGAATGGAATATATGGCCGGCTCTGCCGCCATCATCAGAAGCCTCTTCGGCGCCATGAACGACCCGGAGACCATCTCGTTCGGAGGCGGCGCTCCGGCTTCCGATGCGCTCCCGGTCGAGCAAATCCGGGAGATCGCGGCCGACGTGCTTCGCCGCGACGCCCGTGGGGTGGAAGCCCTTCAGTACGGGCCGGTTCAGGGCATCCGGCAGCTGCGGGAGATCGTCGCCGGGAAGCTTCTGGCCCCGAAGGGGGTTCCTGCAGATCCTGATGACATCCTCATTGTCAACGGCGGTCTGGAAACCATGAACCTGCTGTGCCAGGTTTTCATCAACCCCGGCGACGTCATCCTCTGCGAATCGCCGACTTTTGTCCATTGCGTGGAAATCTTTGAAATGTTCCAGGCAAAGTGCATCGGCTGCAGGACGGACGACCTTGGCATCGACCCTGAGGATGTGGAAAACAAAATCCTGGAATACCATCCCAAGATGGTTTATGTGATCCCGACTTTTCAGAATCCCACCGGGAAAACCCTGCCCGCCGAACGGCGGGAGAAGCTTGCCGAACTCGGCAGCAAATACGACGTAATCATCCTGGAAGATGACCCTTACCGCGACCTCCGTTACAGCGGAGAGGAGCTGAAGCCCATCAAGGCTTACGACAAAACGGGCCGCACCGTGCTGGCCAACAGCTTCTCCAAGATCTTTTCTCCCGGAAGCCGTCTGGGCTATGTCTACGCCGATCACCGAATCATAGAAAAGCTGATCGATGCAAAATCTGCCACCAATTCGCACACTTCCATGCTGCCGCAGATCCTCTGTGCCGAGTTCTTTGCCCGTGGATACTACGATGAGCATCTGAAGAAACTCTGCTCCATTCATCGTGAGCGCCGGGACGCCATGATGGCCGCACTGGAAAAGACCATGCCGGAGGGTACAAGATGGGTCTTCCCTGACGGCGGCCTGTTCACCTGGGTCGAACTGCCCGGCGGCATCGACACCACCGAGCTGCTGAAGGAAGCGGTCGGTTACAAGGTTGCTTTCATTGCCGGGGCCGGTTTCTATGTCGGCGGCACGGAGGAAGGGAAAAACTGCATGCGCCTCAGCTACGGCAATGTGACCCCGGAAAAGATCGAAATCGGCATGAAGCGTCTGGGCGACCTGATCTGCTCAAAGCTGTAATAAGCGGAGACAGTTTCCCGGATTGTGGAACCGCGGAATGTATGTTATATTGAAGCCGTTCGAGAGTCATCCCGCCACGGAGTTCTGAAAGGAGTTGCTGTATATGATTATTTACGGTTCCAAAGATTGTCCGGATACCATGGCCTGCCTTGCCGCCCTGGATGCGCAGGGCACCGCCTATGACTTCCGGGACATCGGAGAACTGCCCGTTCTGAAGGAGTTTCTGCACTACCGCGACAGCGAAGCCGTGTTTGCCCCCGTGAGGGCGTCCGGCGGGATCGGCATCCCGCTGATCGTGGGAGACAACGGGTCCCTGACCCTAGGGTAACAAAAGAAAGGATCGCCCCGGCATGAACGCTTATACGCACAAGGTGCAGTACTACGAAACCGACATGATGGGCATCACCCATCACGCCAATTATATTCACTGGATGGAGGAAGCCAGGATCGACTTCATGGACCGGATCGGATTCCCCTATGCGGAAATGGAAGCCAGGGGGATTATTTCACGGGTGAAAACGCTGCAATGCGAATACAGGCAGAGCTGCACCTTCGGGGATGAAATCTCCGTTTCCGTATCCGTGGAATCCTTTAACGGCGTAGTGCTGAAAATCGGTTATGAAATGAAAAAACAGACGGGAGAAACGGTATGCATCGCCGGCTCGGAGCATGTGTTCCTGAACCGGGAGGGGCACTTTGTACGGCTGAAGCGGGAACTTCCCGCGTTTTATACGGCGCTTGAGGCGCAGATAGAGACGGGAAAAACAGAATAAACGGGAATCATTCCGGAACCACCGAGGAATTTCCGTCGAAACCGGCAGGGCTGCCGGTTTTTTTGCGCCAGGAAATATACCGAAGGATGCAGAAGAAGCCGGCCAGGAACCAGGTGACGCCCGCCGTGATCCAGATGGACCATACACCGGCATCGGTCAGGTGCAGCAGCAGAAGGGGAAGGCCGATACGTCCGGCGATCTCCACGATGCCGTTGATAAAGGCGAACAGGGCGTCCCCGATGCCGTTGAGCACACCGCGCGTCGCGTAGATGGTGCCCAGGAACAGGTAGAAGAGGCTCGTGATCTTCAGGGCCCGGCTGCCCAGGCTGATGACCTCTGTCTCGTTGACGAACAGGCCGACCAGGTTGTCGCCCCAGACCCGCATGACCAGGAACATGACGCCGGCCAGCAC
>JAEEGI010018123.1_pt1 | contig 14340 bp, 8 predicted proteins | sample 8958751 | NCBI WGS metagenome assembly JAEEGI01 (sample SAMN16246545, study PRJNA631951) | gut metagenome | biome: gut microbiome; feature: rumen; material: KS-attached | host: Bos | place: Iran: Karaj | collected 2018-10
TATTGTGTATCTTTGTCAACTGAAAATGGCAAAACCATAGCAAGGTGTATGAAACGACAACAACTGATATTAGGCTTAACGATGACTGTGCTGACCGTTTTGGCGCAGACGGACACCATCCCGATGACCAAGATTGTGCCTCAGCGTCTGCCTGACCTGAACATCCCTCGCTTCTGCCACGACACTTTCTATGCCAACGGTGAACTGACGGTGACGGGGGGGCACACCTCCAACTTTGTACCTACGCCTACCGCCGAATTCCTCAAGGACGGCAAATGGCAGGTGTTGCAGATGGCCTATACCCACGACGACGGTCTGTGCGTGCCGCTCCGCAACGGCAAAGTGCTCCTGGCTGGCGGCTATGAGAAGAATCTGGGCGTGGGGCAGACCATCGAGGCGGAATTGTATGATCCTGCCACTCACACCTTTGAGGGCTTCGGCTGCCTCGACAGACGGCGGACCCAAGTCTCTGGCATCGAACTGCCAAGCGGGCAGGTGGTAGCAGCAGGAAACTGGTATCATCCAGATGCCATTGAGACCTACGATGGCGGCATGTATTTCGAGACTGCCCGCGACGTGTCCTTGCCTCGCAGCCGACCTTACCTCTTCCGTACCTCCGATGGCGACGTGATGGTGATAAGCGGCTGCTGGGATAACTACGGAAAGCCTATCACCAGCAACATCGTCGATCGTCTGAATGGTGAGCCGTTCCGAGTACCGCTATTAGATGCCTGGAAGCCTTACCTGCTTGGCCATACTCCTCGTAGCGACGACAGCTTTATCGGCGACGATGAGAAGGGTGACTGCGCCTATCTCCTTCCCGTTCAGGACTCTACCGGTCAGGTGGCCATCGCCGAAGTGCGCGATACGGTCTTCTCACTCCTGCCCACCACAGTGCCCGTCCCCATGAAGAGCCGGTTTGGCGAGATTTCCTATTACACTGCCGTTATCGTTGACCGCCAGTTGCAGCGCGGCTACATCATAGGCTGCGACACGCTCTGCCGGAAATACATCCTCTGCATCGAGTATGCTAAGCAGCCCGCCCCACTGACGCTCTACTATACCGATCCGCTGACGGATGCCGACGGGTGTACGCCCGTCCTGTCGCCCGAAGGTCACTTGGTCACCGCTGGCGGTATTATTCATGGCGGCACTTGGTTTACGCCCTCTGCTGCCGTCTGGCTTTTTCCCGTGGGTAACCCTATCGCCACTACTGAAGCAAAGGGTAGTCCCTTCTGGCCTTGGATTCTCCTTGTAAGCTTGGTCGTATTGCTGCTCCTCGCGTACCTTATTATATATAAGAGACGGAATCCGGCAAGTGAATCAGAGGGACAGGTCCATGATTCTTTCGAAAAGAATCAAGCGACCTGTCCCCCTGATTCACCTCGTGACGAACAGCTGATGCAGCGCATCGTCCGGCTGATGGAAGAGCAGCGGCTGTATCTCGACAGCGACCTGAAACTTGCTGATGTGGCAACGGCACTCGGCGTACACCAGAACGAGGTGTCGCATTGTGTCAATTATGATAAAGTCCACACCTTCTCGCGGTTCGTCAACGGCTACCGCATCGAATATGCCAAGCAACTGATACTTCGGAAGCCGGGCATCAAGATGACGCAGGTCGCCATAGAGTCAGGATTCTCCAACGAAACAACATTCTTCCGGACCTTCAAGACCATCGTCGGAATGACCCCCAGTGAGTGGGCTTCGCAGAAAACGACTTACAATTTATAATTTGTAAGTCGTTTTTTGTAAATTGTAAGCCTTCTTGCTGATATTATCCTTAACTTTGCTGCCGATATGATCCATATAGGCAGTCTCATAGAACAGGAACTACGCAGGCAAGAGCGATCCGCAATCTGGCTTGCCGGCGAGTTGCATTGTGACCGTACCAACGTCTACAAGGTTTTCAAGAGGAAAAGCATCGACACCCGGTTGCTTGTGGACATCAGCGTCATCCTCCAGCACAACTTCTTTCTCGACTACGCAGATGAAGTAATCCCCCTTTTACGCTGAAAAAACAAACAAATCTTGCAAGTGTGGACAAATCGGCTACACATAATCGTAGGAGATATCAAATATTCTTCGTATCTTTGCGGCAAATATTAAAACATCTAAAACAATAATGCGTATGAGAAAAAGAGATCTACTCCTATTCCTACTGCTATTCTGCAGCATCGGAATTCGAGCCCAGCAGGGTGTCAGCGCCTCGCTGAAGTACCAGCGTCTGCCCGACATGGGTACGCCACGCTATAGTCACCAGACCTTCGCTGTCGGCAGCGGCTTCATGGTTGTCGGCGGCTACGACAACACGCTGACAGCCACAAAGAGTGCAGAACTATATCAGGATGGCAAGTGGAAGACCCTTTCGCTCCCCGCAGGGGCCGACGATCCCACCTTTGCCGTCAACTACGGCGCAGGACTTGTGCTGCTTGGCGGCGGCAACCCCACGGGAGCCGGAACTGGACAGCAGAAGGCTACGGTCCTCTACGAGCCCATGTCTGGGATGTTCTTCAACGGACCTGACATGACCGTCGCCCGCAGCCATTGCAACGGCATCATCGTTGACAACAGCGTCTACGTGGCCGGTAACTGGTATGGCGACGATGAGGTGTTCGACCGCTACGACGGCGAGAAGTTCTCCGCCACCGGCAGGACCAGCGGCCACCACAACCCCTACATCATCAGGGACACCAAGGGCAACGTCACCGTCTTCAGCACCAAGGACAACCAAGGCAACGACATTGCCAACATCTTCGTTAGCGACATGGAGTGGTTCCCCCTCGACATGTACGTGGCGTCGGATGACATGCTCTACACGCTGCGCTATGCCTACTATGTCGCCTACAGGCCCCTCGACCTACCCGTCGAGATGAGCAGCACCGACTACTACAGCCTCTGGGAGAACAAATACTACGTGCTGACCCTCAAGGGCAAGGACGAATACATGCTGACGTGGATCAATCCCGTCTCGCCCGAGGAGATGCCCATGAACTACTGCGGCAACCTGGTCATCCCTAACCGCAGTCCTGAGAGCGGCGCGGCCATCACCTGGCGGGGAGGCGCCTACGTCAACAATGCAAAGGGCGAGCTCTACCTCATCGGCAGCAGCGGCAGCGGCAAGAGCAACGACCTCCACATCATCAGCTACAACTTCAAGACCGAAGCCTGGAGCCTTGCCACGGCCAAGGGTTTCGACACCGACCTGACCACCGCCGCCTGGACGCTCCTCGACGACGGACACCTCGCCTGCTCGGGCGGCGCAGCGGGCAGCAGCAAGGCCGCCTACATCTTCGCCCCGCCCACCGCCGGTAAGGACGACTCGGCGATACAAGGCAGCGACGATACAGACACCACACCCAGTGAGTGGTCGATCATCATCTTCACCAAGGACCAGAAGCAACATGGGTTCCAGTTAGCTGGCAACCGTCCTGAGGTGAAGTTTGGCGCCTCTACCCTCCAGGTGATTATCTCGTCAGCCGTTCAGGCAGAGTTCTCACAGGACGATGTGGTCAAGATTGCCTATAAGAACCCTGAGCAGACGGATATCAATAGCCCCATTGCAGACCGCAACACGGCGGAGATCAACTATCAGGACGACGGCCAGCTTGTCATCAGCCAGCTCAGCGAGGGTGCTGCCGTCAGCATCTATGCGATGGACGGCAGACAACTCAGGAGACTCAGCGCCAGCGGTGACGGCACTTGCCGCCTCGACCTCTCAGCCCTCCCCAAGGGAGTGTATCTTGTAAAAACAGACTCCATCACCTATAAAATCATGAAGCGATGAAACGTCACACCATATTTATATATACAGCAGCCCTGCTGACGATGCTCAGCACTGTGCTGCCCATGAGTGCCCAGAACAAATCATTCACCGTCAACCGCAACGACGGTGCCAGCCAGAAATACTCCTACAGTCAAGGCGACCGCCTGGTGCTGAGCCGCGAGGACAGCCAAGGCAAGAAGCACACCGACTTCGTAGAGCAGCAGGTCTATGTCGGCAATGACGTCCATAATATTCCCCTCACTTCCATCGAATCCATCACCTTCGATACACAGGCCACTGAGGATGAAGGAAAGACCTTTACCGTCCAGGAAAGTGGCGGCAAGATTGAGTATGGTGACATCTCCATCGACTTCCCCAGCGGCACATTCAACAGCAATGCGACAGTATCCGTTACAGAGGTTAAGGCTGGTGATATACTTGAACGAGACGAAGTATCAACTTTCTATAAGGTAACACTACCACTAAACGCTAAAAAATCCATAGGTGTCAATATCAAGAGTGATAACAAGGATACCGATGTCGCTGTAGTTTTTCACACTCCTGGGTGGTCTACACACAATTCAAAGACAATCACCAATTCAAACATTGCGTTGTCAACCACATATGCCCATGGAATCTATTCCGCTAAGATTCCTGCCTCTCAGAATCCGAGTGCAACAAGCAGAATCAGTATGACTTTCGGCCTGGCTCATACCCACATCAGCCCCTCCTCATTGGCTGCAAGACGCTTACAGACTAGGGCTGACATTGGTCTCGAGGAAGTCGATGATGAAACAGAAGGCGGAGAAGTGGATTGGGAAATTAATTGGGGCCTATTATGGTGGATCAATAGTCGAAATACATTGGATAAAGTTGAGGCCCTGATTGATGACGTTATGATAAATGCTTTAGCCACTATTACGAGTTTAGGTTTCAAAGTGAAAGGTAACCGAAAGATTCCAATTTATTTTGCTGACATAGGTGATTATGGTCAACATCATCAGGCTTGTTGGTCAAACAAAAATAATTGGATAGAACTCGACGAAAAAGTTTTCTTCGATAATAATGTAGATGTGTTGGCCGTTAAGCGTACCATCATACATGAATTGTCTCACTATTTTCAAGCGGACTATGACCCGCGAGAACCTTTTACGAGGGGGGATAATAGAGAATATTGGGATAATGTTTATGAAGGCACCAGTAACTGGGGTGTTGATGAAAAACGCTTGATGGAGGCTGGTGGAGTTTGGATAGAAAAATTTGCTGATGAAAACCAACTATATGATCCTAATTGGGAATCCAATTTTAGAGATGTACTTGCCGCTCCTTTTGACGTCGGTGTTTATGGAAGGACTTCTGATGCAGACGATAATAAAATGAATATGTATTGGGGGTATGGTTCTGCTCCAATGCTGGAATACTTTGCCCGCAAGAAAGGTGATACCAGTATTGTGAAACTTTATGAATTGTGGAAATCTTCTCCAACCGTTTTTGGCGGTTTTAGAACATTATTAGACAAATATGCCGCTTCACTCTCCATGAATAGTCTTTTCGATAGGAAAACCTTCAAAGATTATTTAAACATGCAGGCATGTGGAGACTTGATTTCTTTTACTAAATATGGCATTGTCAAAAGCAAAGAATATACGCTAAAAAGCTTTAATGCAGAAGCAGCATATAATAATATAAAGAAAGTCAATGAAACATCTTCTGTAGATATAACACTCTGGAATCGAGGCGTCACTAAGTCGTCTTTCAGTGGGGCGGGATATGATTTGGGAGAAGGTGGAAAAAAACTTGAAATCAGACAGCTAGAGACTACAGATGTTAATAATTGTGCTTCATATGTCTACCTTCTTGATAAGGATGATGAAATAATATACATTGGTGAATATGATGTAGATGATATTGGTGTGATGGTAATAAGTGATGAAGGAATGTTAAAAAAACTATCCGATGCCAATAGTTCTCTTGTCATCTTAACTACAACGAAGAGGGATATGGCTGAAAAGTTAACGTGCAAGATTGAAGTTACTGTAAAAGAGGAAACAGGTCTTAGGATTGAGCCGGACAAACTTGAATTCGATGCTGATGGTGGTTCGAAGTATTTAGATATATACACAAAAATGCCTTCGTTCAAGCATGAGAAGGATAAGGACTGGCCCAGCTGGCTGAAAGTAGAGAGTTATAAAGACTTTACGATGAAGGTGACGGCAGAACCCAACACCTCAAGTACCGAACGTAAATACACCATTACAGTCTATGCCCTTGATGCCAAAGGCAATAAAGTAGGCCTGCCTGAGGAGGTGGAAGTGACGCAGAAGGGAAAGGGCGGAACCAATATCGCTAGCGTGCTCGACTTCGTGAAGTATGTCAGAGTGAAGTTTACAAGTACTGTACAGTACGATTTACATGCCACAAACGGTGAATCAGCTTCTAATGAACAATGGCATTCAAGAAATTTCAATTATACAATCGGAACGATAGGTGCAGAAACTACCACTAATGTTTCATGTTCAGGTAATACGGCGACGGTGACAATGACGTCAACTGCTTATGATGATATTAGCAATAAAACAAATGTCCCTGGTGATTGGGAGGTTAACAAGGGAATTTCTAATTTAACGCTGGTGATAGAGAATATTAACGATATTAAAAATGCCAGGATCAAGAGTATAGAAGGAAAGGGCGAGTGGTCAAAGTCTTACGTGGGAGATCTTAATCAAAAGCAGGAGGGTGAATTAAAAGCGTCGGACATTCCTATCAAGGAAACCTCCAGCAACAAATGGTCTTTCATAGGCGAAAAGAAAAACGGTGCTGTTATCAGCAAATGGGTATATAAAGAGACGTATACCCCTCATTATTATAATACTCCCAATTTAACAAAAGTAAAGACATATACTTGGACTGGCCAAGATGATTACAAAATTGAAGTCTACTTAGTTGATGAGGTTCCGGTGTACTCAATTTATGCGACAAGATAATAACTACAGTAGGTATGGTTCCTGACCACTGCCTCACAGTGGGGACGTCCCCATTGTGAGGCAAATTGTAACAGCTGTTACAATGTGTGTTCTCAGATTTGTATTTAATACTTGTGTCAATAAATTTCAAAGCGATGGCTTGTTTGTTTGGGGATGTTGTATCTATTTGATTATCAATGTGTTGTATTCTGCTGATTTTGGGCTAAGGAAAGTCGGAGTTTATAGGCAGTAAACCCCGACTTTCATGCCTACTTTCTCCCAGAAACATGCCTAGTTTCTTCAAGAAAACTCTCATGTTGTTCAGAATGTAAAATAAATTGATTTTATCCTTTTCTCAATACCATCCAAAAACGTAACACGTTCGCCCTGATTTCGTTGTCGTCTCTGAAAAGCTATCAGACCTCCCGTCCTCTTTTGAAACGCCTGTGTATATCGGGGTTTCAACACGGGAGGTCTTCAGACAAGACCTCCCTTACACCTCCCTTGGACCTCCCCTGCTCAGACAACATGAATCGTACAGTATAACAGCATGGCCAGGTCCAATTGACAACAACACAGCAAGACGATTACTATATTTCAAACTCAAGTGCGGATGGCTTCTGCTGTCCGCACTTTTTTGATGAAATGTTTATCACATAGGGACAGTCCCTATTGTGAGAAAACAGTATAACACAGCCTCCCGCCGAGTGACAGTCGGCGGGAGGAATTAAACAGAGAGCGGGTGGCTTCTGCTGTCCGCACTTTTTTTGATGAATTGTGGATACAGAGGGACGGTTCTTTTGTTACACAAGAGAGCCGTCTTTTTTTCGCACAGCGGGGACAGTCCCATTGTAAGAAAAGGGTAACATAGTTTGGTTTTTGCATTTGTAAATAAAATCGCTAATTGTCTCTTTGTTGTTTTTTTGGCCTCAAGAAGGAACTATTAAGGAAAATAATTGCTACCATTAATGCGCGCAATTTCTAGATTTAATCCTCGCAATTTTTACCATTAAAGCCCTTCTCTCCGCTTCTTCAACTTAATGCTGCAACTGTAACAATATTTGATTTAGATTCGCGAATACTTTGCAAGAAACACCAGAAACTTGAACTATCTTGCGCGGTCATTTGGTCATTTGGTCATTTGTCAAAATCGAAAACAGATTGTCAAAATCCGCCACTATAATATAAATATTCTATTTATATATAGTGAGCAATGACCGCGTTCCCGAAATCGAAAATGACCAAATGACCTTGACCAAATGACCACGATAAAAAACGAAGCCGCCGACATTCACATGCCGGCTGCTTTTTCTTCAGATACCTTGCCTACATTCCCATGCCAGCAAGGCAAATCAAATCTGGTTATGATTTTAGATAACTGCCGCAAAGTTAGTGAAAAATGTCGATATTTCCAATTATTTTAAGGATAATTTGTATTAATCTTGCAAGTGTGGACAAATCGGCTACACATAATCGTAGGAGATATCAAATATTCTTCGTATCTTTGCGGCAAATATTATAACTTCTAAAACAATAATGCGTATGAGAAAAAGAGATCTACTCCTATTCCTACTGCTATTCTGCAGCATCGGAATTCGCGCCCAGCAGATTCGGATGAGAGCCTCGTCTGAGGTCAAAACCGTTAATCAGTTGAAGAGCAGCGCTACCAGAGCATCTGATCAGCAGGGCGTCACCGCCACACTGAAGTATGAACGTGTGGCCGACATGAAGGTGCCCCGCATCGGCCATCAGGTCATCCCGACGATATCACAAAAGGGACAGTCCCCATTGTGAGAAAACTGTATAACGCAGCTTCACGCCGAGTGACATACGGCGGGAGGAATTAAGCAAAATCAATCGAACACCCCATCACCTCACTTTCTTCTTGCAACTGTCTGATCTTAAGTGAATTGAAAGAGTGAGATGTTTGTCAAACACCTCACTTGACATCTCACTCATCACTTCACTGTGTTAGGATGTGGATGATGAGTGAGGTGATGGGTGAGGTGATGAGGAAACACCTCCCTCACTGAAATGCCCGTTCACAAAGGTGTTTCAGAGGCAGAAGTGAGATGATGAGGTGTTAGAACGAATCCTTTATAAATGATGTGTAGCACAGATGAATATATATGTCGTTTCCGGATATTTATGCAGGATGGCTGCGGATGGGAGTTTCCTTAGACTAAACCCAGACTTTCAAGGTAGTAAAGTTCCACTTTCCTTAGCCTAAACTCCAAGTATAGTTGGGCATGATTCAAAATGCATAAACATTCAAGTGGACTTTTTTTGATGAATTGTTTGGACGAATGGAAATAATTGCTTAACTTTGCGGCAGAGTTACAAAAAATGAGAGGAATAGTATTTGGACTTTGTGTTTTGATGTCATGGTGGTCGGGCCAATCATGGTCGGCCAATGGGAAGGTCATCTATGTGGCCACAGACATTCATGTCATGGATTCAAGTCTGGTGATCCATGAAGGCGATGCCTTGACTTATTACATTGGTCGAGACAGAAAAATGCTCAGCCAAAGCATAGAAGCCTTTCAGGCAGTTGTTGACAGCGCCATCATCCATCAGGCTGACGTCCTCCTGATATGTGGCGATTTGACGAAAGACGGCGAGAAGATTGGTCATGAGCGGGTTTCCCGTATGCTTGGGAAGGCTCTCCAGGCCGGCATAAAGGCCTTTGTCATTCCTGGTAACCATGATGTCAGGAATCCCTCTGCCAAATACTTTGACGGTGATGAGACAATTCCTGCAGAAGGAGTAGCGGCAGAAGAATTTGCTTCTATCTATCGCGATTTCGGCTATGGAGATGATGATTTGCGGGACCCGAATTCCTTGTCCTATGTCTGTGAGCCTGTACCAGGGTTGACGCTTCTTGCCATTGATGCCTCTCAATACGAGAAGAACACTTACATTGCCGAGGGAGATGACAGAGACGTGAGTGTTGTGGGTGGCGCCATTAAATCTTCCACGCTTGACTGGCTGCTGGCACAGGCTGACGAGGCAAAAGGCAAGGGGAACCAAGTCATAGCCATGATGCACCAGCAACTGATAAACCATATTGACGGCTTAGATACGATGGTCAGTACTGCTGCCATCGAAAACGGCGACAGTATCGCGCAGTTGATGATGGAGCATGGTATTCATGTCATTTTCACAGGTCACATGCATTATTCTGATGCCGCCACAATATGGAACGACAATCATGATGCTTCATTGACAGACATTTCTACGGGATCTACCATCACCTATCCGTCGCATTATCGTGTGGCCACAATCAGCGATGACTGTTCCCTGCTCACGATCGACACCCATCGTATCAACAGTTTGCCGTCACAACCGCAGTTCTCCCAATTCGGACTCCAGTTCTTGGAAAATGGCATGGAATCTTCGGTCTATGCTGCTTCCGGTATGCTGTGGAATAGTATAGAACCGATCATGAAAACCTATCTCAAAGACATAAGCCTTGGCATCGGCTCGATAACCTTCCGTATTCCAAATAGCTCAGAAGAGTTTGCTAGGATGGTGTATAAACACCTTGCCACTTTCATCAATGATGGATGGCTGGCACTTCAGGAAGGCAATGAACATGACCAGGAAGTGTACGGGCGCTTATATAAAGAACTGAAAAAGGGCATCGACAATCTTTTGGGAGAAATTGTTGAGAATGATATATATATATTCGACACGCCCATAGGCCGCAGTGTGGCTTGTGAACTCATCATGCAAAAAGTAACGCCCATGCTGAATAGTGCGTTTGAAGACCTGACTCAAATTGGGACAGAGAACGAAGACCGCACAGATGATCTTCATCTCAACATCAGCTTGGAATCTGGCAAAATATATGCAGATTCGGAAACAGCACGGGTCATTCCTATCTATTCAGACAAAACAACCGAAGTCCGAATCTACAACATGCAAGGACGACTTGTCGGCAGTCAAGGCAATATCGCTCTTCCTGCTGGCTGCTATATCGTCAGGTCAAACAACAAGACTCGAAAAATCATTATCAAGTAATCTTATAGAAGAGATAGTCATGAATAGCAGACTTTCAATCCTTTTGCTGGGTGTCGCGATATGCGGCCTTACAGCATGTACATCCATTGAAGATAATACTGTCGGGCCTGTGCCGATAGGGGAGATGTGTCTTTACGTGAATGGTGAGCATTATGATATTGTGCTGCCTGCCAAAGAGGCCGTCGATCTCAGAACACTTAACACAGAGTTCGATGCCGACATTCGCGTTGAGAACGCAGATGCGTTTGAGAGCATCACCGTTTCGCCCTTTACCGGGATAGCGAAGGACAAGCAGATCGAGATTGCCTACACCATTAGCGGCCAGAGCGATACCGTGCGTCTGAACACCCTCCACAGCGGTATTCCCGATATCGTGGCCGAGGGTAAGGGTGTCATCCCTGGCGATTTCTACCTCTCGTTTATCTTCCAGAGACTCATCATGAAGTACGATAACAACGGACAAATCCTCTATTACCGTTACGATCCCACGCCAGATGTCGGCACCTTCAACGAGCTCGGCTATTGGGATTTCAAGAAACATGTGTTCGATGGTAAGACCTATTATAGTTATCACGCTCCCGACGATAATTTTGCCGACTGTGCCTTCACGGGCTACGACCCTGGTATGCGTGTGTTGCTCGACGACCACTATCAGGTGGTGAAGACCATCCATGCCTTGCCCAGTCGCGACGGTTTCCTGAAGGGCGGCGAGCCTCTCGACGGCCACGACTTCTATTTCTTCTCGCCTACGCACTGGATCGCCTCGGCTTCGTATGTGGAGCGTGAGGTGGATGGCAAGAAACTGGCTGTCGGATACTTGCAGGAGGTGAAGGACGGCGAGGTGGTGTTTGACTGGTGGAGCACCGATCATCCCGAAATGGCTGACTGGTGCAGTTCTGTGTTCGACACCAGTTACGACTATGTGCATTTCAATTCTGTGCAGGTGCTGCCTGATAGTAACTGGCTCTGCTCATTCCGTGTTTTGAATTCCCTGCTGAAGATTGACCACAGCACTGGCGATATTCTCTGGCGAATCGACGGTGATTCACTGCCTGGCAAACAGAGCTTCTACGGTCAGCACTATGCCACTCTCTACGAGGATAGTACGTTGACGCTCTTCGACAACGGCAACGGCCACGAACCGCAGCTCACCCGGGTGCTTCGTCTGAAAGTCGATCCTGAGACGGGTGAGGTATCTGGTGGCGGTGATATGCTCAACCCCGGTGGAAACTACTTCACCCAGGCTTGTGGAGCAGTGCAGCTCTTCAGTGACGACCGCTTTACTGTGGGCTGGGGCTGGAGCACAGAGGCAGGCAATAACACCCGCCTTGTCACTGAGCACGATGCCGATGGCCACGTAGTGTTCGCTCTCATGCGTAATGCTGCGGACAGCATGCCCAATTCCGTCAATCCCTCTTATCGCTGTGTGAAATACGAGTAAACGATGATAATTATGGCAGAAACGATTAATAAAAGATTAGAAGACCTTCGGGAGGTGATGCGACGGGAGCATCTTGCTGCCTGCATCTTCCCCAGTACGGACCCCCATCAGAGTGAGTATGTAGCCGACCACTGGAAGGGTCGGGAGTGGATCAGCGGCTTCAACGGTTCGGCTGGTACGGCGGTGGTGACGCTGACGTCGGCAGCCCTTTGGACGGACTCGCGCTATTTTCTTGCGGCTGAGGAGCAGTTGAAAGGAACGGAGTATCAGCTGATGAAACTGAAGATCGAGGGTACGCCTACGATTGCCGAGTGGCTGGGGCGGGAACTCAAGGGATCCGAGGTGGCCATCGACGGCAAGTGCAGTTCTGTGAATGCGGTGAAGGACCTGATTGCTGAGCTTCGTAAGCAGGGTGGTATCACGCTGCGGACGAACTTCGACCCGCTGAAGCTGATCTGGAAGGACCGTCCTATGATACCTGAGAATCCTGTGGAAATCTTTCCGATGGAATATGCGGGGGAGAGTTGTCATGATAAGATTGCCCGTATCCGTCAGGCCCTGCGGGAGAAGCATGCCGACGGAATGCTGATGGCGGCTCTCGATGATATCGCCTGGACGCTGAACCTCAGAGGCTCGGATGTGCATTGCAATCCCGTGTTCGTTTCGTATATGCTCATCTCTTCGAAGAGCGTCACATTATATATAAATAAGGTGAAGCTGACGCCCGAGGTCTCTGCCTATCTGAAGGCTGAAGATATCAAGGTGGAGGATTATGAACAGGTGGAGAATGGCCTGAAGAACTACTTTGAATACAATATCCTGCTCGATCCGGACGAGATCAACTACAGGCTTTATGAGGTCGTCAGGAACAAAGGTCGTCAGGACAATCATCCCCAGACGGAGATTGTGGAGGAGGAGTCGCCCGTGAAGCGGATGAAGACCGTGAAGAATGAAAGGGAAATAGCGGGTTTTAGGTCGGCGATGCTAAAAGACGGTATCGCGATGGTGAAGTTTCTTTATTGGCTTAAGAATAGTTTAGAGTGTAGAACTGAGAGTGTAGAGTTTGCTACCGCCCTCCCAATAAGCGCAGACCGGACAGCGGAAGCAAACTCTAAACTCTACACTCTAAACTCTCCACTCTCGGAACTCTCCGCCTCCGATAAACTTGAAGCATTGCGTGCAGAGCAGCCGCTCTTCCGAGGTATCTCCTTCGACACGATCGCGGGCTATGGAGCGCATGGGGCTGTAGTCCACTATGAGCCCACGCCGGAGACGGATATCCCACTGGAACCCAGTGGGTTGCTGCTGCTCGACAGTGGCGCGCAGTATCTCGACGGTACGACGGACATCACCCGTACCATTGCCCTCGGACCTCTCACGGAGGAGATGAAAAAGGTCTATACGCTGGTGCTAAAGGGCCATATCCAGATAGAACTGTGCAAGTTCCCCAGTGGTGCCAGTGGTACGCAGATCGACATCCTTGCCCGTCAGGCGATGTGGCGCGAGGGGCTGAACTACCTGCACGGTACGGGTCACGGTGTGGGGACTTATCTCAACGTGCATGAAGGTCCTCATCAGTTCCGTATGGAGTGGAAGCCTGCGCCCTTGGTCGCTGGTATGACCATCACGGACGAACCTGGCATCTATCTCGCTGGTAAGTTTGGTGCCCGTATAGAGAACACGCTTCTTATCGTACCTTACAAGGAGACAGAGTTCGGCAAGTTCCTGCAGTTCGAGTCGCTCACCCTCTGTCCCATCGACAAGGCGCCTATCCTCGTCGATATGCTCCTGCCTGAGGAAATCGCCTGGCTCAACGACTACCACCAGCACGTCTTCGACACCCTTTCGCCCCATCTCTCCGACGACGAAATAGCTTGGCTTCAGGAAGCCTGCGCTCCTGTCTGATTTTAACGACAACTTAGACAACTAAGACAACAATCTGCCTACGACGGCAACGCCGTCTACGGAGTTCACGAGATGTTGTCTTGGTTGTCTTTGTTGTCGTTTTGATAAAATATTAGAAAAATGATGGTTGTTTTTAATAAAAATAAGATAAAAACTTGGTGGATTCCTAAAAATGTTGTAACTTTGCACCCGCTTTTCGTGGCACCTGTGCCCGAGGCATGAAGTTTAACATAAAATTTTAA
>JAEEGI010018126.1_pt1 | contig 14338 bp, 9 predicted proteins | sample 8958751 | NCBI WGS metagenome assembly JAEEGI01 (sample SAMN16246545, study PRJNA631951) | gut metagenome | biome: gut microbiome; feature: rumen; material: KS-attached | host: Bos | place: Iran: Karaj | collected 2018-10
TTAGTTCTTTTACTTTTTGAAAATTCACAATTAAAAAAGAATGAAAAGTTGAAAATATTTTAATGTGTTTTTAAAATGATTATGAATAATCAAATTAAAATTCATATTAAAATGGTAAATATATCTTTCATATTAGTAATATTATTAGTTTTTAAATTAGATATATTTAAAGAACTTAAAATTTATTAAAAGTTTTAAAGTTAGAATTAGTGTGTTTTAATTTCTTTTTATTTAAAATCATTTTAAATTGATTTTAATATTATTTTAATTAATATTTTAATCAATAATTCAAATCTAAAAATTCTAAATATATATTTCCTTTCCATATTAAAATAATGGATATTGATAAAAAACAATTTATATTAACTTTATTAATAATATTGTTTTATACTTCATTTGAAGATAAAGTTATTGAAGAAGATAATGAAGCAATATTAAAAGAAATAAAAAAAGGATTAAGCGATTTAAATATTACAAATAAAGATTCAATAAACCAAAAAGAATTTGTTAAATTATTTAAATATTTAATAAATGAAAATTATAATAAAGAAGGAATGCCTTCTTCAAATATTGAAGATAATTTTATGTTTAAAGTAATAAGACAAGTTTTAGAAGGTGTTCCTGAAATAATAAAGATAGAAGATATTCCTAAACATTTAAACCCAAAAAAAATTGAAACAATTTTTAATAATTTATTAGGAAATATGAATTTCGACAAATTACTTTCTGATATAGGAAATGAAATTGATAATTCTGTTGAAGAAATAAAGAAAAAAAATGAAGAATATAATAATAAAAAACAAAAAGAAGATTATTCAAAAATTGATTTATAAAAACAATTATTTAATAAATATTTAAATTATTTATTCTATACAATTTATAAATAAAAAATACAATTATAATTATTTTAGTTTTTTTATGTTTATTTCTGAGAAAAAAGAATAAAAAAAAAGCCAAAAAATAAAAAAATGAAAAATTTAGGTTTTAATAAAAAAAAAAATTAATTAGAATCCAAAAAATTTATTAGTGATAAGAAAAAAAAAATAATGAAATGAAATAAAATTTAATTATCAAATTATATAATTTAAAAGATCTAATTCATATATTATTTTAAATTCCATGGAGAAAACTATATTTATAAGATTTAATATAATACTTATAATAATTGTATATTCTTTCATTTTCTTTTTTTTTTCAATTTGATTATAATTATAATTATAATAATAAAAGGTTCCTGTAATGATAATTAAAATAGCAATAAAATTTCCATTTTTATATAAATTTAACTTTTCATAAGATTTATTTTTTAAACCGCAAATTCCAATAAGAGAAAAAATAAAAATCCAAAAGCCATAAATAATTAAAAAAAAAAATAAACCTCTTTCATTTATTAAAGCATTCATTTCTTTATCTATTCCAAAAGAAACCCAATAAATTCCTAAAAATAACATTAAAAAAAATAAAAAATAAAATACAATTGTCATCAAATTTTCTTTTCTTACAAAACAACTGATAATATTATAAAAATTTAAAGATTTAGGTTCAAAACCAGTTTCAATTTTATTAATTTCTATTAATAAAGTTAAAAAGCCTTTATCAACATTAATATTATTTTTAGAAGAACTTTCTAAAAAAGGACAATTAATTTCTTTAGAATAATTTAATCCTTCATAAAAACTAACTTCTCTTTTAAGATTTGAATCAAAATCACATTTAGTTCCAATTAAAATTTTAGGAAATTTTTTTCCAACTAAAGCATCTAATTTTTCTTTAATAATTTTAATTAATTCAAAACTTTTTTTATTAGTTATTTCATATACTAACATATAACCATTAATTCCAAAAGAAAATTTATTAGGTGTGTATATTGTAAATTCTGTTTGACCTTCAAAATCTATTATTTCTAATTCTATTGATTCGTTATTCATTATAAATAATTTTTTTATATTATTTTGAATTGTTGGCTCGTAAGTTTCTTCAAATATATTATCTTTAAATCGTTTAATTAAAGAACTCTTTCCAGAACATTCACTCCCTAAAAGTAATATTTTTCTTCTTTTCATTGGTCTTCCAAATTTCAAAATTGATTCATTCAAATTATTTAAATCTATCATTTAATATTAAATTATTAATTTGACTTTTATTCCATTTTTATAAATTATAAATTAATTACTTTTTCAAATTATATTATATATGTTTTTAAAAAATTTTTTTTTTCTTTTTTATTAAGTGTATTATTGAGAGATATTAAATTAATGTTTTTGCTCTTTTATTATATTAATTCTGTGTTTTAAATTTAGTTTTTTTTTCTATTTTCTTATTTTATTAATTTTTAGATTATCTTCTTTTTAAAATAATCATTTTTCTCTAAGCTAAAATTTTCTTGGTTTATATTTGTTGTTATTATTTTTTTAAATTAATATACTTTCATAAATATAATTTGAACAACAGCTTAAATTTTTAAGAAACAAATAGAATATTTAAGCTTCATTTAATTTTCCCATTGTAAATTTATGATGTTCTATTACAATTAAAAACTTGTTTCATTTGATTATCATCAATAACACCATTACAATTATTAAAAAAAAATAAAAATGTAATTAATAGTATTTTTTTGTCTTCTTCATTTGGTTTTCCTCTCAAAGAAGATAAAAAAATTTATTATTTTTTCTTGATTCATAAATCTAGAAAAAATGATGCATCTTCTTTTATTATATGTAATCTACATTTGTTAATCAAAAGAATGAAAATTTTGCATTTGTTGGTATTTTATTATTATATTTTGTCCCTTTTCTAATAGCTCATGACATTATTTTATTTATTTATTTTCATCTTTACTTTCAAATTGATTTGAATATGTGATTGGAAATCTGACATTTTTTATTTTTGTTATATTATGAATTTGATTTGAGAATATTTTATTATTTATATTGATATAAATGGCCTTATTGATAATAAATTAAGAATTTTATTAGGAAATTGAAAAGAAAAAAAATTTATTAAGGATGTTGTTAAAATATAGGTAAAGGAATTCAGAAAAAAAAGATTAAATCAACTTTATCAGAAAAATTTATAGAAAAAATATATGAACATTTTAAATAGAATTTTAAGTAATAATCTTTTAATTATTAATTATTATTTAATATATATTCCCGCTTGTAATTATTTTATTTTTTAAAGAAAATAATATATTTACATATATTAATTTATATCTTACATTATCATTTCCATATATTTACTTTTTAAATTCTTTTCACTTTTTGAAAACAATTTTTTTTTATTTTTTTTTTTAAGGTTAAAATATTTTAAAAAAAAAGAAAAAAAAAATTAAAATGAAACCAAAACAAAGTTTAAAAATTGAATTAATGCCAGACAACAAATGTTTAATAGAAATAAAGGCAAAAGAAAGTAATTCAATTCAATCATCTCTTGTAATAAACAATACAAATAAATCAAATAATTTAATATCAACAAGTAAAGAAAATGAAAATAAATCTCAAAACGATATTTCAAATTTAAATGATAGTGATATTTTAAGTATTTCAAAAACAGATTCTTCAGTTTCAATAAATAATGACATTAAAAAACAAACAGAAAATAATTCAAATATGTTAATAAGTTTTTCTAATATTTCAGAAGCAAATATAAATAATAATGGAAATTCTTCTTTAACTAATTCAATTGTTTTTAATAAAGATAAAGAAAATAAAGATGAATCTTTAACACCTTCAACTTTATGTAATTATTATCAAAAATCAAATAATAATACTCCAATTAATAGTAATAGAATCAATAATTATATTAATAATAATAATAATCATATTAATTCATATAGAGTTAATCAAAAGAATTTAAATTTCATTTTCAGTGAAATGAATAACTCAAATGAAAAATTTAATGTTTCTAAAAAGAAAACTCCTATAAAATATACTAAAAGTCAATTATCAAATCACGATGAAAATAATGAGTTTGTTGAACAAAGAAATTTACTTTCTTTATTTGAAAAATCTAATAAGAATTTAAGTAAAAAAAATGAATTTAAAATTGAACAAACAAATAAAATAGAAATATTAAATAATACATCATCAAATAATTCCAATTTTATAAATAAATGTTCATATTTTTCTTTCTGTGGAAATAATACTAAACAATCAAATAATAATAATTTTTTTCAAACAACATTAACAACTAAAAGTAATAATGAAATATTTGATGAATCTGATTATATAAGTCCTAAATTTAATTATTCAATTGATAAAACTGAAGAAAAAAAAATAAATACAATTCAACAAACTAATAATTTAACAAAAAATAATATTCCTGAAATAATTCATAGAAAAGAACATTCTTGTTTAGTTAAAAATATAGTAAATTCAAATCTTCAAAAAGCAATAATAACAAAACATACAAAATATTCATCAAGTTTTAATTTACCTAATAAACAAAATAATCATTTAGAATCAAATATTAAAATAAATAAAGAAAATGAAAATAATTCAAATAAAAAGAATATAATAAAAACAATAGATTTAAATAATCAAATTCATGATACTCAATTATCTCATTCTTCAAATAAGAAAAAAAGTAAATCAAAAGAAAAAAAAAATGATATATTACAATTAAAAACAATGAGAGAAAAAATAGAAAATATAATATCAAAAAATATAAGTCTTTTAACAAAAAAACCATTTAAAATAAATAGAAAATCTCCTTCTCCAACATCAAAACCTCAAAGACCAAAATCAGTGAATAAAACAATAAATTTTATAAACAATATAAAACCATTATCTTTTATAACAAATAATATTCAAAATATAGAATTAAAAGATATAATGAAAGCAAAAATAAAATATTCTCCTTCTCCTAATACAAGAAATAATTTAAAAGGTAAAAACTTAAGAAAAGAAAAAGCTTTAAATCAAAAAAGAAAAATTGAAGTTTCCCCTTCTTCTACTCATAATAATAGTTCTTCTTTTTGTGATGTTAATTTAAAGACTAATCCAAATTTAAAAACTATTACTACTATTAATACTGCTTCTAAGTCTTATAAACCTAACAATTCTTCTTATTGTGAAATTTCAAATAAAAAAAAGTTAAAAGTTATTCAAAATTTTTCTAAATATAAAAAAAAAAGTGTTATTAATCAAATTCAAAATAATAATATTTTGGCTGTGAAAAATAAACCTGTTTTTTCTGATAAAGTTAATAAGATTGGAGGAGATGAAGATAATGTTAATTTTAATTTTGATGATATATAAAAATTATTTATTTATATAAGTTTTTTAATTTATTTTGATTTATTTTAAAATATAAATCATTACATTTTATATTTTAATATATTCATTTTATATATAATATAACTCAAAAATATTAATTTATTATTATTTATTTTTCCCATAATTGTAAATAGGTTATATTAAATTTTATTAATTTTTTTATTTAATAAGCATATTAAAATCAAATAATCCATAGAATGTATTTATTAAATAAAAAAATGAATTTGTTTTAAAAACAATAAAAGTGTAATATTGATTGATTCAAATTATTTTAATTTTCAAAATATTGAAATTTTTCTTTTAATGTTTAATGATTATATACGAAGTTTATAAAAATAATTTAACTATTGATATATAAATACTTCTTCAAATATTTATGTATCAAGTTTATATAATATAAAATATAAACAAAAATATTATTAATCTTAATATGATTAATTTAAATTTTCTTATTTTCTTCAAAAAGACAAAATATAATTAAATAATTTATTTAAATTTTTTAAACAAAAATTTAATTAAGTTATAAAAAAATGTCAAACAAAAAAAATATGATTGAATTATTAAAATTAGGGTATACATTTAATTTTAATTTTTCTTTTGATTCATTATGTTCTATAATTAAAGATATACAAACAATGGGAGAATTATTGAATTTATTTCAAAAAAAATGGATTTCAGATGTAATAATCTTACAAGGAGATAAAACTTTTTCAAAAGATACATTTTTTTATTTTAAATATAAACAATTAATTAGCTTATATTTTAAAACAATAAATTTTTTTGAAACTGATTATTTTTTAAGAATAGAATATCAATTATATAAAACAAAACCGAAATTTTTTTCAATTTTTTTTATTTTTAATTTACATTATATAGATGAAGATTTATGTCAATTATTCTTAGAAATTCATTTTGAAAATATTAATTTAAATAAACTTATATTAAAAGGAGGTTATAAAGAATTTTTAGAAAATTGTAAAATATTATCAAGTTCAATTCAAAGAAATAAAATATTTGAATTTTGTAATGCTAATCTTTTAATAAATAGTGATTATAATTTAATAATGAATATTACTACTCATTATACTTTATTTAAATTATTTTTACCAAATCTTAAAAGTATTTCTTGTTTAAAACAAAATAATGAAGAATTAGATAAAAATAATAATAATGGAAAATTAACTAATGAAATGGTATTAAATATATTTTTAAAAAATAAAAAAAAATATGAATTTTCTACTAATAATATAATAATTAAAGTAGAAAAGTTTAAATCTTTGGAAAATTTTTGCTTTTTAAAATATAAAATATTACAATTTGGAAAATTAAAAAAATCACCTTTTTATTTTATTAATGTTTCAATAAGAAAAATAAAAAATAATCATACTTTTGTTTCTCTTAAATTATCATTTAATTCTCCATACCCTAAAAAATTTATTATATCCATAGAAAATTATTTAAATCAAATTTTAATAAATTTAAAAGATATTTGTTCATATTATACTCTTAAAAATAACAACAAATTATTATAAATTAAATAAAAAAAAATGTTAATGTAAATTTTTGTTTTATTCATAAAGTATTTATCCATAATTTATAGTGTTTGGTTAATTGGTATTTTCATATTGTAAACTTCATTTTATAAATAATATAAATTAAGGTATTTTAGAAGGATTTGTTATTTATTTTATAGTATTCTTTATATAAATAAAAAATTAAAAAATATTAATTATTTCATTAATTATAATTTCATAATATAATAATATTTAATAAAATAACAATAAATACATGAAAATAAATTTTAGTAGGTAATTGAACAAACTTTCCTTAAACTATTTCAAAGCATTGTAATTTTAATTAATTGATAAAATGAAAAAGAAAATCATTTAATAAATGAAAAATATATGTATTAAAAAAGAAATATTAGAAAAGAGTATAATTATACTTTAAAATTATATTAGAATTAATAAGAGAACAAAGAACATTTGAACAAACAAATATAAGAAAAATAATAATGAGATAATAAATTAAAAAATGATAATTCCAAATAACAAGATTAATAAATATTATCCTTTTATTGAATCTCCTGAAAAAATGGTAATAACATAAAATACACAAATATAATAATTATCATTATTAATTTTCTTTATTAACAAATAAGTTTATTTCCCTTATTATTTACTTTAATTAAATTAAGATATTTTATTATATCTTTTAATCTAAAACATTTAATATATTTTAAATAAAACATTAATAATAACAATAATAATAAAAAAAACATAAAAAATAAAAATAAAAAACCTCAAAAAAACCTATAAAACCTAAAAAAAAAAGAAAATTGAAATATAAAAAAAATGAGTGATCACGAACATGACGAGCATTTTGAGCATACAGATGCTGGAGCATCAGACACATATCCAATGGCAGTAGGATCAATAAAGAAGAATGGATACATGGTATTCCAAGGTCGTCCATGTAAAGTAGTAGATTACAGTACATCAAAAACAGGAAAGCACGGTCACGCAAAAGCATCAATAACAGGAATTGATATTTTCAATGGTAAAAAATACGAAGATTCAGTTCCTACTTCTCATAATGTTGAAGTTCCTAATATTAAAAGAACTGAATGGACTGTTATTGCTTGTGATGATGAAGGATATTTAACCTTAATGGATGTTAATGGAAGTACCAGACAAGATTTAAAATGCCCTGATGAAACTGAAAATGATAATAAGTTAACTGAAAGAATTAAAGCTGCTTTGGATGAAGGAAAAGAATTCACTGTTACTGTTATGGAAGCTATGAAAATTGAAAAAGTTATGGAAATGAGTGAAAAGAAATAAATGCTTTTTAAAATTTTTTTGGTTTTTTTTCGTTTTTTTAATGGTTTTCTAAAAGAATTTTTTGTTTTTTTAAATTCTTTTTTTTTTTTTCTTTTATTTTTTTAAGGTTTTTAATGCTAGTTTTTAATTTGGAGTTTTGATTTTGTTTTCTTGTTTTTTGGAAAATGAGTTTTTAAGGAAATTTATATTTTTTATTTTTTGAATCTAACCAATCAGATTTCTTTTAATAAATATAATTTTAATTAATTAATTTTAGATATTAAATAAATAATAATAAAATTATAAACAAATAATTTTTTTTCATTAATGATATACAATATAATGTATACAATTGTTTATAATAAAAAATAATAAATTATTTTTTTTCTTTTTTAATAGGTTTAATCATAACAATATTATTAAGAGAATTTAATTCTTCAGTTTCTTCTTTTTGTCCTTCAATTTCTTTAGCACTTTGTTCAATAATATTATCAATTTCTTTTTCATTTTCTTTATTATCTTCAACAAACTTTTTATTTTGTTCATATTCAATTTTTAAAATTCCATCATTAGGAATTTTACCTTCAATTTTTTTATATAATTCTTCAGTCATTTGTTCAAGAGTTCTTGAATAAGCTTTAATAATATTTTGAAAATATTTACTAAACTTAATATGATCTAATAAATTAACAACTTGAATTTTAGAAGTTCTAACTAATAAATCCATATCTTCATTTAAACTAATATTAATTTTTCTAACTAAAGCTTCAATAGTAGTAGCTCTTTCAATTTGTTTTAATTTTTTTCTTGCTTCTCTAAAATGATTTAAAGCGACTTGAACTTTTTTAATAGTTTTTTCATAAACAATTTTTTGTTTCATTTGTAAATCCAAATCAGAAGTATCTTCATATTCTTCTCCAAGCATTCTCGCTTGAAAAGATAATCGAATAAAATTAAGTGCTTTTTTTTTATTATCATTAACTAATAATAAATGTTTAATTTCTTTAAAAGCAATATTTTGTTGAGGAGATAAATCCATTGTATTAGTAATAGCAACAATCATTAAACTTTCTAATAAAGTTCCCCATAAACAAGCAATAATAGTAATAATTCTTCCAAAATGAGTTCTTGGATAATAATCACCATAACCAATAGTTAATATTGTCATTGTAATACACCAGAAACCATTCCACATATGAGTCCAATCTTGAAAATGTGATAATGGAACATCTATTATAAATGATATTTCTGTATTTCTTAAACAATATCCAAAGATTAATATTGATATTAATATTAAGAAAAATAAAACAAAATAAGGATGTTCTTTTAATTCTGCTTTACAAGTAAATTTAAATCCTCCTTCTGCATTACATTCTTGACATACTCTCTCTGCTCTTACATCTCCCCATTTTGAGTAATTGGCATAATATTTAAATATTAAATATGAACGAAATGTTATAAAGACTGAAAGAAATAAATCTAAATCAATTGGAACTACTATTTTTTTTGTATCTGTTGTACTCATATTTATCATTATATTATTTAAATAAGGAGGAGTGTGAATTAAATGAAGGAGAATTTCTATAAAAAGAGGTATTAATAATCCTGTTGACCAAAGAGATGAATTATAAGAAACTTGCTGTTTAAAAATTAATAAATTTTTTCTAATATTATAATTTATTATTAATAATATTATTACTATTATTGTTGAAAATGTTGTTATAAATCTTAATATTTCTACGAAATTATCACTTTTACCTTCTACTTTAATTGTATATAAATTATTAACTGATATTACAGTAAAATGTAAGTAAAACATACTTTGCAAACCATTGGTTAATAAACCTAATCCTGAAAACATTATTATTATTATATCTAATGTTTTACATTTATGTTCTATTTCATTTCTTATTTTTTTTTTTATTGAATCTGTTAAAAAAAACCAACTTATTGCTTTTTTCCATTCTTCTTTTTGAATATCTGATAAACTTTTTACTTTTTCTTCAGCTAAAAAGTTTACTTTGTCTAAATAATCTTCTTGTTCATCTTCAATATCATTTTGAGTTTTTACATTATCTTTCATTTCAAAAAATTAAAATTTATTTTATTTAATTTTTCAGAGAATATATTTATACTTATTTTATATTATTTTTTAGATTTAATTTAAAATAATTTTCTTTGAATGGATAATATCAAATGGCCTTATAATATTAAAAAATTAAAAAATTATGAAGAAAGATGGAATATAGATTTAGATTTAATCACAAATGAAAATCAAAATTTATTTGAGTTTCAAAATTTAGAAGAAGTGATTGTTAAATTAAAAAAAAAATTTAAATTAAAAGAAAAAAATAGACAAAATAATATTTGTGAATATTGCGGAATTAATAAAACAAAATATAAATGTGTTAATAGAGGATGTAATTATTATTATTGTAGTGAAGAACATAGAAATAATGATTATTTATCATATCATTTTTTTCATTGTAAATTATTAAAATTTTTTACTTCTAATAAAAATAAAGAACAAAATAGCTTTTTTAATGATTTAATAATTATTATTGGAAATATTCTTAAAGATATTTTTTCTTTTGTTCAAATAAAAATTGACTATTTAATTTATATTCCTTATTTAAAGTTAATAATAAATTTATTCCAAATGTTTAAAATGGATTATATAAGTGATATAATATTTGGAAATACAAATAAAATGAAAACAAAAGAAGAATTAAAGCAATTTTACTTTTATCAAGAAGTAATTTTTTTTTATTATAATATAAAAGTCTTAACATTAAATTTCGGAATTAAAGGAGAAAGATTAGATTTTGTTAAGAAAGAATTAGAAAATATTTCAAATCAAAATGATTTACCTTTTAACAAAAAAAACTTTTTATCATCATCTTTTAAAAAAGAAATAGAATTAATACAAGAATCAATAGATTTTTCTGAAGAAAAATACTTTTTTGTTGATAAAGAATTTATAAGAACATCATATTTTTTAAAGCAAAATAATATTTTATTAAACCACTTAATTCACTTTTATGGAAATTTAATACATATAATAGATTACATATGTAAAATAAAACCTTTAGAAAAAATAAACTTTAAAACATTAGACACTAAATTAAAATGTCAATTAATAATATTATTTGAAGAACGCTGTAGAGAATATCCTGATTCATCTTATTATCATTTTTACGCTTATATGTCTCCTCATATGGTTTTAAATCAAAAAATGATATTAGCTGAGAAATTTTTAAAAAAATCAGAATCTATTATGTCTAATGAAAATATTAGTAATACTATCTTTAATGTTTTAATCAATTTTAATTTAGGAATTATTAAATTTGCAACTGGTAATTTTTTAGAAGGAATTCATAATTTAGAAATTGCTTATAAATCAGTTTATTATAATAATTTTTCTGATCATTTAAAAATTTTAATCGTTGAAAAATTAGCTTTAGCTTATTTAAATATTGGAGAATTATTAAAGTCATATCATTTAATAAGAGAAACTTTATCTTTAAGAGAAAATTTATTTGGTTATGAAAATAAAATAAAAATACTTTATTTAACAACATATATTAATTATATTAAAGATTTTATTGAATATGAACATAAATTAAAATTAATAGGAGATAAAGAAGATACTTTACAGAAATTATCTTATAGACAATATCAGAAATATTTAATTGACTTTGTTTTAGGAAAAAATGAATATAAAACAAAATGTATTCTTGATAATTATTCAAATGATTATTTCAATGCTTGTGAATTTATTTATAATTTATCAAAAGAATTACAAAGTATATTAAATAATGATAATCAATCAAAAAAAAGTTTAATAATAACAAAAGAAGAACATCATGAAAATGAAAATAAATTAGTAATCACTCAAAGTGATTTAAGTACAACAAGTGTTTATAATAATCCAATAAAAGACTTTAATGAAAAAGAAGAAGTTTTAGAATTTGATAATGAATTAGAAATAAAAGAAAGCTTTTATGATAAACTCCAAAGATTTGAACAATTAAAATTAACTTCAATTAATAATCGTTTCTTTATGAGAACTTTTATTTTAAGAGATTTTTACGGTCCAATTAATTATTTTAATATTAATTATCATCCTTTATATACAAATGAATTTAAAGATATAATTCAAAATTCAAAACATCATTTTTTTTTAAAAGAATTAACTCATTGTAATACTTCTGATTTAGGAAAATATTTTTATGATAAAGAAAAAAGAAACTTAGAAGGATTATCGAGATATATTTCACAAGAAGAAATTCAAAATATGATTGAAGTTGAAAGTGAAAAAATTTATTATGAACCTAATGAATATACTTTTAATGTTATTGAAGAAGATGAAAAAAATAGAAAAAAAAAAGAAAAATGGATTATTTCTGTTAAAGAAGGGTTGTTAAAAGATAAAAATAAAAGCTTAGATGAAATTGATGAATCAATTGATATATTATATGATAATTTAAATGAAGAATATAGAAATGCTATTGTTAAAAATCCTGAATTGATTTTATATTATTTGTTAGGAAATGTTGAAAAAGAAAAAAAAGGAAAAAAATTATCTAGATGAATAAATGGTTTTTGTTTAAATTTAGTATATATGATTTTTTATATAAAGTTTAATATTTTTATATTAAAATTTTAATATTAAAAAAAGAAAAGAGTATTATTTATGTTAAGCCAAGATAATGAAACTATATAATTTGATTCAAATAAAGATGATAATGAAATAAAGAAAAATAATGAATATAAATTAAATTCTGCAGAAGTTAATATTTCAATAAAATATAATCAGAAAGAAGAAAAAGACAACAAATATTTTTCATTAATAGAAATAAAAAATTCATGTAAATATATTGGAATTCTTTCAGAAAATTTTTCAAAAGAAAAATTAGGAATTAACTATTATGCAAATAATGATATTTATATTGGAGAATGGAAAAATAATTTAAAAGAAGGAAATGGATTATATATTTATAATAATTTAAATAATCAAAAAGAATTATTTATTGGAAAATGGAATAAAGGATTGAAATTAGGAAAAGGTATTTATTACTTTTCAAATGATAATTTATCTAATTATATTATATTTTTTGGTAATATAAATAATGAAAATTTTGAACAAGGATTTATGATTGAAAATAATGGTATTAAAAAATTATATAAAGGAAAGTTTAAAGATTTAAAAAAAGAAGATGATAATGGAATATTATTAGAAGGAAATGATAAAGCATTTTTTGGTAAATTTAAAAATGATGAAATTATTGAAGGAAATATTATTAAATATAAATTAGAAAATGAAAAAGTTATAATTCTAAATATATTTAAAATTAATATGATTAATAATGATAATTATAATTTTCATTCTATTGATGATTTAAATTATGGAAATTATGTTCAAATTATTCATGATTTATTACAAAAAAAATATTTTGAAAATATTGAAAATTATTATTTAAAATTAATGGATATTGTTAAAGAATATGAAAATGATATTCTTTTTGAAAAAAATATAAATGATAATAATTTAACAAATGTATTAAAATCTTTTGAAGATATAATATAATTTTTTTTCAGATTATAGAAAAATTAAATTTCCTTTTATTTAAAATTTAATTTTTTTAAATATAAACAAACAAATTAAAAATATTATGTTTTTTTTCATATATACAAATAGTTTTTTAAAATTAAATAATTATTAAACCCATAAAATATTTATTTTAATTGATTAGATTTAAAATTTAATTTTTTAAATTAATTTAATATGATGAACCCTACATATAGGAATTGCCGTCAGACAATTATGAGTTATTTATAACTCGGAATGAAGATAATAAAAATCTGATTAATAAATAAAATTAAATATTTTTTAATATTAAATAATAAGAATTATTTATAATCAAAACCAATTACTAAGTGTTTTAATTTGTAAATAAATTTTTTGGAATTGCAAAAGGTATAAATTGTTTAATAATAAGATTTTTTTTTTCATTATAATTTCTTTCAGTATCAATTTTATCATTAAATGTATCAATTGTATTTTGTCTCTTTGAATTATTGTTTTGATTTCTTGAGTGAAATTCATTCATTTCTAATAATTCATCCTCATCTAAACTTGAATTAGATAATGTAGAACTTTTAATATTTAATTCTTGGTCTAAGTTACTTAAATTAGTTAAAATTGTTCTATTTGTCATGATTGATTGATCAATTTTT
>JAEEGI010018127.1_pt1 | contig 14338 bp, 10 predicted proteins | sample 8958751 | NCBI WGS metagenome assembly JAEEGI01 (sample SAMN16246545, study PRJNA631951) | gut metagenome | biome: gut microbiome; feature: rumen; material: KS-attached | host: Bos | place: Iran: Karaj | collected 2018-10
AAATGAAAATAATCATAAATCATTGAATAATAAAAATACAATAAATGAATATAAAAATAAAACAATATGTAATTCAAAATCATATTATAAAATAAAATATAATTCTTCTATGAAGAATTATTCCATAAATAAAAATCAAAGTAAAATTTCTTTATTAACAAATTCAAATAATCAAAAACATAGTAAATCTAAACCCAATATAATAATAAATGCATATTTAAAAAAAAGAGAGAATTTTATTACTGATATTTTAAATAATATGAAATATAATATAGGAATCCCTCAAAAACAAAAATTATATAATAGAAATTATAATTATTATTATAATTCTCCTTTAAACAATATTAGAACTATTTCTAAAATTTCTACGATTGATCTTTTATAATAAAATATGTTTAATTATGAGAATTGAATCGAACATTTTTCTGATAGATTATTAAATATTTATAAATCCATATAAATATTATTAAAAGGAATTTATATATTTTAAATTAATTGTGATAAATTTTTTAAATTTTTAATTAAATATTATGGAAGTATTATTTAATAACAAAAACAATATTGGAAATTCTATTTTAATCATTGATAAAAACTTTAAAGAAGACAATTCAAAAATTAATATTAATTATACAGAAAACAATTTAACAATAAATGATAATTTATGTAATTCTTTTCAAGAGATTTTAAATAGTGAAAATAATGAAAAATTAGAAGAAATATTATCAAATAATATAATGAATCAAGAAGATATTAATATAATATATCTTGTAGGAGAGAAAAATACAAAAAAATATTCTCTTGTCAGTTTATTAGTAAATGAAAAAATACTTAATGAAAAAAATATTAATGATATTCAATTTTCTTTTATAGAAATTGATTTTGAATCAACTAATGTAATTAGAAATATCATTAAAAAACAAATATTAAATTTAAACATTTTTAAAATTCCAGAGAGTAAAATTCAAAATAAATCTTTAGATTATTTTGAATTTAAAATTACATTTAATAACAGTGAAAATATATCTTATATAAAATATTACATTATATATAAAAATTTTGATAAAATTTTAAGTATTTTATCGGATAACAAAAAAGATAATGATATAAAAATTTTAATTGAAAAAATAAATGTTTTCATTGACTTTGAGAAAGAATATATAAAAAAATTAAATTTATTTCCTTCAATTCAAAATCAAATGTTAATAAATATTGAAAATTATAAAAATGAATGTATAGAATATTATAATACATTAATAAAACAAATTGAAGATATGAAAAATAAAATAATAAATAATAATGACTTTAAAGATTGTAATACTTTTTTACAAAAACAAAATGATTTCATAAATAAATATGGAAACATTCAATCAAAAGAAATTAGTGTATATCAAAGTTTATTAGAATTTTATACAACAAAAGAAGAAATTATCATTAATTCAAACTTAAATTACGAACCTTTAAAAGATTTATTAATTCAATTAAATATTACAAATCAAGAAATATTAAATTTATTACAAAAATATAATTTAAAAAAGATAATAAATAATGAAAATAAAAATCAAAAATCAGAACTTGAAAAAAGGATATTAAATTTAGAAAATAATTTAAATGAAAAAGAAAAAGAAATAAGAGTATTAACAAATGGAAATAAAAAAAATATTAATTCAATAAAAAAAGGAAGAAGTATTTCAACAGAGAAAAGTAAATTTGAAAATAATGACAATTGTGAATTATCTATTGCAAATAAAGAAATTAAAAATTTAAAAATAAGGATTACTGAACTTCTAAAAATAAAAAATAATTTTCAAAATTTAAAGCAAGAAAATCATCGTCTAAAAAATGAAAATAATAAATTATTATTAGAAATTGAAAAAATTAGGAAAAATAATTTAAATTTAAAGTCACAAGAATCAGAAGATATTAAAACTTTAAATTCTAATCCTTCAAAAAATTCAATAACTAAAAATAAAAAAAATGTAAATTTAATAAATCCTGAATCATTATTATTATTGAAGAAAATTCAAGAAGAAAATAAGGAAATAACAAAACAATTAAATGATTTTAAAACTAAAAATAATGAATTAAAAAGCGAAATTAAAAGATTAAATCATTTAACTCTTATAAATGAGAACACTTTAAATACAAATTATTCATGTTATATAAATAGAAGTTCTTCTGATAAAAAGACAAAAAAAAATAATGAAGATAAATCAAATACAAAAATTAATTTTTGTTCACCTAGCAAAAATATTCTTACTGAAAAAAAGAAAAAATAGCATGTGATAAGTTTATAAAATATATGTATTTAACAAATAATATTTTTATTTTTTAATTGATAATTTATTTTTTAAATCAAAAAATTAATTTAAATTGAAGTTACAATTAATATCTTTCAATAATCAAAAAAATGATTTTAATTAAATAAAAATACATTATTTGATAAATGGGATGTGTACAAAATAACAAAAAAATAAAAATTGAAATTAATGCAGAATTTATGAAAAAATCTCCTTCTAAGTTGACAGAAAGTGATAATATAGATTATGAAACAATAAATAATAAATATCTAAGAAATATGTCACATAGAGTTTCATTAAAACTTTGGATAAAAATAATTGATTTTTTAGATTTTAATGAATTAAAGGAAATTGGAAAAATAAATAAAACTTTTAAAAGAGTGTGTAAACAAAACGAAATATTAATTAAATTTTTCAAAAAAAGAAATTCAGATTATAATTATCATCAAAGTTTTAAGAGTAATATTAAATCAAATACTTTCAAATTTTTATCATTTTCAATCCTTAAAAATAGTTCTGTTATAAGTAACATAATAAGTGAAAACAATATATTAAATCATTCATAAATTGATCTTGTATTTATAAATATTACTATTTAAAATTATATAAATTATTAAATAGCCTATGTATTAAAGTATTTTAATGTAAAACAATGATTGATCTAATTTGATATGTAATATTATTATATTCATATTTAAAATTATTTAAATTCATTTTTTTTGATTAAGAAAAAAATAAACATAAATATAGTAATCAAAAATTGATTTGATTAAATAGGTTTTTGAAGAAAAAAATAATATGATGAATTCAAATACAAAATTTATATATCTCTTAGAATAAAATTGATTTTGAAATTATTAAATGAAAAAAATTAAGAACATCAATTCTTATCATAATATTAAATCCTTATTTTAAATTTATTAAAATCAGTTAATTGAAATTGATAATAATTAAATCATTGGGTTAATAAGTATTCTAAATAAAAATATTGAATATTTTTTTATTATTTAAGAATTTCTTTTACATTTCTTTGAATTATTTATTTTCAAATTAGATTAATTCTCATTATTAATTTATTTTTAAAAGAAAATTTAATTATTTAAATAATTTTTTAATTTATTCTTAATTTCTTTTCTTTTCTCAAAATTTTTTAATAAATTTTCAAAATTTTCAATTTCTTTTGGACATAAAATATGATTAAAATGTAAAATATCAGTTCCAAAAGAATTTACATTATTTTTAATAGTATCCGATAAAATCTCGTTATAATTTTCATCAATGATTTTATAATTAATTTGACAATTTCTTTCAAAATAATAACGTATTTTTTGTTCATTAATAAATAGACTTTTTATTTTGTCTTTTGAAAGATTGTAATTAATCTTATGAGATTTTGTAAAAAAACTATAAAGTTTTTGATAATCAGATTTTTTTCTGAATACATTTTTTAAATAATAAAGTAATTTTTTGATATTTATTTCTCCACTATCTTTATTTTCCCAAATATTACATAAATAATCAATTTTATCTATGTAACCAATATTATTATTTGTAATCATGAAAATAGTATATAATTTTTTTAAATTAATTTTTTTTTTATCTTCTGAAAAAAGATAGGATATATCTTCTAAAAAACAAGAAAAAGATATTTTAACAGAAGAAATTTCAAAAATAAAAATTAAAAATTCATTTAATTCTTCAAATGTAATGATTTCATTTTTATTTATAAACAATTTATATTCCCAAAATTTAACTAATAAATTATTTATTATTGCAGAATGCTTTTGCCATAAATGATATATTCCTTCCCATATAATAATATATTTTAAATCACTATTAGTTTCATCCTTTATTTTAAATAATTTTTTTATTAATTGAGTTTTATTTATGCTATTTTTTATAAGAAGTGAATTACTATTTAAAACTCTTAAAAAATCACCATTTATATTTTTTGTTTTTTTCCCAATATTTGGAAATTTAAAATTTTCGTTTTTTTTACTATATTTTTTTATATCATCTTTTACTCCTTTATTTAATAAATGATAGGGATCTAATTTAATAAGTTCTTTTAAAGTATAATTTATTTTTCTTGAATTTTTTGTGTTTGATTTATTCAAATTTTTATTTTCACTATCTTTTTCTAATAAAAATTCAATTGGTAAAGAATTTCTTTGTTTTATATCAACAATACTTTTACTTTTATATATACTGAAATTATTATTTCGCTTTAAACTATTTTTCTTTATTGAATTATCAGAAGAAAAACAATTATTTTTAATAACTTTTTTTTTTAAAGAAATACTATCATTAAAATTAATTAAAGAAGAAGAAAGATTATTTATATTATTCTTTCCTGAATTTAATTTGTTAGAATTATAATGAAGGAATAGACTATTTTGTCGATGCATATTATATTTATATATTTTCTTAATTTTTACATTAATTGAATCATCCATTTCATTATTTATATTTTTTATTGATGTAGAAGAATCTTTAGTGTGTTGAGAACAACTTCTATTTATATGTGAATTATTTATTTTTTTAAATCTTATATTCATATTTCTTTTTTTATATAATAATTTATGTCAATGAAAATATTAAATTAAAATTAAATAAAAATTAAATTTAACTTAATAATATATTATGAATGACAAGGTGCCAAAAACTAAATTGTTTCAAGCAAAAAATTTGAAAATTTTTAATGAAGAAAAACCAAAAATTCATAAAATTCAAGAATCTCAACTTAAAAAATTTTCATATTATCCTCAACCTCATTATAGAAATAGTTTAATATATTATCAACCTAGTTTTGATTTTCCAACAGAACAATCTGATAAATCAAAAAAATTAAATATCACAAAAACAACTGTAAATAATAATACACATAATAACTCTCTATCAGATAATTTACATAACATAAAATTTTCACAAAATAAAACAAGATTACACACTGATTTAAATTTAAATGAAGATAGTTCAAATATCAATTTTACAAATAGTATAAATAACAACTATACATATAGTTTAAATAATAATTATACAAATAGTAATAATAATATAAATTTGAATCAAATTTTAATTGAAAGTGTGTTTAAACATTTAGAAATAGATATAATTTATTTAGAAAAAATGTATTTAAATAAAATTGACTTTAGTGATTTGTTGTTTTTAAATAAAGAAGATTTAAAAGAAATGAATATTCCAATTGGACCAAGAAATAGATTACTAAATTTTATAAATGATTTTTTAATATATAAAGAAAATTTTAAAATTAAAAAAATTGATTTAAATATATTAAATCAATTTTTCAAAGAAGATGGATATAGATATTTATCTGTTAATAAAAAAAATCAAATGTCAAAAACTATTTATTCAATGAATTCCCCAACTATAAATATAAAAACAAAATACAACAATAATTTTTCTACGAATGTAGGTAATAATATTTTAATAAATCAAGAAATTAAAAAATATTTATGTAATAATCCTAATAATTTAACAATTAGATTAAACAAAATTCCTTTTCAAGAAAATAAATTAAACTCAATAAAAGGGAAATATATAAAAAAAAGTGTTAAGAAAAAATCAAAAGAAAATATTATTGATAAATATAAAACAATAGAAACAAGTTCAAATTTTGGTAAAGCAATAAGTGAAAGACAAAATAAAAATAATTTAAATATAGAAGAAATTTATGATAAAAATTATATTAAGTTAAATAAAAAAGAAAATAATCAATATTCTAAAAATAAATTTATTCCAGGAACAAACTATTCTAAAGGTTCTAAGCAATTTATTATTTTTGATTATAAAAATAGTAAGAATAATAATAAAATGAATCAAAATAAGAATGACGAAGAAAAAAACAAAGAAAATCAAAAAGCAATAATGTCTTTTTCTGATGAAGGATTAGTTTTATTGAGTAAAATGAAAAAAAATTTACATGACAAACTCAAAAATTATGCTAAATCAATTGGAGAAAAAAAATTATTGTTAAAATTATTAGAAGGAAATACAAATGTTAATGATATATATGATAATTAAAATTTAACAAAGTAGATTTGTATGAATAAATATAATTAATTATTGTTTCAAATATTTGATTAGATAAATAATTAAGATAAAATAATAAATATTTTAATTATAAAAATATTAAAAATTAAATAAATATTATATCATTTTTTCAAAACAAGATATTTTATAAAAAATAATTACTTTTTATCTTAATGAATAAATTATATTCTATTTTATAAAAAACAAGTTCATAAAAAAAAGTTAAGTTATTTATTTTCTATAATTACATTGAATCAATTAAAAATAATAAATATAAAACATTGGATTTAAATGGAAAATATTTTTTGGAATGACGAAAATGAAGATAATAATAATTGTTTAAAAAAAAATGATTTTGAAGAAGATTGTATACCTGAATTTTATATTAAAAATGTGGAAGAATTGAAAGAAATAATTGGTTTAAAAAATTTCACAAAATATGAATTTTCTCAAGAGGAAAACAATATGGATATAGAAGATATACCAAAACCTAAGATAAATAAAATAGGATTAGAAAAAGAAAATAAAATTAAAAAATTATATCTTAATATAAATATTGATTTAGATGAAGATAAAAGTGAAAAAAATAATACTTTCATACTCAGGAAAGTTAAAAAGATAATGGATAAATATCCGAACCTTGAAAAATATAATAATAAATTGAGCAATTTACTAAAGGAACATTTTTTAAATAAAAAAAGAAGAATTGTATTTTAATATGTATTTTATTTGTAATAAATATAAATCTTTTACTTTTTTACAAAAATGTGATTTTTTTCTAAAAATTTGTTTTGTTCACCGAATAAAAAATAATTAAGAATTTAAATATAAATGTTTTAAAAAAAATATTAAAGTAATTATAATAAATAACCAACTAAATTATAACTTAAAATTATTACTTCAATTAAAATATATAAAACTTTCATTAATTTATTATAAATTTTTCTTCTAGTAAGTTCTATTTCTGGTAAATTATAATTTATAATGATGTTATTTCAATGTTATATAGCATATTACTATTAAAACTCCTTATAATTATTGAATTAATTATTATGAAGTTAAAATAAAAATAATTCTTATTACTTGCTCTAATGAGAATTATTAAATTATTATCAACAAAAACTTTATTGAAACTTTGGTTATCTCTATTATAAATTATTATTTAAACAATGAAAATGAATTTATTTAATCAATAATGTATTATATTATGATATAAATAAATTTGAATTTAAATAATAATTTCAATAAATATAATTGAAAATATTTTGGGAATTATTAATAATGTAATTGATTAATTTTATTATCATAACAATTAAATATAAAAATAAAAATGTAAAAAAAATAATAAATTAAAAAACTCTTATATAACTTAAATAATTATAAAAGTATAGAAAATACATAAAAAACAAAACCTTTTCTAAAAATATTTATTTCAAAATAAAATAAATAATAAAGATAAATGACAAATTTTATATAAAACAAAAGAAAAAATGAGCAAAAGATCATCATCAGTAACAAAAACAATTGATATTTCTTCAGAAAATAATAGTGAAAAATATGATGATTTTAATATTAAAAATAATGAATTAGAGAAAAAAAATTTAGCAAAAAGAAAAAAAGCAAAAAGAAAAACAACAAAAATGAAACCAATTCTGGAACCAATAATTAAAAAGAAAGTCGATCCAATTATAATAAATGATTTAATAGATAGAAATATAACTATGGTGAAAATAAAAAAAAAAATGAAACCAATTTCTTTAACGTTTATTTTTAGAAGAAATAAATATGATATAAGTATTGGTCAAAAAGCAAATATCTATGATTTAAAAGAAAAAATAAGTAGAACAATAAATATTCCAATAGATGATTTTAATATTAAACTAAAAGATTATAATAATAAAATAGAAGATTCAAATTTAATTAAAGATTTAATTAATAATATTAAATTCCCAATTTTTTATGTGAAAAAAAAAATAATAAATTCCCTTTTATTTTCTCAAATATATTATAAAACTTATAAAAATAAAATAATAATTGATGGAATAAAGGATAAAGATGATTTACTAAATCAAATAGAAACTTTTTTTAACAATAGTTTAATTAATAAAGATTATTTATTTGAACAAATAGGACTAAATAAATATTCTATTGCTTTTACTTCTAGAGATATTGCTTTTGATTTTCAAAGATATTTAAATATATTACATTTAATTAATGTTTTATATTATGATATAAAGTATTTTTATAAAAGTGAAAATCCAATTAGGTCAAGAAACAATAATAATACTAATAATAGTATGAATTTCAAACATTTTCATTTTCATTATTATTCTTCTCCTTATGTTAATATTTCTTCACCTTATATTTCTTATGAAGAAATTAGGAGAAAAGAACAATTAGAAAGTAAAAAAAAGTGGATTTGTAATAAAGATTTTTTCTCGGCTGTTGGAAATTCTAATAGATTAAATACTGAAACTTTTGATAAAGAATATATCTATGATTATTTATGAACTTTTTTTAATTTTTTTTTTATATTGAATTTTTTATTTTCCTAAATTTTTTTTATTTTTAATTTAAAAAAAATTAAAAATCCATTCATAATTTATGAAATATACTATAAAACCATTTTGAATTTAGAAACAATTTTATAATCAAAATCCTTAATTTCTTAATTCTAATAGATAATATAAACTTTAAATTATATATTTTTAAAATCTCATAAATATAATAATTATTCTTTTCTTATATCTTATTTACTTTTTTTTTTGTTGAAATATAATTGTAAATAGTTATTGAATAAACATAGATTCATATGAATTTTTACTAATAGTATACTTAAAATAATATAAATATTAAATTACCTTTTTTTTCAAATATTTTTTCTAATTTTCTTATATTAATCCTTATTTCTTTCTCTTATAACAAATCAAAAATTTTTATCAAGAACCAGAAATATTTGTTTTAGAATTAATTTGTAATAATCTTTTTTTCATTGAAAATATTATTATTTCACGATATAATATTAATTTAATTTTATATATATTTTTTTTTGTCCTTTCTCAAAAATAAAAAAAATAATTCAAACTAAAATATATAATAAACTGAATGATACTATTAAAAAACGATTAACTTTATAAAAGAAATTTAAAAAAATTGATAAAAAATAAGTAAAAAATATTTTTTAAAAAAATGGGTCAAATGGAATTACAAAATGCTTTAAAAGGAATAACTCGTCCAAACAGAAATTTATTTGAATTTAAAGAAGTAATAGGAATAGGAGGATTTGGGAAAGTATGGAAAGTACAATATAAAAAAACAAAACAAATTTTAGCATTAAAAGAACTTTCAAAAAAATTAATTTTAGATGAAAAACTAATTGAGCAAACTTTCAAAGAAAGAGATATTTTATCATCATTATATTCTCCTTATATATCTAATTTATATTGTACTTTCCAAGATAATGATAATTTATATATTGTATTAGATTATTTACCTGGAAAAGATTTAAGATATAAAATGAAAAAAACAAAAAAAAAATTCACAGAAGAACAAATTCAATTTATTTCATCTAATGTTATATTAGGTTTAGAATATATACATTCAAATAAAATAATTCATAGAGATATTAAACCAGCTAATTTAGTTTTTGATGATAAAGGTTATATTCGAATAAGTGACTTTGGAATAGCTGTGTATTATAATAATATAAATGTTTCTCCTGCAGGAACTCCAGGATATCTTTCTCCAGAAAGTATAATGAATAAATATAAATTTAATTATTCTGTAGATTACTTTAGTTTAGGTATTATATTATATGAAATTGTAACAGGAGAAAGACCTTTTAAAAGTACTACTGTAAGTAATTTAATTGAAGAATTTAATGATGTTGATATTAATTTAGATTATAAAAGTTTAAATGGAAATTATAGTGAAAGTTTGTGTGATTTTATTAATAAAATGTTAGTAATTGACCCTAAAGAAAGAATTGGTGCTAATAATAATATTGATGAGATTAAAAATCATAATTTTTTCCGTGGATTAAATTGGAAACATATTTATCATAAAACTATTAGATCACCTTTTAAAAATGATAAAAAAGAAAACAACAATGAAAAAATATGTAATATTACTTTAAATTTAAATGATGAACCTTTAGACAAAGAATCACAAGATAAATTTTTAAATTTTACAATTTTACATAAAATTGATTTTTCTTCTCCTTTAACTTATCAAAATGATTTGATAAAGAAAACAAAAACAAATCCCAATGAAAATAATAATTCTAAAAATAATTATCAAAAGAAAATAATTGCACCTTTGAAAATAGCTAATTTTCCGAAAGAAAATATTAAATTAAAAAGAGATATTTTTTTAATTAATTCAAATAATGAACTGAATGATTCTTTTGGGAAAGATATTATTCTTCCTTTAATAACAAGTAACAATAATTCAGTTAGAAAAAGTAATCTCAATAAAAATTCTATAAGTCAAAAAACTGTATATATTTCAACTGCTAATTCTTTTTATAGTGAAAATTCAAATGATGAAAAAAAAAATACTATTAATCATTCAAATACTTTATTTAAATCTAACAATTTTAAAAGACCTTTAAGATTGATTAATAATAATAAAAAAAGAAGAAATAGTTTGTTTGAAAAGGGAATTGAAAAAACTTTTAGGGAATTTAATCAAAAAAAAACTATTATGAATAAAAACCATTAATTTTTTTTTTGTTAATTAGTAATTTTTATTTGTTGTTTTTTATACGAAGAATTAAGTCTTGTATATATGAAGAAGAGAAAAGTTTTTTGTTAAGTTGTTTAATATATGAGTTAAATAGATTTTATATATTTTTAAAAAAAGGAATTTTATTATATTATTATTATTTTATAAATAATCAAGTAACAATTATTTAATTGAAAAAAAGTTAAAATAAGAAATTTAATATCATAATTAAAAGAACTATAAAAAATATAAACAATTAAAAGGTTTATCAAATTTAATGAATAATAAATAATTTAAAACTTCGAAATATGAAAAATAAATAAAATTTATGAAAATTATTATTAAATTCCAATTATATGAGTTTTGTAAATTTTTTATTTATTTAAGAATTAAAAGAAATTATTGGTGAAACATCAATGATCTAATATAAAATTTTTATATTCTTTTAGAATTGAAATAATATAAATTAATTACATCAAAATAGGTTCTATTTTTCATTGATTTATTTATTATTATTTTAAAAAATGGAATTTAACTGTATTTGAAATTACGTCAGACTAGATAAAAATAAAAGAAAAAAAAATATCAATTTTTAAAACTATAACTTAAAAAATAAAATATAATTACAAATAAAATATTTTTTGAAAAAAAGAAAAAAGAAAACATAAATTAATAATTATTTTAATGTACTCCAAATTAAAATATATAAAAATAATTATTTAATAAAACTCTAACTTAAAATACACTACAAGTACAATTTGCTCTTACATGATCATTGTTATCGGGTTTATTTTCAGAAATATAATAAAACCTTGTTTCAGATATATCTTCATTATATTTTTTATAACTTTCTACATCAATTATTTCATAACATGGTTTAGTAAAAGAAACATGTTTTTTTTTTGGGATATTATTATTTTCATTTTCTGATACTTTATTTTCTTCTGTCATTTGTTTTATATTTTTCTCTTTTTCATTATTTAAAATTGACATTTTTTATTTGGATTATTATTTATTATAATTTTTTTTTATTTTTTGTTTTATTTTAACAAAATTATTATTTAAAGAAAATTTTGCATAATTAATTCTCAGTAAATAATAATTTAATATATAAAATATTGATATTTTCAATAAAAGTTTTTTTATGATAAATACAATTAAATATTTATTAAGATATTAAAATATCTAAAAAAAATATGTCAGATATTATTTCTTCAATACAAAAAAATAATCCAAAAGGAGAAGAACAAAAAGTAAAAATTAATAAAATATAATATAATAAATAGAAAGAAGATGAAGAAGATCATTGGAGTGATTATGATGATGATGATGAATATGAAGAAGGACATGAAGAAGCAAAAAAACATTATCAAATAGAATCAAAAAAAGAAAAAAAAAATCAAAATAATTTAGGTTTGAAAGGTCTTTTAGGAGACAATAATAATAATAATAATAATAATACTAATAATAATAAAAAAGAAAATAAAAATTTTCAGAATGAAAATAATTATTATAAAAATAAAAACAAACCATTTTTTTACAATACAAAATATAATGGAAATTATAAAAAACAATATTATAATAATAATTATCATAATAATAATAATTATTATAATTATAAAAATTATAATAATAATAGATTTGAACAAAAACCAAATTTTAAAAATTCTTCAGGAAAAACTTTTGATAATGATAAAAGGAATTATAATGATAATAAATATGATACTTCAAAAATAAAAATAACTTATTCAGGTGATAATGATAAAAATTATAAAAAAGAAGAAGATTTTAATATTAAATTCACAGGTAAATTTAAATTACCTGAACAAGATGCTAATATTAAAGTTCCTAAAAGAAACTATAATGAATATAATCTTAATAATAAATATAATGCTTTAAAAAAAGAAAATGAAGAAGAAGATGAAAATGAACCTGAAAAAATTGTGTTTACTAATTCAAAAAAAGAAAATAATGAAAATCTAAAAGATTTAGATACTAAAGGAGATTTATTTTTAGAAAAATTCAATAAAATTTCTGAACAATCTAATTTAACTGAAAGAAAAGATAATAAAAAATTTGATCATTATAATATTTCTAAAAAAGAAAGTAATGAAGATAATTATAATGATGAATATAAAGATGATAATTATTATACTTATAGAAGAAGTAATTACAATAATAATTATTATAGAAAAAAAAGAAACAACCATTATAATTCTAATTATAATTATAATAATGATAATGAAAATTATTATTATGATTATGATTATGATGATTATGAAGATAAAAAAAGTGAAAAAGTTAATAATGAAAAAAATTATGAAGAACAAGAAAAAAAATACTTTAAAAAAGAAAAGAAAAATACCTCAAAAAAAATGTCCGAAGATAAAAATGAAAAAGAAAAGGAAAAAGATAAAGAAAAAGAAAAAAAATTAGAAAATCTTCATGAAAAAGTTACTGTTAAATTTCCAAATAAAGCAAAGAATTTAAAGGAATTATTAGGATAAAATTTTAATTTTAATGAATTTTTTTTAGAATTTTATTTTAGGAAAAATTTGATAAAAGCATGAATAATTGCTAAAATATACATAAATATTTATAATTTATGATATTTTTTATTTTTTTTCCATTTCTTTTATCAATAAATTTCAATCACTTAAATCTTTTTTTTAATGTTTTTTTTTCATTTTTTTTTATACTTAAATTACTATTTTTTTCTTTATCAAAAAAAATTATTATCATCTAAATTAATATGAAAAACAAAAATTAATTGATTTATCAATTTTATTTGAGTATTTTTTTTTCATTTTTATTTTTTTTTTAAAAAACAAATAATTATAAGTATAATTCCTTATCTTTTTTCTATAATCACTTTTCCTCTTCCTTTTTCTAACCTTTCAATATACTTTTTTTAATTAATTGAAATGTTATTGACAATTATTTTTTTTATTTCTATAGTTTCCAAAGTCTTTTTTCTTCATATAATTTATACATAAAACTAATTTTTGGGAAAATTTATCATAATCCTTAAATTTATTATTTACTTTTATTAAATAGATAATATCTGAAATAATCTTTTTTTTCAGAAGAATTTTTTTACTTATATCATCAAAATCAATATTAAAAGTAATATTTTGTTTTAGCCTTTTTTTTCTTGTTTCTTTTTCTTGATTTTTCTTTGACAAGTTAATTTAACAATTAATTTCATTTTCATTATAAATACAATAATCATTTATAATAATAGAATTGTCATTCTATCTATT
>JAEEGI010018128.1_pt1 | contig 14337 bp, 10 predicted proteins | sample 8958751 | NCBI WGS metagenome assembly JAEEGI01 (sample SAMN16246545, study PRJNA631951) | gut metagenome | biome: gut microbiome; feature: rumen; material: KS-attached | host: Bos | place: Iran: Karaj | collected 2018-10
ATTCAAGGCTGGTCTCACCGTTACCCGCACTAGACAACTATGTGATGCGATGACAGTTCCGAAAGAAGTGATGAAGGACTTGCTTCTTATGTCAGGAGGAAGAGGAGGTGTCAGTTTAGGAGGTGGTGGCTCCAACGGTGAGCTTACCAACTGGGACGGCACGAAAAAAAAGAATGGTTGGGGTGTGTCTTGACTGGAACTCTCAGGCTCATAAGGCTAAACCTCTCGAACCTGCAGTTGGCAAACATTTACCATATCAGCGAGTTGTCTATGAAGCAGAAACTCTATGAGGCAAAATTCCTGATAAACCTGACGGGCAAAAGCCTTTCTTTGTGCCAATTTGTACTTCAGTTCTAACAGAAACTTACCTTAAATTTTCTTTCTATTACGCAAACGCAAGATTATCAGTCAGTTGTAATTTTGTAAAAACTTACCTCGAATCCTCTTTTCGTATGCTAAAACTTCGTACCTTTGCGGCGAACAAAAGAATATGAAACTATTTTTACTCAGCATCTTACTGACAATAGTTGCCGTGGGTGCAAATGCCCAGTTCAAAGCAAGTGTAGACTCAATATTGTAAACGAGAAGATAATAAATAAGAACAGATGCGCATCGTACAGACCTTCTGGACAGCTGGACAAGATCCGCTGAAGCATGCCTTTGGCTGGCTTCATCCCGAGTACAACCTGATGTCTTGGACACTGAGCTGTCTCAGTCTGCGCGAGCATTACGATGAGGTTGCGCTTTATACCGACTCTGAAGGAAAGCGCATCCTCATTGATAAGCTGCGCTTTCCCTTATGGCCACGAAGGGGATGAGGGAAATACAGATACAGATGATACGGTGATATTCTGAAAAAATACTCCTGCGTACATATGCGCATATATGTACGCGTGAGAATTTTCCTGAAAACATCTGTATGTATCTGTATCTGTATGTTCATCACAAATACGCATCCACTCAAAAAAACAATCTTTTTTGCAAAAAAACTCTCTTTTCGTGTTGCATTTTTGCTATCTTTGCGTCTTAAGGGATAGAATCAAAGAGAAATCAAATGATTAGGCACATTGTATTCAGCATCCTCTCATGCCTATCCGTGCTCATTGTATGGGCGCAGACAGGCAGCGAGAGCATTTCTTCCCTAGTGAATGACGTGTCTCGTTATGGCAAAAGTTTCCCTCAGGAGATTGTCTTCGTTCACATGGACAACACATGCTATTTTCTGGGTGATACCATCTATTACAAGATGTATGTGACCAGAAGTGACAAGAGGATTCCGTCAAACATCAGTGGGGTGGCATACACCGAACTGATCAATCAGGATGGATACTTGGTGGAGCGTCAGACACTAAGACTGCAGGAAGGGCAGGCATTCGGATCGTTCTGTCTGCCAGACACTCTTTATGCAGGATTCTACGAACTCCGTGCCTACACCCGTTGGCAACTCAACTGGGGAAGCTTCGAACATCCTCACACCAAATACGCCGAGAAGTGGTTCCTGCGTGCTGACATGGCGAACGATTTCTTCCGTGACTATGAGAAACTCTACAGTCGTGTTTTTCCTGTTTACGATAAGCCGAAGATTCCCGGTGAATACTCCCACGACATGACGCTGCGCCCCCATCAGCGCTATTTCAGGAACAAGGAGGAGAAACCACAGGCCGAAGTGGGCATCTATCCAGAGGGTGGCTCATGGGTTGCAGGAATACCCCAACGGATAGCCTTCGAGGCCAACGGCATAAATGGCGAGCATTTGGAAGGTCGTCTGGTGGTATATGACAGTCAGCACAACCCTGTGACTGAGGCTTTCACCCAGCATCGTGGAAGGGGAGTGCTTGAGATGACGGCTCAGGCAGGAGAGAAATACACAGTACAGTTCCATTGGGGAAGCTCCAACACAACTCAGGTGAGAATGCCTCAGTTAGAGGAGCGTGGGGTATCGTTGCGAGTGAAGGAAAAGGACGATACACTTTTACTGAAAGTTCTCAAAAGCGGAACAGGTGTCGGCGTGCTGGGGCTGACGGTGATGATGAACGGAGTGGTGTGCCATCATCAGGTGGTGGACAAAGAAGATTTGTCTATCCCCACAGGATCCTTTCCGGCAGGAGTGGCTCAACTTACTGTGTTCGGGGAGGACGGCAGAGTGTGGGCCGACCGCCTGGTATTCATCCATCAAGCCAATCTTCCTCAGGGCAATATTGCTGTTTCTGGCAGCGGCAATCTCTATAATCCGCTACAACAGGTGCAAGTGGATGTGAAGGGACCTTGCCAGTCTAATATCTCGATAGCCATTCGTGACCAGGCTCTCTCAGATGCATCCTACGACAGCGGAAACATCCTTACAGAGATGCTGCTGTGTAGCCAGATTCGTGGATTCGTGGAGCAACCAGACTGGTATTTCGAGCAAGATGACGAGGAGCACCGCCGAGGTCTGGATCTCCTGATGATGGTGCAGGGTTGGCGCAGATACCGTTGGGAGGACATGACGAAGGAGTTCATCGTGAAAGAACCCTTTGAGATCTCGCCTGTTATCCGTGGAGACGTGAGCCGATATTCACCTCTGGAGCAAGAAGACTATTTCTATGCCCTCAGCATGAGCAACTTCAGGGAACTGCTTGAATCAAGCGAAAAAGGAAATAACCGCATCAGTGGAGGTGCCAGTGGTCCCATCCTGCGTGAACCCCTTTCCCTGATTGATGGAATAAGAGGGAACTCTGACGAATCAGACTCGGAATCAGACACCGATGAGAAGTCTGAAGAAAAGTCTGACAAGACCACCGATAACGTGCTCAATCCTAGTGAGGGCAGCCACAGGTTCATGGAATTCCTTCCATTAAAGGATGGAGTCATCTTTTACACTTCATCGAAATCGGATCCCAAAGACTTCCAATCACTCTCATCGCTGAAGGAAGAAGTCACGCTGCATGCAGAATTCGTGGTTCCCAGTAATGATGAAAAAAACTCTGCCGAGAGCAACCAGCAAACTAAGCAGGGAACTTTTGGAATCCAAGCGCCACATGCCTATGTTCCTCACTACCTTTACATGGAAGCATTCAAAAGTGGCCAGCAAGGGGATATGGTGACCAATGCCGACGAATACCCGACATACAGCATCCGCATCCGCCCCTTTTATCCACGATATGTAAAACCTTATGGATTTTATCAGACTCATTATCCGCAATTGAGATCAAAGGAAAGCGACTTGTCCATAATGGATGACATAACCCAAATGCCAGAATTGACCATAGGAGCACGCAGGAACGGTTCACGCAGTCTCGACCTTTCCAAACCTGCAATGGTGGTGGATGCCTACGATGCATTCAATCAAGTGATTGATGCAGGACTCTCGCCAGCCTGGTATGCAGGGTCTTTGTCCTATTCGCTTGAAGTAGCTCGCCTATACATCGGAGAGATGGGCGTAAAACGATCCTATCAATTGGAGCGCCGGTGGAATGGAAAGAATATCTCGTCATTCCTTACCTCACATGAGCAAACGAGATACAACCATTTGAGGAACATGCAGAAAGTGTCCATCTACACCGACTATGCTCCTCGTCTGGAAGGAGACCCACATTACCAGGCATCCAATCAACCCACAGTGACACTCAATCTGGAAGCCTATCCTGATAACGCAGAGCGGATAACCTATCGTGACCGTCGCTACATTCTGCCAGGCTATTCCGTAGCAGAAGATTTCTATTCTCCCGATTACAGCAAGCACCGCCTGCCAGAGGGACAAAAAGATTACCGCCGCACGCTTTACTGGAACCCCAACCTGCAGCTTGACGAGAACGGGCAGGCCCGCATCACTTTCTACAACAACTCACGCACCACCCAGATCAGCGTGGAGGCAGAGGGGCAGGCCAGCGATGGCACCCTGCTCTGGAGCAAGTGAAGGATTCTCACGTTGATGGTCAAAAGCCTGGAGTCAAGAGACAGAATCGAAGATGAAATTGACGCAGAACCGCATCCACTCAAAAATAGCCTACACCCTACACCGGACCCCCGTAACACAATGTCTATCAACAGGATACATGGGTGTAGGCTACCTACACCACCCTACACCCATGCATATTACTGACCCTCAAGGTCTTACATGGTGCTGGTGTAGAGTGTAGGGCATTTTTGCGTTCATAAAAAACTTCGCTCAGGCGAGCAAGCTTGAAGTCCCATTTACGATTCCCATTTCTTGCGCGCGGAGTCCTATTTTCTCGTCCTCGTTATCGTTTTCGTCTATTCCTTTTTTCTTTACGGTTAGCGGTTAGCGAAGGAGTTTTTGCAGGGATATGAAATGGGCAAAAAGAGACAACGTGTTGAATCGGACAAATCAACACGTTGAAACTGCCGACACAACACGTTGAAATGGCAAAGACAACACGTTGCATCTCAAGGAGGGACGAGAGAAGCTCGACCAGGGTTGGCAATTGAATGTGTTGCCGGAGGACTCAAATCCGATGGGTGAGGGAGAAATCACTCTTTCTCCCTTGTAGTCGATGGATATGAGTATACTGTCTTTTTCCTGACTCAAATTGAGGGTTAAGTTTCCATCTGGAGAAGGGACTGAAACATGGGACGGTTTGCAACTCGACAGAGAGAGCAGCGCAAGTGCAATCATGATGACACTCCTACCAAAGGAACTGTCTGTTTTTCTTTTCTATGTATTCATAAATCTTAGTTATTTAAAGAAGGAACAATTGTAAGATCATAGTACTTAACCACCAGGAAATCCTCCTCGAGTCCGTAGGGGAACAGGCGGTAACGGGCGCCAGGCAGCTGCTCTTTGACTCCGTTCCACATCCACGGCCCCATGATTCCATTGCTGTCGGAATAGTGGGGACCGTAGAGATTGGCCATTGAGCCCAGCACGCGCACCTCTATCTCATTGTCTCCATTCCTCAAGGCATGCGTGATGTCGAGTTCGTAAGGCGGATATGCGATGCTGCCCACTTTGGAACCATTTACCCATACCTGGGCTACAGTTCCATTCCATTTGCCCAATCTGACAGCATGGCGGTTGGCTGTCCCATCAATCTGATATCGCTTTGTATAGGCCATTTCCCACGGATATTCCGGATAGCCCTGTGAAGTGTAGTCGCCCAGACTTATTGTCTGTTGTGCTTGTCCAAGCATGAAGCCGTGTGATGCAGGGATAACCTTAAAGTGTCCCATGAGGATGGCAGGTGCAATCTCAGCCCGTATGTTCATTTTGGGCATATATAGCGTCACTTTGTTTTCACCTCGTTTCACAGCGTTGCCAATCCTGTAAACGCCACAGCGATGGTCGAGAAGGCTGTCCTCCGTATAATCCGATATGGGACTTCCATTGACAGAGACTTGCCACATCTGGGGTTTCTCTATCGTGAGTGTCATGTCGCTCCAGTCGAAATCCTCCTTTACGAAGAAGGGATATTCCACTGTGATGTCGCCGTGAGTGAAGGTGTCGCGGTCCAGTATGTCGTGGCGGAACTGTACAGCTGTTTCCCATGGGTCGCTCATGCCAAAGTGTTTCCACAATCTATCGTTGGCAACCTTGTGGAACAGGTTCTTCCATTCCTCGTTTTCAACATTGAGGTTGCAGAAGTCGAGGTTCAGAGCATTGGGACGGACTGGATGAACTTTGACGGAAGTCTGTGCCTCGATTGTGGGGGAAAACTCGTCTGCATGAGATTCTTCATTGGTCTTGAGCACTCGCTTGTCAGACGCGAAGTAAAGGGTACTTCCGGCAGGATGCAGCGTGACGGATGTCTCGACACGTTGGGGCGTTTGACTCTTGTTCTCGATGAGACTGATGCCGCCTGTCATAGCATTGAGTTCGTAGAGATACTTCCCTGGTAGGCTGAAGGTGATGCGTGAGCTTTCTTCCAAAGAGGAGTTAACGAGGAAAAGAAGTTGCCCATCCTTGTACGTGTTGCGATAATGGTAGAGATGCTTGCTTCCCTGGTGCCGTATCTGCAAGGTGCTTTCCTTTTGATACAAGGAAAGCAGTCCGCCAGCATCATTTATGTGCATCACTTTATCGCTGCTGAAGAACTCTCTCACTTGTGCGTTGTCTGCTCCATCGAGTCGCGAGGGAATCGACATAGTAATGATGCGTCCACCCTTGTCAGCAAATTGTTGGAGCAGCGTGAAAGTGGGACTTTCCACATTCTCCATATAAGGAGGCAGGACGATTGTGTTGTATGTGCGGCAACCTATGGTAAAGCCTTTTTTAGAGACGGAACCACAGTTCTTGATGATATCCTCGCATCCCAAATCATATTCCATCTGATTCTTTTCAAGTTCAGTAATCAGCGACTGAAACGAACGTGCAATCTGCCAAAGCGGTTCACCTCCAGCCACTTGGGTATAGTGCATCCAGAGTGAGGTCGTAGGTTCCAGAATGAGCCAATCGTTACGTTGTTCCCCTTGACTCAAGACGGCAGACAGACGGGCGAAATAGGTGTTCAGCTCACCATAATCCTGCCACCAGGGGGAAAGGCTGCTGAAAACGGGAGGATAGTCGTACTTTCGAGCGCCAGTGATGGTCATGTGGGAAAGATGCTGATTCATGAAGTTTATTCCCAATGCATATTCCCAGTCACCCAGACGCTTGAAGTCGAGGAGGCGCTCGTCCCATCCTCCACCACCGTATGTCTCACTAAGTGTGCGTACATATCCCATTTGGTTGGCTACACTACGAAGTTCCTTTACAGAGCGCACATTGCCGAATTGCGCCTGGCAGTTGTCGTTGTCATCGTATTGGTTGAAGAGCATATCGATGGCTGGCATCTGATGCCAGGCATACATCGCCATGTTGTCTGGTCCTTGTGAAAGATTAGGCCAGTTATGCTCCCAGTAATGGCCTGTCCATTTGATTTGCTTGCTTTCGCAGTAGTCATGCCAAGGTTTGCTCCAACGGTTAATGAAGAGATAGAGTAGGGTGGCGTTGTAATCGTGGCGCACCTTTTTCCAATCGCCAGTTTCCTCTCCCAACTGGGGCCAGTGTGTCTTAAGGTCATAGCCCCACAGTTGCGTGAAGGTATCGAAGAGATCAGGAGTCCATCGGCAGTCTCGTCCGCTGGGGCATGCGATGTTAGGCTCGTCAGTGAATGTACCTTTGATTTCCTTTCCCAGCCTTTTGCCAAAGTGTTTTTCGTAGCCACGTTTCATGGTCACTTCTATGAACTTTTCTGTAACTCCTTTTGCGAGCAGGTCCACGTAGGGATAACCTGCAGTCCATGTGCTGGCACCATTGTATCCAAGCCGGTAAATGTAGTAGTCACCCTTGTGTCCCTGGTAATCTGACAACTGGGATGTAATGTCGTGGAATGTGTCGCCATCCCTCAGCAGACACATATAGCAATCATCTGGGCGAGGCGGTTCGCTGGATCGCTGCCCAAGAAGAGCCTGTCCCTGGTTGTAGGATTCAGGCATCTCATGAGGAACATGACCGCCGGCAAAGCCGCTTGGATAGGAATTCTCATCGTAAATCCAAATATCGAGCCCCAGCTCTTTCCCTTTGTCAAGACTGTATTCCCACAGGTTGAACCATTGGGAGCTTAGGTACTCTGTTTCCAAGCCTGGACGAGGATGTACGAATGCGCCTCCGAAACCTTGCTCCTTCATTTCAGTGAGCATACGGTCGATGTCAGATTGTGTAACATCTGTGTTCCAGACCCATAAAGGTGCTGTACGGAATTCCTTCGTGGGATTGGCAAATTGATTCTGCAGACGGGAAAAGTTCATTTCCCTGGCTTGTTTGGTACTAGCATCAGCCCAAGTGCAGATGAGGGCAAAAGAGACAAGAATACATAACCTAAGCTTTCTTGACAGTCCCTCGCGTTGTTCCCAATAGGTTCCTATTCCCATGCTAAAAAATCCAGTTTTCATATGTTTGCCATTCAATATTTAACAAAATGGGGATAAGTGCCTTCACAGGTACCTATCCCCAAATGTACTAATACTGATTGATTATTTATGTTATTCGATTACGACTCTGGTCCAATTATGGGTATCAGGTTCAATGCCATATTGGATGTTGCGTAATTTATTGTATAGCTTCGTGCAGATGGGGCCAGGTTGGCCATCCTTGCTGATGACGTAACTTACCTTTGTATCCAAATCATCGATTCGCTCGATGGGAGAGATAACGGCTGCAGTACCGCAGGCTCCAGCTTCCTCAAAGGTTGCCAACTCTTCTTCTGGAATTTGTCGGCGTTCAACCTTCAGTCCCAGATCCATAGCCAATTGCATCAGACTTTTGTTGGTAATGGAGGGTAGAATGGAAGAACTCTTGGGGGTCACGTATGTGTTATCCTTTATTCCAAAGAAATTGGCAGCTCCACACTCGTCCATGTATTTCTTCTCCTTCGCATCAAGATAGAACTCGCAGCTATAACCTAGGTCATGGGCCATCTTGTTTGCTCGCAAAGAAGCGGCATAGTTTCCGCCAACCTTGTAAATACCTGTGCCCAGGGGTGCGCTGCGGTCATATTCACGGATGATAACGTAGGGATTGGTAGCAAATCCTCCTTTGAAATATGGACCTACAGGAGTCACAAAGATCAAGAAAAGGTATTCTGAAGCAGGATGAACACCTACCTGAGCACTAGTTCCAATGAGCAAGGGTCGGATATAAAGGGTAGCGCCGCTTTCATAGGGAGGAATAAAGCGTTCGTTGAGGCGAACCACCTTCTCTACCATCTCAATGAATTTCTCTGTGGGAAGTTCTGGCATCAAGATGCCACGACAAGTGCTTTGCAATCGGGCAGCATTCTCGTCTGGACGAAAGACTCTGACTTTTCCATCCGGACAGCGATATGCTTTCAGGCCTTCGAATGCTTCTTGTCCATAATGCAGGGAGGTTGCTGCCATGTGAATGGGAATTGTCTCTTCGCTGCAAACTTCTATTTCACCCCAAGCGCCGTTCCTATAATAGCAACGTACGTTGTAGTCTGTTTTCCTGTAACCAAAAGAGAGGTTACTCCAATCAATTTCGCTCATAGTGATTGCTTTTTGATTATAAATCTTAATCTATTCAGTCAGCAAAGTTACAATTTTCCGTTGAATTATGAGTAAAGACTTAAAAAAAATACTCTTTCCGAAGGTTATTTTTCGGAATCAGACAAAATGTCCTGTATTTCTTGTCCTATGTTGACCAGTTGACTTCTGCAAAGTTTGATTAGTTCTTGTGCTCTGCGCAATTTTTCTGCCAGCTGATCTATTTCCAGTTCATTGTTCTCCATTTGGCTGCTGATTTTCTCCAGTTCAGCCATTGCTTCTTCGTATTTCATGCTTCTACTATTGATTCAATTTTACCATGTTCAGTAAGGGTAGTGATATGGTCACCAGGATGGAGCTGATTGGGATTCTTAACAGGTTTCCCCTTATGGAGGGTAATGGTGAATCCTAACTTCAAAATCCGATTTGGATTCAAATTCTCAATTTGTTTCTCGAGAAGATCCAGTTGGTGAGATTCGTTTTGGAGTTTACGCTCCACGTTCTGACGAAGTTTTTGCAGAAAAAGGTCCAATTGATGACGAATCTGTTGGCTTATGGTTTGAAAGAGTAGGGAGATGTGTCCCTTTTGTCTTTCCAGTCTGTTTTCTTCATTCTTCAGCAGATTGTTTGCCGCTTGCGAGATTCGTTGCTGAAAATGATTCAGTAATGCAAGTTCTCCCAGCTGATGATCAATCAGGAAAGCCGCTGCCGCAGTTGGCGTTTTCACCCGCTGATGGGCTACGTAGTCCAGTACCGTCTCGTCGCGCTCGTGTCCAATTCCCACAATGACGGGGAGAGGGAACTGTGCAATGATACTGGCCAATTGGTAAGAATCAAAGTCCGACATGTCAGCCACAGCACCACCACCACGAATTATCACAACAGCGTCCCAGTTGTTTTCCTCGCTTGCAATCTGGAAGAGGGCAGCAGAGACGCTTTCTTCCACATGCTGTCCCTGCATGGTAGCTGGGAATAATTTGATTTGGAAACGTAAGCCATACTCGTTGTGGAGGAGTTGGTCACAGAAGTCTCCGTATCCTGCTGCTGTTTCAGCACTGACGATGGCTATTCGCCATGTCAGTCTGTGCATGGTCAGTGTCTGGTTGTCATGGAGAATTCCTTCTTCCTCCAACTTGTTCAATATCTCTTTGCGGCGGCGAGCCAAGTCGCCCAGAGTGTAAGTGGAATCGATATCTGTTACCTTCAATGCATAGCCATACTGTTCATGAAAGGTAACCTGCACTTCCAGCAAGACTTTCAATCCTGCCCGTATTTCTTGTCCCGTTTCATGGAGAAATCTCAGCCGAATCAGGTTGTATTGTTGGGCCCAACAATTTACCCTCGCACGTGCTATGACGTTCCGTCCGTTTTCGTCTTTTTGGATGAGTTCCCCATAGAAATGTCCATTACTTGCCTGTCTGGCTTCGGAAAGTTCTCCCGTTATCCAATAAGTGTCATCAAGGTTACTCTCAATGACACTTCTAATTTTATTGTTTAGTTCCCAAAGAGTAATGGGGGTCATCTTCCGCTATCGTAATCAGCTATTTTCTTTCGGTAATATGCCTCCAGGTCAGCCCATTTATAATAAGGATAATTATCGGTTTGAGCAGGCATGCTTACCTCGTGTTCGTTGAGCATTGCCTTTACGAGGATGTCACCGTTTTTCTTTTTCTTTTTGGGACGATAGAAAATGAGCTGCACATTGCTTGCCATGGGGAAGATGCGGGTATCTGACCAAACGCGGTCCAGCGTGTCTACATCCTCCACAGCTATCTCTGGATAGCAGTGGTCCAATTCCAGCAAAGCAGCTAAAGGCATCAGACATACTTCGTGTCCAAAGCGTAAGGTAGCTCCATGATAAGTCTTGCTGTTGACGATTGTATCTGCAGTGTTGAGAAAGTTTTCCAAAAGGCTCTTCATGAAAAACGGCGCTAATCCGCTGGAAAGTCCTATATAATTGTTTATGTTGCGATAGTACCACTGTCCGTACACCTCTTCCTCAGTGAAGAGATCCCACAGATTTATCTTCGCAATCTCCATTCCCTCGTGACTTTGCATGTTGCGGCAGATATCGAACACACGGCGCATCAAACTTCCTGGATCTTTGAATTTCTCATCGCGATACGTCGTGTCCTTCATGATTTCTGCCCAAAAGCGTGGCCAAATAGTCATCTTTTGTTTGTAGTTGGTACGCAGACGGGCAGATCGTTCGTTGTTACTGTCCTTAATGCGTTGCTCGCGAGGACCAGAGATGTAGTACATAAACTTCTGGCTCGACTCATTGTGCATAGCAACCTTAGGGTTGTAGGCCGTTATCTCTTCACATTCAGCTACCATGGAGAGAATGCACCGTATCACCACGCTACTGGTGGCATCTACCTGGCAATTTTTGGCACCAAAGATTTTTGGGAAATTCTGGCACATGCGTTTTCCGATACCATGATGCTGTTTTTCGCCTAGTGGAGTAAGGTCACCAATGCGGTTTATAGCGGTCTCGTGAATCTGGTTGAGCTGTTCGCGCAACAGCTCGCCTCGTTCCGTCAGATTGTTCTTTTCGTGGGCTCTTTCCAGGATTCCCATTGCATCAGTGTATTCGCTATCACTGCATAACCACCGGCTTCCATGTCGTGCGTAAGTGCTGATGTAGAAAGGCTCATATCCTTTAGGGCTTCGAGTCGGTTTCTCTGTGGGCTCCATATAGGATTTGAAGTTGCTTCCTGTCATCAGGATGTTCTCATGGATTTCGCGGCGAGCTTGTGACCATTCCTGATCCTTTTGGGCAAAAAGTATACTGGCGCCAATGATGGCAGCCAGTATAAATGTGATGATTCTCTTCATATTGAATTGAATGTTTAACCTAAGAAGCTGAGCAGGATACCTGCAGCCACAGCTGATCCTATCACGCCAGCCACATTGGGGCCCATAGCATGCATTAGCAGGAAATTGCGTGGGTCAGCTTTTGCACCTTCACTCTGGCTTACGCGTGCTGCCATGGGGACGGCACTTACACCAGCAGAGCCGATGAGAGGATTGATTTTCTCCTTCAAGAATAGGTTCATTATCTTAGCTAACAGAACACCGCCTGCCGTGCCGAAGCCAAAGGCTACTATACCAACGCAAAGGATGCTGATGGTCTGTATGTTGAGGAAAGCCTCAGCAGTTGCCGTAGCACCAACCGTAGTACCCAAGAAGATGACAACGATGTTATTCAGTTCGTTCTGCGCAGCCTTGCTCAGACGTTCCACGACACCACTTTCTTTCATAAGGTTACCCAGCATAAGACAACCGATCAGAGTAGCAGCCGAGGGAAGAATCAGGCTGACGATGATAGCCACTACGATAGGGAAGATTATTTTCTCTTTCTTGCTGACATTACGTAGTTGCTTCATTCTGATCAAGCGTTCCTTCTTAGTCGTAAGCAAACGCATGATGGGAGGTTGAATCACTGGTACCAAAGCCATGTAGCTATATGCAGCCACAGCAATGGGACCCAGCAGATGGGGAGCCAGTTTTGTAGTCAGGAAGATAGCCGTGGGACCATCAGCACCACCAATGATGCCGATAGAGGCTGCCTCCTGCATGTTGAAACCCATCAAATCTGTTTGTGTTACTATAAAAGTGATGAAGATACCTACCTGTGCAGCTGCACCCAGAATGAGGCTCTTGGGATTGGCAATCAGGGGTCCAAAGTCTGTCATGGCACCTACGCCTAAGAATATCAGGCAAGGATAGACTCCTGCTTTCACACCGATATAGAGTACATCCAGCAGACCTCCTTCAGCCATAACGTGACGATAACTGTGATAGTAAGGACTGTCTGGATTCAGGAACTCATCGTTCCACATTGAAGTATGGAAAAGGCCGGCACCTGGCAGATTGGTGAGAATCATGCCGAAGGCGATAGGCAACAACAACAGTGGTTCGTATTCCTTTTTGATGGCCAGATAGAGGAGGAAGCATCCAATGCAGATCATTACAGCATTCTTCCATCCATCACCCACAAAGAAGGAGGTAATCCCCATGTCGTTCCAGAACTTGGCCAGCGCATCGCTCGTGTTGAAGTCGGCAGCCATTGCTGGCGTTGCCACCATAAGCAGCGTGGCAAGCATGCTTAGGAAGAAAAATTTCTGTTTCATAATTCTTCTACTCTTATGCCATTTCAACGAGGGCGTCTCCGCTTTGGACCTGTGCTCCTTGCTGTACAAGTATGGCTTTGACTGTGCCGTCAAACTCTGCTGTGATGTTGTTCTCCATCTTCATTGCCTCCATGACGAGGACCGTTTCACCAGCCTTTACCTGTTGGCCTACCTGTACCAATATCTTGGTGATGGTGCCAGGCAGAGGGGCTGTGACACTGTTGGCTCCAGCAGGAGCTTTGGGAGCTGCAGCAGCGGGTGCAGGAGCGGATTGGGGAGTGGGTGCAGCCTTGGGTGCAGCGGGTGCAGGAGCTGCAGTGGCATCAGCTTGGAACTCCACGAGAGCATCTCCCTGATTGACGCTTTGTCCTACGCTGACGCAAATGTCTTTTACAGTCCCATCGGATTCTGCCACAATGTCATTGGCCATCTTCATGGCTTCCATCACAATGAGCACGTCACCTTTCTTCACCTTCTGCCCTTTCTGAGCTACAATCTTGGTGATGGTGCCAGGCAGGGGAGCAGACATCGTGTTGGCCTTTGCTGCAGCTGGTGTAGCTGATGGTGCTGCAGGAGTTGTAGCTGCTGCTGCAGGTCTTGCGATGGTTTTGTGAATGGCATGGGCTTGTTCAGGCATATTCACCTCATAGGTTTTCCCATTGACTGTAACCAGCAGAGTGCCATTCTCCTGTTCTTCTACCTTGGTGGTATAATCTCTACCAGCTATCTTAAAATTAAAATTCTTCATATTTTCTTTTCTTTTTATAGTGCTGCATTCAGTTCTGCATGCCAAGCCGAGTGCTCGCTCATGTGAATGGTAAGAACACCACTTTCCTCGTCATGCGTGTTGTTGAAGTACAAGTACAGGGTCGTGGCTACGGCTGCCATGTCATCCTTGTATTCACTCAGGAGGGGATGCTCCTCGCCGTTGTCTTTTGACACTGTTTTTACCAGAGCAGTCTTCTTGTCGTTTCCAGCGGCAACTAGGCTGAAGATCTGCAATATCAGGACGAGCAATACCAGAATGGCGAATACCACTCCGATGCCCATGCCTGTCATTAACCAAGCCGTTGTCCAATTGGTTGCTAGTATCATCTTACTTGCGTTTTAATGATTACAGAGGAATGTTGCCATGTTTCTTAGCAGGGTTGGTCAGACGCTTGTTCTCAAGTTGTGCCAAGGCGCGAATGATACGGAAGCGTGTGTTGCGTGGCTCGATGAC
>JAEEGI010018137.1_pt1 | contig 14331 bp, 11 predicted proteins | sample 8958751 | NCBI WGS metagenome assembly JAEEGI01 (sample SAMN16246545, study PRJNA631951) | gut metagenome | biome: gut microbiome; feature: rumen; material: KS-attached | host: Bos | place: Iran: Karaj | collected 2018-10
GTCTTCCAGACTGGTTGCCAGACAGAGGATGGCCATCAGTTCAGAGGCCGGCGTGATGTCGAATCCCGAATCGCGTTCAATGCCGTTGGTGCCGCCTCCTTCGCCGATGAGCACATGGCGAAGCGAGCGGTCGTTCACGTCGAGCACTCGTTTCCAGTAGATTTCCTTGAGCAGCATGCCTTCGTCGCGGTGCTGGTAGAGATAGTTGTCGAGCAGCGCGCTGAGCGTGTTGTGGGCCGAGGTGATGGCATGGAAGTCGCCGGTGAAGTGGAGGTTGATTTTCTCCATGGGCAGCACCTGTGCATAACCGCCGCCTGCCGCTCCGCCCTTGATGCCAAAGCATGGACCTAGCGAAGGCTCGCGCAATGCCACCATGGCACGGCGTCCTATTTTGTTCAGTCCTAATGTAAGTCCGATGCTGACCGTGGTCTTGCCCACGCCGGCCTTTGTGGGACTGATGGAAGTCACTAAGATAAGGTGATGACTGCGCACACGCTCCTCGTCGATGAGTTTCTCATCCACCTTGCCGATATACCGTCCATAGTTGTCAAGGCCGGTGGCCGGGATGCCCGTTTGCTCTGCAATTTGGTTAATAGGTGCCAGTGGGGTTTCTCTAGCTATCTCAATATCTGTTTTCATAACTACTTGGTTTGTGGGGACAAAATTACACAAAAGTCTCGGCAAAACAAAGAAACGTTTCTGTTTTTTGACGAAATAGGGTGATTAAAATTATGGTTATTATTTGCAGACCGTTAGTTTTTTAGTAATTTTGCATCGGTTTTTAAATAACAGGAATGAAAAAGATTTGTGATTTCATATCTCGCTGGATGGGAGTGCTGGTGCTCCTCACGGCATTGTTTGCGCTGCTGTTTCCCGAGACGTTTAGTGTGCTGAAACCCACCATGATTAATCCCCTTTTGGGCGTGGTGATGTTCGGCATGGGACTGACCTTGAAGTTTGAGGATTTCAAGATTGTATTCAGTCGTCCGAAAGATGTCATCATCGGCTGTCTGGCACAGTTCACGGTGATGCCGTTGCTGGCCTGGTCGCTGGCCAAGGGCTTTTCACTGAGCGACGAACTGGCGCTGGGCGTGGTATTGGTGGGTTGCTGTCCGGGTGGCACGGCATCGAACGTCATCACTTATCTGGCCAAGGGCGACCTGGCATTGTCGGTTGGCATGACGGGTGTCTCTACGCTGTTGGCGCCCATACTCACCCCGCTGCTCACCTGGCTGATGGCCGGCGAGCGAGTGGATGTCGATGTGGTGAGCATGTTCCTGAGTATTCTTTGGGTTGTCATCCTGCCCATTGTGGCCGGACTGGTTTTCCGCAGCCTGATGCCAAAAGTCACAGAGCAGGCCGTGGCTTACCTGCCTGCTCTGTCATCGCTGGCCATCGCACTGATAGTTGCCATCATCGTCTCGGCCAATTCGGCAAAGTTGATGGTGGGCGGCTGGCTCATCATGCTGGTGGTGATGCTGCACAATGTGTGCGGCCTGATGGTGGGCTATATGCTTGCCCGGATATTGGGAATGGAAATGAAGAAGCGCGTGGCAGTCTCTATCGAGGTGGGCATGCAGAATTCAGGTCTCGCATCAAGCCTGGCCACGCTTCATTTCGCGGCTTATCCTATGGCAACCATTCCCGGGGCGTTGTTCAGCGTATGGCACAACATCTCGGGAGCCGTCATGGCTAAGGTTTATTCAGCAATTCAGCGACGCGGGCAAGCTGGTTAGGAATACGAATCTGCTGCGGACATTTGGGCAGGCATTCTTCGCAGTCCATGCACTTCGTGGCCCAGTTCTCGGTCTTCAGCGTCTGTTCATAGCCCTGCTGGTATTTCTGCAGCCGTTCGGCATAGTCGGGCGAATCCTTTGACGGCAGCGGCAGCAGCTTTTCGTTGACGGCATTGTTGTAGTAGCCGAAGTTGCCGGGAATATCCACGCCGTAGGGGCAGGGCATACAATAGCTGCATGCCGTGCAGGGCACCACGGGGAATCCCGCCATCTGGTCGGCAATGCGCTCGAGCAGTTCTTTTTCCTTGTCGGTGCAGGGGTCGAGCGGCGAGAAGGTCTTCACGTTTTCTTCCAGCACTTCCATGCTTGTCATGCCGCTCAGGGCAACAAGGATGTTGGGCAGCGTGCCCACCCAGCGGAATGCCCACGAAGCCGGAGTGGCCTCTGCGCGTTCGGCCTTTAGCTGGTCGGCAATCTCTTGAGGCACCTTGGCCAGACGGCCGCCCAACAGCGGTTCCATCACTACGGCCTGAATGCCCAGCTTCTCCAGTTTGTTGTACAGGTATTCGGCATCGGCATCGTGCTTCCATCCGCCTTTGGTAGAAGCATGGCGCCAGTCGAGATAGTTGAGTTCTATCTGTACGAAGTCCCATTTGTATTCGTCGTTGCGGTCGAGCAGCCAGTCGAAGGCCTCCACGTCGCCGTGGTAGGAGAATCCGAGGTTGCGTATGCGTCCTGCCTTGCGCTCTTCAAGCAAGAACTCGAGCAGTCCGTTGTCGATGAAGCGACCCTTCAGGTTCTCGACGCCACCGCCGCCGATGGAGTGCAGCAGATAGTAGTCGATGTAGTCCACCTGCAGTTTCTTGAACGAGGTCTCGTACATCTCTTTGGCCTTGTCGAAGTCCCACATGTTCTGGCTTTGGTTCGACATCTTGGTGGCAATCATGTATTTGTCGCGGGGATGGCGGCTGAGGGCAATGCCGGTGGCCACTTCCGACTGTCCGCCGTGATATACCGGTGCCGTGTCGAAATAGTTGATGCCGTGGGCAATGGCGTAGTCCACCTCCTGGTTCACCATGTCCTGATCAATCTTGCGGTCTTTCTGCGGCAGTCGCATCATACCGTAGCCCAAGAGTGAAACCTTGTCGCCTGAGTGGCGGTTCACGCGGTAGGTCATCCGTATGTCGCCGTCACCCTCGGCGGGTAACTTCGGCTTTTCATCAAATTCGCGGGCAATTGCCGAGAGCGGTTCCAGTCCCATGAGTGAAGCCGCCGACAGCGTGCCTATTCCCAGTCGTTTCAGGAATTCGCGTCTCGAGAGGTCGTTCTTGTTGTTCATAATGTTTGTGGTTGAGTAATGGATTGAATGTGATTAATATGTTTTGTATGTAACAGTTCTATCTGATGTTGAGCCGCCGCCAAAGCCAGCGGGGGATGAGCCGCCAGAGCGGGGTGAGGATGCGGTAGCGCCAGTCGAGCACGTGCACGTGCTTTTCTTTGAGTACGGCGCTGACAATCTCGCGTGCAGCATTCTCGGTTTTCATCAGCATGGGGTAGGTGGGCTTTTCGCCGAGCAGCGGCGTGGCGATGAATCCGGGCCGGATGTCGGTGATGCGGATATTCAGCCGCCGCATGCTGGACTGTTGTTCCAAGGCTTCCAGATAGCAGTTCTGGAACGCCTTCGTGGCGCTGTATGAGGGAGCGGCACCGAGTCCCTTCGTTCCCGCTATGCTGCTGATGGCTGCAATGTGTCCGCCGCCGTTATCGGCCATGTGGTTAAATATGGTGGTGATGCAGCGCGTGAATCCCAGGGCATTTGTCTCCACGGTGTTCATCTCGATGTCTTGTTGCAAAGGCAGGTTCTGCTTGCCAATGCCCGAAACGTGGAAGTAGAGCCGGATGCCGCCCAGTTTTTCGGTTAACTGCAGCAGCTGCCTACCGGCATCTTCAGCATTCACGTCGATACATGCCGTAACCACCTGCTCAGGGAACTTTTCCTTCAGCGGCATCAACAGTTCCTCGCGCCGTGCTGCAATGCCCAGCTGCCATCCCTTTTCCAGGAGCATTTCGGCAATGCAGTATCCCAAGCCCGACGAGGCCCCCATGATGATTCCACGCTTTGTCTCCATTATCCTTCGTAGCGTTTACCGACAACATCCCAGTCTACTATCTGCCACATTGCAGCAAGATGGTCGGCCCGGCGGTTTTGGTAGTCCACGTAGTAGGCATGTTCCCATACATCGAAGGTGAGCAGTGGCGTCAGTCCTTTGGTCACGGGATTCTGCGCATTCTGCTCCTGTGTGATGACGAGCTGCCCCTCGTTGTCTTTCGAAAGCCACACCCAGCCTGAGCCGAACAGCGTGACGCCCTTCTGCGTGAATTCCTTTTGGAAAGCCTCTGTTGAGCCGAACTGCCGGTTGATGGCATCGGCCAAAACTCCCGTAGGGGCATTGTCGGCTTTTGGCTTGCCGAGGGCAAGGAAGTAGAGGTTGTGGTTGAGTATTTGTCCCGCATTATTGAAGATTCCGCCTTCCGACCGTTTTACGATTTCCTCCAGCGGCAGCTCTTCCATCCCGCTGCCTGGCAGCAGGTTGTTCAGGTTAGTCACGTAGGTCTGCAAGTGTTTCCCATGATGCAGGGCAATGGTCTCGCGACTGATAACGGGCTCCAGGTCTTCCGGTGCGTAGGGCAGGCTGATGAGTTCAAAAGGTTTCATTGACATTAGTTTTAGATATAGAAATCATTGTTCAGTTGCCAAAGATACTAATTTAATTTGACACCGCAATGCTATTTGTGAAGTTTTAACGTATAGTTATTGCAATGTAACTGCTCTGCACCCAATTCACCTATGGACAAAAATCTACAAAAATCTTACAAAAATGTTCGTCCTGCGCGGTTGAAGATATGACTAAAGGGAAAGATTAAAATTCCAGAAATCTTGTGTAATTTTTCTCATCTCAAATTCGTGATTTGCCTATACATCCCTACATTTTCGTTGTAAACCATTGGATGCAAATGCGTTATACGATGTAGAGACGTTTTTTCAAATCGTCAGCTATACATGGTTTTGGGGTATTTTGATGTTAATGCCCCTTTTTTGGCACCTTTCATCCACCGTCAGCGAGTCAGCCATTGAACTTTGTTTCGCACGTGTCTAACAAGAGAAACATTTTGTTTCTCCCGATGAAACAAAATGTTTCTCTAGAAGAAACAAATTGTTTCGCCTATTGGAACTAACAAGAAACAACTTGATTTACAGTATGTTAACTCGATTTTTACACTTCAAATATAGCAAATCATACTAAAAGATGTATAGACGACCATGTTAAAACAACCTCTATACATTCCGTATTCCATTGTATTTCAATTAAATAAAGCAAAAATGTAGGGATGTATAGGCAAATCATACTTTTTGAGATGATATTATTTTCTTCATCAAGAACTTCGCATTCTTGATATCTCCCCAGCAGGCAGATGACAACGAACCGTTTGCGTAGTGCGTTTCTATATACCATAACAATATAGTTCGTACTAGCGTGGGCCAACTGAGTTATCTATCCTGTGTGATGGGGTTTCCTTCAGCGAGCTCAGCAATTGGGATGGAACGAAAAATCAGAATGGTTGGGGATTAAGTTGATTCGTATTCGAATGATAAGACACAAAAGGGCATTTACGACTTGTCAAAATCTGTCTTTTCTATGAAAATATATAAATATTCACAGATTATTACGTCAAAATGCTTATGCCAGCTAATATTTTATTATCTTTGTGGTCGAAATTTGACAATTCTAAATAAGAAAAGCCTTGGTCTAAATTTTTATGGCAACTTGGAAATCGATAGAGATAATCATAAATGGAAATCCTGTTAAAGCGCAGGCTCCTTTAATTGTTACGGCCAGCAGAAGTACGGACATACCTGCTTTCTATGCCGATTGGTTCTTTGGCCGATTGGAAAAAGGCTATTCTGCCTGGATCAATCCATTTAATGGAGTGAAATCGTATGTCTCATATGAGAACACACGATTCATTGTATTTTGGTCGAAGAATCCCTTCCCTTTGCTCAATCATTTAGACGAACTGGAAGCACGAAACATCGGGTGCTATATCCAGTACACTCTGAATGATTATGAGGCAGAGGGACTGGAAAAGGGTGTCCCGCCTCTTGCCTTCAGAATTGACACTTTCAAGAAACTGGTTGACAGGTTGGGAAAAGGACGTGTCATCTGGCGTTTCGACCCCATGATTTTGACCGATACAATCTCTATTGACAGTTTACTGGAGAAAATCGAACGTATAGGCGACCAATTGGTAGGCTATACAGAGAAACTTGTCTTCAGCTTCGCAGACATACTGAGCTACCGAAAGGTGAAAGCCAATCTCAACAAAAGCCATATCTCTTATCAAGATTGGACGGAGCCTCAAATGCTGGAGTTTGCTGAACGCCTTGCTGCTCTTAACGAGAAATGGGGCTACACTTTGGCCACCTGTGGCGAGAAAATCGACTTAAAACAGCTTGGCATTGTAAAGAATCGTTGCGTAGACGACGAGCTTATCATCCGTCTTTCCTTCGAAGATAAAGCCCTCATGGACTTCCTGAAAGTCGCCATCCATCCCATGCCCGCTGCCGACCTTTTTGGCAATGTTGAGCCACTTCCCTCTGATGCCATTATCCTCCCCAACGGCACCTACGCCACTCATGGTGACAACCGAGACAAAGGCCAGCGCCAGTTCTGCGGATGCATCAAGAGCAAAGATATTGGCGAGTATAACACCTGCCCCCATGTTTGCGAGTATTGCTATGCGAATGCAAGTAAAGAGGCGGCTCTAAATAACTATTCCACTCATAAATTAGACCGTTTCGCAGAAACCATAACAGGATTGAAAAGAATATGAGAAATTCATTTGTAGAGGAATACGATGATATGATTTGGTCCATAAAGAGCATCTCATTCAATAAAATAAGAGCCATTGCGAATGATTTCGTCTCAGAATTAACAGAAGATGAGAAAGATGAATTGTGGAAAATATTAAATAGAGGAGTTGCACTTCTGAGAACAGATGCTGAATTGAAATACTATTTATATGCATACGGTAAAATGCATCAACAGAAAATGAAGGTTGCACTATATCATTTTTCTTGGGAAGACTTTGAAAATCGACGAATACAGATTGTGGACTGGGGATGCGGCCAAGCATTAGCTACTATCTGCTTTTTTGATTATCTGAAAAGAAAGGATATTAAGTGTGAAATAGAAAAGATTGTTCTGATTGAGCCTTCAAAAGAAGCATTAGATCGAGCAACGACTCATGTTTGTGCCTATGATAATTATGTATGGGAAGAAACAGATATTAAGACTTTAAACAAATGTATTGATCAAGTAAATCTATCAGAAATCGAGTCAAATGCAGATTTGACTATACACTTTTTTGCTAACGTATTAGATATTCCGAATATAAATCTAAGTAGACTTGCTAGAATAGTCAAGAAAGCGTCAGACAATGAGACCTTTGTCATCTGCATGGGACCCAACAACAACTTTAACAAGCGGATTGACAAATTCTTTTCATGTTTTCACGATTACGAACTTCTATACGAAGATGAGCATGACGTGACTAACGAATACGACTATACTGCGAAGTATTGTATATTCGCATTGAATAAGAAAAAAGAAGATTTTGATTTCGATGATAATATGACCGTAAACGAATTCTTTGAACGGCACAATGTTGATAAGAAACTCTTTATCATAAAGACAAAAACAAATGACAATGGGGAAAAATTTAAAGTTGTAGGGTTCGCTAATGGAAAGAAAGATAAAGATGGACATGTTGCATACACCTACTTTGTTTTGCCCCGAAAAATCGAGTTTGATAGTAATGTGGAAATCAAGCGTTATTTAAGGGCGCACAAAAAAGATGTTCGACTTATCGAACCACCAATAGGGTATCGCTATGGTATACTTTTTGTTGAATCAGAATTAGAAGACTGGGATGAATTGTGACATTATGATGTAAACGTTAATAGAGATATGGACAAGAACTACATAAAGAAGCTGTTGCAAAAGGGTGAACGGATTACTGTAGAGGCAAAACTGGCTAAAACAGATGTGCCCAAGTCGGTTTGGGAGAGCTATTCGGCTTTCGCAAATACGATGGGTGGAACTATTCTGTTGGGTGTCTTTGAAAACATGAAAGAGAATGACCCGGCTAAGAGGTTTCGGATAGAAGGTGTTGATGACGCTGAAAAGATTCGTAAGGACTTCTGGAACACCATCAATAGCAATAAGGTGAGCGACAACATCCTGACGGATAGTGATGTGGAGGTGGTGGATATAGATGGGCTACAAGTTGTTTGCATCCATGTGCCGATGGCTGATTGGCGGGTGAAGCCTGTCTATCTGAATGAGAATGTCTATAAGAACACGTTCAAACGCAACCATGAAGGTGACTTCCATTGCACGGAGCAGCAGGTTAGGGCGATGATTCGTGACTCATACGAGGGTGGAAATGACGGTGCACTAATGGAGCATTACGACATGAATGATGTTGACCCAGACACGCTGCGTCGATACCGCACATTGTTTCAATTCAGGAACGAGGGACATGTGTGGAATGAAGTGGACGACAAGACTTTCTTGAAGAATCTTGGCGGCTATATCGTTGACCGAGAAACAGGGAAAGAGGGCCTGACGATGGCTGGCCTGATGATGTTTGGCAAGGGGCTTTCGATACAAGAGCGATTTGCCAACTTCAGGATGGACTATATTGACTTCTGCCATCTGATAGGTGAAGAGCGTTATAGCGACCGATTGACTTACGACGGGCGCTGGGAGAACAATTTGTATCAGTTCTTTAGCCGTGTGATTCCTAAAGTGACCTTCGACCTTCCACGTCCATTCCGCATGGAGGGTATTCAGCGAGTGGATGACACACCGTTACATAAGGCTGTACGGGAAGCATTTACGAATTCAATCATCCATGCTGATATGATGTTGGAGGCCGGCGTACTTCGAATAGAGAAACATGAAGACCGCCTGGTGTTCCGCAACCCTGGTTTGCTGATGCTGCCGTTGAAGGAGATCTATGAAGGTGGCGTGTCGAAAGCTCGTAACCCCAAGATGCAGAATATGCTAAGGATGATTGGCTATGGCGAAAACCTTGGCTCTGGTTTCCCAATGATACTCAGTGCTTGGAAACAGGCAGGTTGGGCAGAGCCTGTATTAGAAAACCGCTTGGAGGTGGATGAAGTTTCCTTGGTGCTCCCAATTAAGCGTATTGAGGGCAATGCCCCCAAAAGTGCCCCCAAAAGTGCCCCCAAAAGTGCCCTCAAAATTGGCCCCAAAAGTGGCTCCAAAAACAGAAAAAGTGGTCCCAAAAAGTTGTCACCGCAGGAACGGCTTGATATGATTATAACACTTGTTCGGAATGAACCACTAATAACACGTGAGAATATCTGTGAGATTCTGGGTGTTGGCCTTACTACATTGAGAAAAGACCTCCGAATTCTGAAAGAACAATATGGCGTGCACTATGAGGGTTCCAGCAAAACGGGTGAATGGGTGATTGATAATTAGCTGCTCTTTTTCGATAGAGTACTGAATAAAAAAAGTAACAATGGCGAACATACAAGGTATAAAGCAAGTTCTAAAGACCTATTATGGATATGACAGCTTCCGGCCTTTGCAGGAGGAGATCATCATGCATACCATTTGCGGTGGTGACTCGCTGGTGCTGATGCCTACGGGTGGCGGCAAATCGCTTTGCTTTCAGATGGCGGCATTGCTGATGGATGGAATGGCGGTCATTGTGTCGCCTCTTATCTCGCTGATGAAAGACCAAGTGGAGGGATTGCGGATGAACAGTGTCGCTGCTGAGGCTCTGAACAGCAGCAACGATGAAGGGTATAACCGTGACATCATCAATCGCTGTGTCGACGGGAAGGTGAAGATGCTGTATATCTCTCCAGAACGGTTGGTGGGCGGCGTGATGGCGATATTACAGCATGTGCATGTGTCGCTGTTTGCCATTGACGAGGCTCATTGCATCTCGGGTTGGGGTCACGACTTCCGGCCGGAATACACACAATTAGGCCAGTTGAAGCAACTGTTCCCACATGTGCCGATGATGGCCCTGACGGCTACTGCCGACAAGATTACCAAGGAGGACATTCTGGCACAGTTGAGTATTCAGGATGCGAAGACGTTCATCAGCAGTTTTGACCGTCCGAACCTGAGTCTTGACGTGAAACGAGGCTATTCGGCAAGGGATAAGTTGCGCTCTATAGAGGAACTGATTCGTCGTCACCCACAGGAGAGCGGCATCATATACTGTCTGGCTCGTAAGACCACAGAGACGCTTGCGGCAAAGTTGAAGCAGGATGGCTTTTCTGCAGGTGTGTATCATGCTGGACTGCCTAACTCGGAGCGCAGTCAGGTGCAGGATGACTTTCAGAATGATTGCGTCCTGATTATCTGTGCCACGATAGCCTTTGGCATGGGCATCGACAAGAGCAATGTCCGTTTTGTGGTACACTACAATCTCCCCAAGAGCATTGAGAGCTTCTATCAGGAGATAGGGCGCGGAGGGCGTGATGGTCTGCCATGTGAGACGGTGTTGTTCTACAACCTGCAGGACATCATGACACTGCGCAAGTTTGCTGACGAGAGTGGACAGCAGGAAATCAACCTCGACAAGCTTCAGCGTATGCAAGAGTATGCCGAAGCACAGGTTTGTCGTCGCCGCATACTGCTGAATTACTTCGGAGAAATCAGCGAGAAGAGTTGTGGCAACTGTGACGTATGCCATACACCGCCACAGATGTTCGACGGTACGACCATTGTTCAGAAAGCGCTTTCGGCCCTTGTCCGCACTAAGGAGAGTATCGGTTTCACGCTGATGGTTGACATCCTGCGTGGAACGTTGTCGCCCGACGTCGTCAGCAACAAGTACAACACGATAAAAACCTTTGGTGTCGGGCGCGATATTTCTGCTCGTGACTGGCACGACTATCTGTTGCAGATGCTACAGATGGGATTCTTCGAGATAGCCTACAATGAAGACCGCCATCTGCACATCACACCGTTGGGCCAGGAAGTCCTCTATGGAAAGCGCAATGTGCAACTGGCTGTTATCCATCGTGAGGAGCTTACGGTCAGGTCGCGCAGAAAGAGGCAAAGAGAGGAAAGGGAGAAAGAACGGGCCACCATTGGCCAAGTCCCATCAAACGACCTGTATAGCCGTCTGCGAGAGGTGCGCCGACAAATGGCGGCAGAGATGGGCAAGCCTGCATTTATTGTCATGTCCGACAAATCCCTGCAAGACTTGGTGCTGAAACGGCCTACGACGTTAGAGGCGATGGCTGATGTTTATGGTTTTGGCGAATATAAGGCAAAGGCATACGGCAAACCATTTATCGAAGCCATCAGACAGTATGTAAGCGATAGTGCAGACCTGCCATTCCCTGACGCTGTCCCATCTCTCACGCCTCCGGAACCCTCCTCATATATGGAACAGCAGAAACAACTCCATGCCAATGCGTATGCAAGATGGGATGGTGAGGAGGACAAGAAAGAAAGATTCAACGAATATAGACAAGAATTAGAAAAACTTGTTGAAATGAGAGCTGAGATGGACAGGAAGATAGAAGAGCTACGCAAGAAAATGGAGAAGGACGAAGGCCTTCTGTGATAGTTAGGAATAATAACGACAATAGTAATAGAGTACTTATGGATAAGCAACAACTGAAGGAAAGAGAGATAAAGATTACTGAATTGGCAGTGGCATTCTGCCATGAACGTTTAGACGAGGAGTGCGCAGAGCTGTGTACCAAGCTGGTGCAGAAACTTGGGCGCAAACGCACCTGCCCCCTGCAGTCTGGCCGACTGGAGATTTGGGCAGCGGCAGCAGTATATACCATTTGCAGCGTCAACTTCATGTTCAGCAAGGATTCCCGGCTGAGCACCTCGTCATACGAGATTGCGGAGTACTTCGGAGCCAGCGGCTCTACGATTGCCCAGAAGTCGAGAGTCATCAAAGACCTGCTGAAGATTAGCAATTTCTTCGACCCAAACTTCACCTTGAAGGAGATTGCCGAGCGCAACCCGTTCAATAGGCTGGTGATGAGGAATGGTTTCTTTTTCTTCGATTAAGTCGACAGAAACAACTGTTGGCCTGCATGCTGGACGCCAGGCCCTTGTACCCACTTCTCGTGACGAATCGTTTGCTGTAGGGACGGATACAACGTATGTCACTATGGTGGGTGTGGGTTAACTTTTTTACTAAATGCTTTGTTACAATAATTTTTTTTCGTATCTTTGTGCCGAATTTATAAAACACAGCAGACATGGTAGAGAATCTGGATACGCCAAGCAAGTGTTCGTCACGAAGCACCATCTTGAATGCCGGAGACGAAGCCGGATGGCGCTACCATCCCCTCAAGGGGAGCGGAGCGGCTGCGTAAGACAGGTGAACTACTATGCCGTTGCCTTAACCTAATTTGTAACAGACACTATGCGAAAGACGATATTATTTTTCATTTTAGTTGCCTCCATGCTTGCCTCATGTTCTGGAGACAAGGTAAAATACCGCATTGGCGTGTCGCAGTGCTCCGATGACATCTGGCGCGACAAGCAGAATGCTGAGCTGAGGATGGGCGCCTACTTCCATGACAATGTAGAGCTGAAATTTGCTGTGGCCTACGACAGCGACGAGCGGCAGGTGCAGCAGATAGACAGCCTTGTGAACGACGGCATCGACCTGCTCATTGTGGCACCAAACCAGGTAAAGACCATCTCTCCCGCCATCAACCGCACCTACGATAAGGGTATCCCGGTCATTGTGTTTGAGCGAAAGACCAGTTCGCAGAAATACACAGCCTTCATCAGTGCCGACAACTATGAGATGGGGCACGTGATGGGCGAATACATCGTCGCGCGCCTTGGTGGTAAGGGCTCGGTGTTGGAAATAATGGGTTTGGAAGGATCGTCGCCCGCCATCGAGCGTCATAACGGTTTCATGGATGCCGTGAAAGAAGTCCCCGGCATTCAGGTGGTGGCCTCGCTACAGGGCGACTGGACGGAGCCTACAGCCTACGAGACCACCCGGCAGTGGCTCGTTAACAATAAGGATGTGCCCGTAGACTTGGTGTTCGGTGCCAACGACCGCACGGCCATGGGAGCGCGGAAAGTGCTTGGTAATGACGTGTTATACTGTGGCATTGACGGCCTTCCCGGTGAGAATGGCGGCATACAATTAGTGCGCGACTCTTTGCTTGACGCTTCGTATATCTATCCCACCCACGGCGACCAGATTATCGACCTGGCCATCCGCATACTCGATGGCCAGCCATACGAGAAGGAGACGATGCTGATGTCGGCCCTCGTCACTCACGACAATGCCAAGGTGCTGCTGATGGAGAGCGAGGAAATCATGCGGCAGGCCGACCAGCTGGACTTGTTGCACAAGAAGGCCGACAACTACCTGCATAAGCTTGATACGCAGCGTGTCATCAACTGGCTGGCCATTGGTATCATCGTGTTGTTTGTCATCGTATTCGTACTGTTCTACCTCTATCACCTCCGCAAGATTGCCTTGCAGAGAGAGCGTGTGGTCAATACACTGTGGAATCTTAGGCCTGAAGACATTCCAGCGGCTTCTGAACCCACGGCGACTGCCGGGGATTACACATCACCTCCAACAGAACCCATGGCGACAGCCGGGGATAGCAAGTCTCCTTCGGCTGACGGTTCTGAGCAGTCAGGCAATGCCGATGATGACGACGAACCCGTTGCCGTCTCCCATTTCATCTCTCGCTTCAAGGAGGTCATAGAGTCACGTTTGGTAGACAGCGATGTGAGTGTGGAGGATCTTGCAGCCGACATGAACCTGAGCCGCGTACAGCTTTATCGCAAGGTGAAGGCCATCTCAGGCTCCTCTCCTGTAGAGCTGCTTCGTACCGCCCGCCTGAACCGAGCCTATCAGCTGCTGCTTACCACTGAAAAGAGCGTCTCGGAAGTGGCCTACGCCGTTGGATTCACCGCCCCCTCTTACTTCACCAAGTGTTTCAAGGAGGAATATGGCATGGTGCCGGGTGACGTGAGGAAATAACGACAGGAAATGTGAATTATCGTTCATTCCGTCGCAAAAATGTTTCATTGCAACATATTTTGCACGGCGTGAACGATATTTTTTATGCTTTTGCGCAGGGGGTTAGTACTTTTGCGCCAGATTTCTGGAACAATAGTATTAACAAAAAAAACCTAGAAGCAAATGGAAAGACTAAGGAAATTTCTGTTGAGCGTGACGCTCATCTTTGCGAGTACTATGATGTACGCGCAGACAGAGATTACTGGCTCGGTGGAGGACGACATGGGTCCTGTCATCGGGGCTACGGTAATGGAAAAAGGGACATCGAACGGCACTGTGACCGATTTCGATGGCAACTTCAAGCTGAAGGTGAAGGCCGGCACGACGCTCGTCTTCAGCTACATCGGCTATGAAAAGCAGGAGCTGCCTGCACAAGACGGCATGCACGTGGTGATGAAGGACAATGCCCCGCAACTGCAAGAGGTGGTGGTGACGGGCTATCAGGTGCAGC
>JAEEGI010018154.1_pt1 | contig 14324 bp, 15 predicted proteins | sample 8958751 | NCBI WGS metagenome assembly JAEEGI01 (sample SAMN16246545, study PRJNA631951) | gut metagenome | biome: gut microbiome; feature: rumen; material: KS-attached | host: Bos | place: Iran: Karaj | collected 2018-10
CTCGCTCCCCAGCTCCTGTCATCTTGGCATAGGTTTCATCAGAAAACCAAATTTTGACAACATCGCCTGTATTAAGTTTTTCAGTACCGTCAGCCTTTTTGTCGTTAAGTGTGATGTTCTTCTTTCTAAGCATCTTGTAAATAAAACTAGTGCTAGCCTCTGTAAGAACACGCTTTAAATACTTATCAAAACGCTGATTACTATCGTTTTCTTCTATTCTTAGTTCTTTCATTTGGTCTACTTTGCTTTCCAGAATTCTTATTTCTGGTATTTTTATTATTCTTTACAGAATCAGATTTCTTAGAAGCGTTCTTCTTAGAATCGTTCTTCTTTGAGTCAGCCTTCTTGAATTCCTTACCCTTAATTTTTCTAGGTGGAATCAGGCATTCCTCTCCAAATCCTATTAAATCTTCACGACCAGCTTTGATTAAAGCTTCCTTAACCAAATCATAGTTTTCTGGTCGCTTATACTGAATAAGAGCACGCTGCATAGCCTTTTCATGAGGATTCTTGCAGATATATACAGGCTTCATATCTCTAGGATCGATTTCTGTATAGTACATTGTTGTAGAAATTGTACTAGGTGTTGGGTAGAAATCCTGTACCTGTTCTGGTGACAAATGATGATCACGCAAATACTCAGCCAAAGCTATAGCATCATCAAGAGTACTACCTGGATGTGAGCTCATAAGATATGGAACAAGGTACTGCTTTAAGCCAAGCTCCTTGTTAATCTTAGCGTATTTATCACAAAAACTGTTGTAAACAGAAATATCTGGCTTACCAAGGTAGCTAAGAACATTATTTGAAATATGCTCTGGAGCAACCTTTAACTGTCCACTAACATGATATTTACATAGGTCACGAAGGAATGTATCGTCTTTGTCATACATAACATAATCGAATCTAACACCTGAACGAACAAATACCTTCTTAACCTTTGGAAGCTTTCTAAGCTTAGTAAGAAGGGCTACGTAATCCTTGTGATCTACCTCTAGGTTAGGACATTTAGTTGGGAATAGACACTGTCTATTTGTACATACACCCTTTGTAAGCTGCTTCTTACAAGATGGATTTCTAAAGTTAGCAGTAGGCCCACCAACATCATGAATGTATCCTTTAAACTCAGGGTCTTCGGTGATAAGCTTAGCCTCGTTGATAATAGATTCATGGCTTCTAGACTGTATAATTCTTCCCTGATGGAAAGTAAGGGCACAGAAGTTACAGCCACCAAAGCATCCTCTATTACTAATCAAAGAGAATTTAACCTCTTTGATAGCAGGAATACCGCCGTCCTTTTCGTACATAGGATGATAGGTTCTCATGTATTCGATAGCATAAACATCATCCATTTCCTGTATTGTTAATGGCTTCTGTGGAGGATTTTGCACAACATACATTGCACCATCGTATGTTTCAACAAGCTTTTTAGCGGTAAATGCATCCGTATTTACGTATTGAGTGTAAAAGCTTTTAGCGTATGTTGCTTTATCCACCTTAATTTCTTCGAAGCTAGGAAGAATAAGTCCATCTTCAATGAATGACTTATCTCTAGTCTTAAAAACAGTACCATCAATATATGTAATGTCCTTTACATCCATACCCGATGCAAGGCAATCTGCTATTTCAATAACTGAACGCTCACCCATACCATAAGATATTAAATCTGCACCAGAATCAAGTAATATGGAACGACGCACCTTGTTTGACCAATAATCATAATGTGCAAGACGTCTAAGTGACGCCTCAATTCCACCGATGATAATAGGCTTTTTCTTATAGGTATGTCTTATTAAATTACAATACACCACAGTAGCGTAATCTGGTCTAAGACCGATTTTACCGCCTGGAGAATAGTTATCATAATCTCTTCTATGCTTTGAAACACTGTAGTGATTAACCATGGAATCCATATTTCCCGCACTAACAAAAAAGCCAAGACGTGGCTCTCCTAAAATATTTATAGAATTATCGTCCTTCCAATCTGGCTGGGCAATAATTCCTACGGAATATCCATGCAATTCAAGAAGGCGGCAAATAATTGCCGCCCCAAATGAAGGATGATCCACGTAAGCATCGCCACAGACATAAACAAAGTCTAGTTGTTTTATGCCACGTTCATCCATATCTTTTCTACAAACTGGTAAAAACTTTTGCATATAAATCTACTCTTTATTAAAAAATTGCTCTGGTATATCAAGAGCTGGAATATCGTCATCATCGTTTGACGATGGAGCCTCAGCTTGTTCGAAGCTTGTATCAGCAGCTGCTGCCTCTCCTGTAGAATCAAGGCTTGCAGCAGGATCTGAATCACCATCATTAAGTGAATCTGGAACAAGGGCAGCTCTATTTCCATTAACAGTATCAAGATAAACCTGCATAGTGTTAAGGAAAGCCTCATCACGTGCTCTTGTTGTCTCAATAGAATTTGCAAGGATAGTCTGAATATTAGCAAGAAGCTCATCTGTATATGCAATAGCTCCCATACGAATATTGTTAGCATCCTCTGTTGCTCTATCAATCTTTTCCTGAGCATTCTTCTGAGCAATCAAAATGACCTCATTAGCCTGCGCGTATGCCTGTTGCATAATCTGGTGTTCAGAAACAAGCTCATTAGTCTGAATCTGAGCCTGGCTAATAATTTCATCTGCCTTTGCCTTTGCATCAGCAAGAATCTGCTCACGGTTAGCAATCATTCTTTGATATTTTTTAATTTCATCAGGAGTCTTTGTTCTAAGTTCCTGGATAAGTGATTCTAACTCATCTCTATTAACAACTATTTTGTTTGTTGAAAAAGCAGATGGCTTACAATCATCAATATAAGCTTCAATTTCATCAATGATATCTTCAATTTTACTTGTGCTTGCCATGTTATTACTTCTCCTTATTTTTAATTTTGGCTTCTATGAGAGGTATAACCTGTGCTGGAACAAATAGGCTGATATCTCCTCCATAAGATGCAAACTCCTTAGCTACTGTAGAGCTTAAATATGAATACTTTAAGGATGTAGTCATAAACAAAGTCTCTAATGCTGGATACTGAACTCTATTAGCATGTGCTAACTGAATTTCATTCTCGTAATCAGTAACAGCTCTTAGTCCTCTGATAATAACCTGTGCATCTTTTTCTTTCGCAAAATCAACTAATAAACCTTCAAAACTTTCTACACGAACGTTGTCTAAATTTTCAGTCAATTCCTTTATCATACTAACACGTTCATCAATGGAAAACAACGGATTTTTTTGTTTATTGTTTAAAACTCCAACTATCAACTCATCACAAAGCTTGCTGGCTCTAGTAATAATATCAAGGTGCCCAAAAGTAATCGGATCGAAGCTTCCGGGATAAATTGCTCGTTTCATTCTACGCCTTCTTTAAAAATATATGTTTATTTGTTTTGTATAATTTTTCTTTTGTAATTACATAGCCTAAATCTGCCACATAATCAAAGCTTGTCTCAAGACTAGCCTCAACAATAATCACAGTATCTTCTGTGATATATGATTTGTCTTTAATCTGCTCTAAAACCTGCTTTTCAATAAGTTTATTATATGGTGGGTCCATAAAAACAATATCGAAAGCTTTTTTACTGTTTAGACTATTAAGAGCTGAACTTACGTCACTTTTAATAAGTCTTGCCCTATCTTCTAATCTGGCTTTAGAAATATTTTTTTCAATGCAATCGTATGCCTTTTTATCCTTTTCTACAAAAACGGCATGATTTGCGCCACGGCTTAATGCCTCTATACCCATTTGACCGCTACCAGAAAATAAATCCAAAAAATTACAATCAGGTATATCAAATGAAATCATGTTAAACAAGGTTTCTTTTATTCTATCTGTTGTAGGTCTGGTGTCCATTCCCTCTGGGGCAAGTAAGTTAAGACCACGATTATTTCCTGCTATAACTCTCATGCCATCACCTCTACCTTGTTTAAACATTCTTCTAACAGCTTAAGTGCTTCAAGTGCTGCAGCTTTTCTGACCTGAGTTCTATCACCATCCAGCTGAAGCTTTTTTGTAACACACATATTATCGCCATAAGCACAGCCAATATATACTAAACCAACAGGCTTTTCTTTGGTGCCACCACCTGGTCCTGCTATACCAGTAGATGAAATACCAAAATCTGCATTAGCAGCTTTTCTAACGCCAGATGCCATTTCAGCAGCTGTCTGTTGGCTTACTGCCCCAAAAGCCTTTAATGTATCAGCAGATACACCTAGGTTTTTCATTTTTGCTTCGTTTGAATATGTGACATATCCTTCATTGAAACAATCTGAAGCACCTGGTATATCTACAATTGAACTAGCGATTAAACCGCCAGTACAGGATTCTGCTGTGGCAACACTAGAATGTATACTTATAAGCTTATTAATAAGTGCAGCTACATCCATTATTACTTCTGCTCCTTAAGAACTTCACTATTTTGGTAAATATAAATTACAAGTGAAAGAACAGTAAGAATTAATGAAATCCAAATAAAAATCTGACCCAAAACCTGAAGCCATGCAAATGGAAGGTTTGCTACAAGTATAATAATCATAATCATCTGAGAAACTGTCTTAAGCTTTCCAAAAATGTTTGCAGCAATAACGATTCCGTTTTCTGCAGCAATAAGACGGAAACCAGAAATGATAAATTCTCTTGCAACAATAATAATAACAATCCAAGCATAAAGCTGTTCTGTTGCAATTAAGCAAATCATTGCAGAACAAACAAGAAGCTTGTCAGCAAGTGGGTCCATAAACTTTCCGAAATTAGTAACAAGATTATACTTACGAGCAATCTTACCATCTAACATGTCTGTAAGAGAAGCCACGACAAATATAATGTCTGCAATAATTCTAAGGGCCTGGCTTGCAGGGTTAATAAGCAAAAATAAAACAAAGAAAGGAATAAGTACTACTCTAAATAATGTTAGTTTGTTAGGTAAATTCATTTCCTTTAAATTCATAATTTTGCATCTCCTATTAAATCGTATTCATCAAAGCCTGTAACTTCAACATCAACAAACTGTCCACTTACAAGCTCAATGTCACTATTAACAAAAATAAAACCATCAACTGAAGGTGTATCTCTGTATGTTCGGCCAATAAAAACTCCATCTTCTGGAAGCTTACCTTCGATGAAAACCTTTAAGGTTCTTCCAATGTAGTTTTTGTTGTTTGATAAAGAAATGTCTTTCTGACAAAGCATTACTTCATCCTGCCATTTTAGCTTAAGCTCATCATCTACCTGATTATCCATTTTAGCAGCTACAGTGCCATCTTCTCTTGAATAAGCGAAAGCACCAAGTCTATCAAAGGACATATCCTTAATGAACTGTAAAAGCTCTGAATGCATTTCTTCTGTTTCGCCAGGGAAACCACAAATAAGTGTTGTTCTAAGTGAAATATCTGGCATCGCCTTTCTAAGACGCTTAGCGATATCCATAATATCTGCTTTGTTAGTCTTACGGCCCATCTTTTTAAGAATTTCGTCATTGCAATGCTGAATAGGCATATCAATGTAATGACAAATCTTAGGTTCTGATGCCATACATTCAATTAACTCATCAGTTATTTCTTCTGGGTAAGCATAAAGGATTCTAATCCATTCAATGCCTTCAATCTTACAAAGCTCATGTAAAAGCTTTGTTAAAGATTTGCCGCCATAAATATCGATTCCGTATACGGTAGTTTCCTGAGCTACTAGGATAAGCTCCTTAACACCACCCTCTGCAAGTGTTTTGGCTTCAGCCAAAAGCTGCTCCATTGGAACAGAACGATAATTACCGCGAATATAAGGGATTGCACAATAAGTGCATCGTTTGTTACAGCCCTCTGCAATCTTAAGATATGCATAATGACCACCTGTAGTAAGAACTCTTCTACCATCCTTAGGAAGACCAACAAGCTCTTTTTTGAAAACAGGCTTTTCACCATTCTTTTCAAGGACAATGTTTATAGCCTTAACTAATTCATCGTAGGAATTGGTTCCAATAATGGCATCTACCTCTGGTAAATCAGAAAGTATTTCATCAGTGAAACGCTCAGCTAAACATCCTGTAACAATAAGTCCCTTTAGGTGACCCTGTTCCTTATAGGTACCAAGGTCGATAATGGTTTGAATACTTTCTTCCATTGCATCAGCAATAAAAGAGCAAGTATTTACAACTATAATGTCTGCTTCTTCCTCGCTGTCACAAATACTGAAGCCATTATCCATTAAATCTCCAAGCATGTGTTCTGAATCAACAAGGTTCTTATCGCAGCCTAATGAAACAAATAAAACTTTCATATATTAGTTATTTGTATCCTCATTAATAATTTTAATTACACCATCGTTAAGCTCGTTAACAGCAATTGAAAGTGGCTTGTCACCCTTATTGTAATCGATAAGAGGCTCTGCGCCATCGATAATCTGACGTGCGCGCTTAGCTGTTGCAGCAACGATTGTGTAACGACTATTAACTACTGGCTCCTCGCCAACCTCTACGTTCTCATTTACCTTTTCCATAAGTTCTACATAAGATGGATGTATCATAATTAATTACTCCTTTCAAACATCTTTAATTCTTCTTGCATTTCTTTTATAGACGAGCGATTTCTTTCAACCTTATAATGCTCTGCCTGAATTATATTATGAACCTGATCTACAGCCTTTTCTAGTGAATCATTTACAATCAGGTAATCATACTCTTCCATATACTGAGATTCCTTGCATGAAATAGCAAGACGCTGTGCAATGACATCCTCAGTTTCTGTACCTCTTCCAACTAATCTGTTTTCAAGCTCTTTAGCTGAAGGTGGCATAGTAAATAATAACAACGCATCAGGATACATCTTCTTAACCTGAAGTGCTCCCTGAATTTCTATTTCAAGGATAACATCCTTTTTGCGTTCTATAAGTTGCTCTACATATGCTCTTGGTGTTCCATAAGAATTACCATTGAATGTGGCATATTCTAAAAGCTCATTATTTTCAATCATGCTATCGAATTCTTCTCTTGTCTTAAAGAAGTATTCTCTTCCATCCTTTTCGCCTGCGCGCATACCACGTGTTGTGGCTGAAATGGATAGATTGTAATCATTTGGATGAGCCTCTAATAAATGCTTCATTATTGTTCCTTTTCCAGCTCCTGAAAAACCAGAAAGAACAATAACAAGACCCTTGTCGCTAACCATTTATACGTCCTCCTTTGGTGGGTTACCATTTATTCTACTAGCAATTGTATCAGGCATAAGTGCGGAAAGAACAACATTATCATCGCAAATAATTACGCACCTGGTGCGACGCCCCTGAGTGGCATCGATTATTTTTCCCGATTCCTTAGCCTGCGCAACTATTCGTTTAGCAGGTGCAGAATCAGATGTAATCATTGATACAATCTTATTACTATTTACTATGTTTCCAAAACCAATATTAACAAATGACATATTATTCTATATTCTGAATCTGTTCTCTAACCTTTTCAATAAGTGTCTTAAGAGTAATACCGATATCTGCGATTTCTACATCTGTAGATTTAGATAAAATGGTATTAGCTTCACGGTTAAGCTCCTGTGCAAGGAAATCAAGCTTACGGCCTACTTCCTTATCAAGTTCGAATACCGAACGGGTTTCAGCAACATGACTCTTGAGACGTACCATTTCTTCATCAATGCAAACCTTGTCAGCATAAATGGTAACTTCCTGAGCGATACGATTTTCATCGATATTGTTATCCTCTAAAAGCTCATGTATCTTAGTTGTTAAACGTTCCTTGTATTCTTCTATAATAACTGGACTGCGCTTTTCAAGCTTATCAACAAGAACAAGCATCTCATCCATTTTAGAAACTAAATCCTTCTCAAGACGAGCGCCCTCGGCTATTCTTGAATCTACGAACTGATTGATGCAATCTGAAAGAGCTGATAAAACAAGTTCCTTAAGTGAATCCTCGTCTGAATCAGTTTCCTCAAGCTCGATAACATCTGGAAGACGAACGATGTTGCTGGCCTTCATATCGTTTTCCACACCAAGCTTTTCAGCCATTTCAGCAATAGAATCAAAGTATTCCTTAGCAATGATGTCATTAATAGACACCTTGTAACATGCGTCGGAATGCTCGTTAAGAGTGATATAAACATCCACCTTTCCTCTGAAAATACTTTCGCTGATTTTATTTCGAATAAGACTTTCTAAGAAATTAAGCTTCTTGGGAAGTTTGATATTTAAATCTAAATATCTGTGATTTACGGATTTCATTTCGATTGTGACACGAGCGCTTTCGTTTTCAGCAAAGCCCTTGCCGTATCCTGTCATACTACGAACCATATGATTCTCCTTTATCGTATACCCATTTTTAGATATACACAGTTGTAAATAATTATAATTAAATGTATGATTATAGTCAATAACAATGAAGAAAGAGGCTAGATAAAAATGGCATTAGATGGAATTTCTATTCATGCACTTGTGTATGAATTTAACCAAAATCTTTTAAATGGAAAAATCAATAAAATTTCCCAGCCTGAGCGTGAGGAATTACTTATTACAATAAATACACAAAACGGAAATAAAAGGCTTTTGATTTCTGCAAACGCCTCTCTTCCATTTATGTATTTAACAGCTGATAACAAAACCGCTCCTGCACAGGCTCCTGGTTTTTGTATGCTTTTAAGAAAACATATCGGAGCAGGCCGCATCATAGAAATATCTCAGATGGGCCTAGAGCGCGCAGTTCGTTTTAAAATCCAGCATCTTAATGAAATGGGCGATATCACCTTCAAATATCTTTATGTTGAGATAATGGGCAAGCACTCTAATATCATTTTCTGTAACGAGGACAATATGATATTGGATTCCATCAAGCATATCCCATCTTCTATCAGCTCTGTTAGAGAGGTACTTCCTGGTAGAGATTATTTCATTCCAGCTCAGGAAGGCAAAATAAATCCTCTTGAAGCTACTGAAGATTATTTTAAAACAAAAGTATTAAAGAAAAGTGAATCCGTATTTAAAGCTATCATGTCATCTTTCATCGGCATTAGCCCAACTATTGCAAATGAAATCTGCTACAGAGCAGCCATCGATTCCGACGCAAGCAATGCTTCTTTATTTGATGAGCACAAGGATAGACTTTATAAGGAATTTGAAAAACTCATTTCAAATGTAAGTGAAGACAATTATTACTACAACATTGTTGCGGACCCTTCAACAGGTAAGCCAGTAGAATATGCGCCTCTTAAGCTTACAATGTATGAAGACATGGAGATAAAAGAATACCCTGATTTTTCTTCTGTTCTTGTAGAATTCTATGCAAAGAGAAACGCCTACACAAATATCAGACAGAAATCTTCTGATTTAAGAAAAATAATTGTAAATCATATAGAGCGTGCATCTAAAAAGCTTGACCTTCAGTTGAAGCAGCAAAAGGATACACAAAAAAGAGAAAAATACAAGATTTACGGCGAGCTGCTCCATACATACGGATACGATGCGAAGCCAAATGATAAATCTATCACAGTAATTAATTATTACAACAACGAGGAGCTTACTATTCCTCTTGACCCTGATTTATCAGCATCAGAAAATGCAAAGAAATATTTTGATAAATATGCAAAGCTTAAAAGAACTGCTGAAGCCTTAGACACATATATTGAACAGTCTAAGCAGGAATTAGAGCTTTTAAAATCCATTGAAGCAGCTTTAAACATTGCAGAGAATGAAACTGATTTAGCTGATATTCGAAGAGAACTTGTAGACCACGGCTTCATCAAAAAGCATTCTGGTGGCAAGAAAGAAAAATCAAAAAAGAGCAAGCCTCTTCACTTTGTAGATGATAACGGTTTTGATATTTATGTAGGTAAGAATAATTACCAGAACGACGAGCTTACATTTAAGTTTGCAACAGGAAATGATTGGTGGTTCCACACCAAGAAAATCCACGGCAGCCACGTCATCGTTAAAACAAATGGCAAAGAGCTTCCAGACAGCACCTACGAATACGCCGCAGAGTTAGCTGCTTACTATTCTTCAGGAAGAGATACTGATAAGGTAGAAATAGATTATCTCCAAAAGAAGAATGTAAAAAAGCCCGCTAGCTCGGTAGCAGGCTTTGTAGTATATTATACAAATTATTCAATGGTAGTTTCTCCTACCCTACAGCACGTAAAACTGGTCAGCCAGGAATAAATTTAAAGTGGACCTTAGCTTAGGATAATTTTCTAACTTAGGGTCCTCTTTTATTATGGAATCAACATCCTTAGAGGCAAGCTCCAACTCATCAGCATCCTGGTATATATCCGCAACTCTGAAGCTAAATTCTCCACTTTGTCTAACTCCAAACATATCGCCAGGTCCTCTAAGCTTAAGATCTTCCTTTGCAATATAAAATCCATCATTAGATTTAAGCATAATATTAAGACGTTCAGATTGTTTATCATCGCGACTTTCATTCATTAAAATACAATAGCTTTGGGCGTCTCCTCGTCCTACACGACCTCTGAGCTGATGAAGTGCAGCAAGACCAAATCTATTGGCGTTTTCTATCATCATAACAGTTGCATTAGGCACATTCACACCAACCTCTACAACTGTGGTGGAAACCAATATATCAGTATTATGGTTTGCAAAATCTTCCATCACCTGATTCTTATCTACTGGCTTCATCTTACCATGTAATACGCCTATACGATATTTATCCTTAAAATGCTCCTTTAGCTTTTTGCTATAATCAGTAACATTTTGTGCTTCTGTTGTTTCTGATGCTTCTACCAAAGGACAGATAATATAAACCTGATGCCCCTTTTCTATTTCATCAGAAACAAATTTGTAGGCTGTATTTCGCATGCTTTCCTTGATAACGCAAGTCTTTATCGGAAGTCTTCCTCCTGGAAGCTGTTTGATAACCGATGCATGCATATTTCCATAAAGAATCATTGCAAGTGTTCTTGGAATTGGTGTGGCCGACATAACTATGATATGTGGATTTTCACCCTTTAAGGATAGCTTGTCACGTTGACTTACACCGAATCTATGCTGTTCATCTGTAATTACTAACGCAAGCCTTCCGTAATCTCTTCCCTCAGAAATAAGTGCATGTGTTCCAATGATAAAACAGCTTTCATTTTCATCTACAAGCTTTTGCATTTGCTTCTTCTCAGAAACTTTCATTGAGCCTGTAAAAAGAGCAACTGGTATATCAATGCCATAGTCATTGCACCATTTTGTAAAGGAAATGTAATGCTGCTTTGCAAGAACCTCTGTAGGTGCCATAATAGCTGCCTGATAGCCTGATAAGACCACATCCAGCATTGCCAAAAAGGCTACAATAGTTTTACCGCTACCAACATCGCCTTGTATTAATCTTTGAGTAACATATTCCCCTGATAAATCGGCTCTTATATCAGATAAAACCTTAAGCTGGTCATCTGTAAGAGAAAACTCTAGGGAATCCATAAAATCATCTGTAAATTGATGATGAGTAATATCAAATTCGTTTGGTAACGCAGCAATATTATTTTCCTGAAGTCTTGAATTTAAAATAAAGAAAAACATTTCCTCATAGGCTAAACGTTTTCTTGCCTTTAAAAGCTCATCATAACTTCCTGGAAAATGATATGCTTTTATAGCCTGGCTATAGGAAATAAAATCATTTTTGCTTTCTATTTCCTCTGGCAATCTATCATCGGAAATTCTGCATTTATCCAAAGCTTCCCTAACAGCCTTGGTCACAAGATTATTGCTTAAGCCCTTTGTTAAATGATAAATAGGCAATAGCTGCTTTTTAATCTCTTCGTATTTTTCAGGTGTAAAGATTTGAGGCTGAGACATTTTAAAACGTCCCTTATCAAAGCTTAATCTGCCATAGAAAATATATACCTTTCCAGGCTCAAAGCCGTTTTTAAGATAATTAGAATTAAACCAAACTAAATCTACGGGGATGTCTGAAACATAAACTGTAGCAGATAAAACATCCATGTGATTTCTTGATTTAAAATACTTAGGACTAGTTTTGATTCTACCAGCAACACTAATAAGAGAATCAACCGAATCTCTATTAGGTGTTATAGGTTCTGGATAAATTAAATAGGTGCGCGGAAAAAAAAGGAGTATATCCGATATGGTATATACTCCTAACTTATTCAATAATTTAGTTGTTTTCTCTCCTACACCTTTAATAGTGTCTATTGGTGATAACAACTCCATAACAATAATTACTCCACTGAAACAATATATGCATATACTGCCTGGCCACCTTCAGAAATCTCTACCTCAAGATCTGGGTATTTCTCCTGAATATCAGCACCAAGTGCCTCAGCCTTAGCCTGGTCGCTTCCTTCACCCCAGTAGATAGAAACAACTGCAGAATCATCTGAAACCATTTCATCTATCATTTCCTTAAATGCTACAGTAATGTCAGCATTAACAGAAAGGAGTCCTGAATCGCCCATACCCATCCAATCATTCTTCTTGATTTCCTTATCGTCGATGATTGTATCACGTACAGCGTATGTAACCTGACCTGTCTTAACATTTGCAATTTCTTCAGTCATTGCAGCTTCGTTGTCTTCAACGCTTGCAGCAGCATCGAATGTAATAAGAGCTGTAATACCCTGTGGAATAGTCTTTGTAGGGATAACAACAATCTTCTTATCCTCACAAATAGCTGCTGCCTGGTTAGCAGCAAGGATGATATTCTTGTTGTTTGGTAATACGAAGATTGTCTTAGCATTAACCTTTTCAACAGCACTTAAAATATCATCTGTACTAGGATTCATTGTCTGACCACCTGGAATCATGTAGTCACATCCAAGCTCTGTAAATATAGATGTAAGTCCATCACCTGTAGCGATAGAAACAAATCCCATTTCCTTTGCAGGCTCTGTAAATGCCTTAGGCTCCTCCTTAGCATCTTCCTTTTCACTAGAAAATACTTCGTTTCCAGAGTTAGATTCTGTAATTGTTAAATCAGATACCTTACCAGAAGCAAGCTTTTCAAGCTTAGCCTTAAGCTCTTTAATTTGGTAAGAAGCAAGTGGCTTCTCTGATTCGATAACAAACTCTACTGAATATTTTGAAATAGCTGGCTTTGCCTTTGGAGCTTCTGTAGCTTCTGCAGCATAATCAACTTCCTTACCAATAAGTGCGTCATAACCGCCCTTAAGTACCTGTACAAGACCCTGTCCACCAGAATCTACTACGCCTGCCTGCTTTAATACAGGAAGCATATCAGGTGTCTTAGCAAGTGTATCCTCTGCTTCTGCAATAACTGCCTCAGCAAACTCTACGATATCATCTGTCTTTGTAGCCATCTCAGCTGCCTTGTCAGCGGCTGCTCGAGCTACTGTAAGGATTGTACCTTCCTTAGGTTGCATAACAGCCTTATAAGCTGTCTGAACGGCCTTTTCAAAAGCCTCGTTAAGAAGTGCAACATCAATCTCTTCGTGGCTAGATACAACCTTTGTAAAGCCTCTAAATAACTGAGATAAAATAACACCAGAATTTCCTCTGGCTCCCCTGAGTGAACCTGAAGAAATAGCCTTTGATAATGTCTTCATATCTGGATTATCAAGCTCTCTAACAGCATTTGCTGCAGACATGATAGTCATTGTCATGTTAGTACCTGTATCACCATCTGGTACAGGGAATACATTTAACTCATTTATCCACTCTTTTTTAGATTCAAGATTCATCGCTCCTGAAAGGAACATCTTAGATAACAAAGATGCATCGATTGTTTGGATTTCCACCTATAATTCCTCCTTAGTCAATAACTCTAACACCTTCAACGTAGATGTTTACTGTATCTACTGTTAATCCAGTGAAAGAAGATACCTTGTATTTTACTGTTTCAATGAGGTTCTCTGCTACAGTAGCAATACTAATTCCGTATGAAACAATAACATGAAAATCTAAAGAAATCGTGTTATCTTCTGCAATATTAACACTAATTCCATGATTTAAATAATCCTTTTTGAGAAGCTTCACTAAGCCGTCCTTCATATTAACAGCTGCCATACCTACGATGCCGAAGCACTCAACTGCAACTGAACCTGCATAGGTCGCAATTACATCTGTGTCTATAACAATTTTACCAAGCTCTGTCTCCATTTGACCTTGCATAACGTACCTCCAAAATTCGCATATTTAGTCATATTATGCAATCATTATATACTAAAGCAAAAAGAAAAGCCACCCTTTCGAGTGACTTTCAATATCGTGTCATGTAAGATTAAGCACGCTCAACCTTGCCAGAACGTAAACAAGAAGTACATACATATAACTTCTTAGGTGTTCCATTCACATTACACTTAACGGACTTCACATTAGACTTCCACATATGATTGGATCT
>JAEEGI010018155.1_pt1 | contig 14321 bp, 9 predicted proteins | sample 8958751 | NCBI WGS metagenome assembly JAEEGI01 (sample SAMN16246545, study PRJNA631951) | gut metagenome | biome: gut microbiome; feature: rumen; material: KS-attached | host: Bos | place: Iran: Karaj | collected 2018-10
ACACAATATTGTCGCAACCACGCCGACTCAAAAATCTAAAGCGAATAAGGGAGTATAGTTCATGCTCAAGGAAAAATGGATGAAACACATATTTGCAGGTATTTCCTGCCTTGTCGCTCTTGTCGTGTATGCGCTGACCATGGCGCCCACGGTGAGCTTCTGGGACTGTGGCGAGTTTGTTGCCTGCGCTAACACCCTCGGCATCCCGCACCCTCCTGGAACGCCTTTCTTCGTGTTCTTCGCCCGTGCGGTCATCGTGCTGCTCCCGTTTGTTGAAGAAATCGCGAAGCGTGTGAACTACATCTCGGTTTTCAGTTCCGCGGCGACGGTCTATGTGACGGCCCTCTTTGCCTGGGATCTCCTTGCTGCCGTTCTCGATTCCGTGAAGACGGATGCAGACAAGCTTGGTCAGCCTATCTTCAGTAAGCTGTCCGACAAGATTAGCGGCAATGTCCGCACGATCGTTCTCGGCACAGCCGCTCTCGTGGCCGGTTTCCTCCTCACGTTCTCCGACACCTTCTGGTTCAATGCGGTCGAAGCCGAAGTCTACGGCGTCGCTATGTTTATCTTGATGCTCATCTCGTACCTGGGACTTGTGTGGTACAAGAAACGCGACGAAGAGGGCAGTGACAAGATTCTGATTTTCATCTGCTACATCGCCTTCCTCGGCGTGGGCGCGCACCTCTACACGATGCTTACGGTTCCTGCCGTGTTCGTGCTCCTGCTCGTTGCCCAGCCCAAGAAAATCCCGGAACGTCTGCCCATCTGGATTACGGGAACGCTCCTCTGCTCCGTGATATACATGGTCTCGGCATTCATCGAGATTTCTTTTGTCTGCCTTGTCTTGCTTGCCATACTTGCATTTGCAAAGCCGTTCTCTGCGAACGTGAACCATGCCGTGCGACTCTCCCTCGCGTTTGCGTTCTTTGCCCTGATTGGCTACAGCACGCACCTCTACATTCCTATCCGTTCGGAATTGAACCCGATTATCGACGAGAACAATCCCGAAATCAACATCCGTGACGAGCAGGGCAACCTGCAGCTCGGTAACCTGTTCAAGAGCCAGAACTGGGAAGCGTTCAACAACTTCGTGGAGCGCAAGCAGTACGGTTCCGAAAGCATGCTTACCCGCGCGTTCTACCGCCGTTCCCAGGTGGCACACCAGGTGCTCTCTTTCCCGAACATGAGCTACGGTGGTTACCAGATGGCGCAGTACCTGCCCTACAAGGTGGGTGGCGTGAACTACGCGAATGGGGTCTACACCTTCGACAAGGGCGATAACGTGCCCCTGAAGCGCTTCGGCTATGATTTCCCGACGCAGATGACTATGATGGGTGACCAGATTCCCAAGCAACTTTTCGTATTCCTTATCTTTAACGGTCTTCTGGTTCTTGTCTGCGTGTTCATCTACAGGCGCAACAAGCATCTGGGCATATTTACGTCGGTGCTTTACGGGCTCTGCTCGCTGGGGCTCCTGTTCTACATCAACTTTGCCGACGGTACCCGCATGGAGGGCCGCGAGCACGATTACTGGGTGTCCGTCATGACCCGTAACGTGGGCGACCTGAATTCCATGGGCGCACAGATTGGCTCCGTGCCCGATCCGAACGACTTGATTGACCTCCGCCAGAATATCGAACGTGCCAAACTGCGCGTAGAAACTATGCGCCAGCGCGGTGCATCTGCGGGCGACATTGCAAAGGTCGAGAAGGAAATTGACGTTTACGAGCATTCTCCGGCGTGGGTAAGCTGGAAGAAAATCGAGAGCGGGTTTGCCCAGCGCGGGCTCCGTGCCCCGTTCCCGGAACCGGTCCACATGGAAGTGCGCGAACGTGACTACTTCTACACGCCTGCCTTCATCTTCATGAGCCTGATTTTTGGCGTGGGTGCGGGCATTCTCGTGTTTACCTGCGCGACAAGTTCCGTGGCTGCGTTTACGATGCCTCTTGCCGCAATTCTCGTGCTTGTTTCCTTTGCAGTCCCGTGCGCCTCCAACTACAAGGAACATGACCGTTCCGGCCTGTGGGTGCCTTGGGATTACGCTTACAACTTGCTGAATAGCTGCCGCCCGAACGCGATCCTCTTCACGAACGGCGACAACGATACCTTCCCGCTGTGGTTTGCACAGGAAGTTGCGGGCATCCGCAAGGACGTGCGCGTGGTGAACCTCTCGCTGGGCAATACTGACTGGTATATCAAGCAGATGCTTGATAACGAGCCGGTCCTGAAGCTCAGCTACACGCACAAGACCATCGATAGCGACATGGTGCTCGACAACAGTTCGTACAACAATCCGAACCATGCGACTTCTACCTGGGTCAAGAACGCCCAGCGCCTGATGCCCAAGCTCAAGGAACGCATCGACCAGATGGAAGGCCAGCAGCTTTCTGCTGCCGATTCCGCGAAACTCCTGCAGTTCAAGGTGCATTACCAGGTGTGGGATGCCTTTACCGAATGGGCTGCACGTACCCGCAGCTCGACGATGCTCACGCAGCACAAGCTCGTGATTGACCTTGCTCTCCAGAACATGGACAAGCCCATCGAGATTTCGACGACGGTCGGTACCTCCAACTTCATGGGCCTCGAGAAGTACATGGTGCAGGAAGGCCTCGTCTATAACCTGGTGAAGGGCGACCTTGAACCGAAGCGCAACGCGTTTGACGCGAAGTTTGCGGCAGACCTCATCGATACCGTGTTTAAGTTCCGCGGTCTCGGCGATGGCACTGCCTACATCAACGACGAAACGAACCGCCTGCTTTCGAGCTACGTTTCCCTGTACCTGCAGATTTCGTTCGATGCACGCGAAAAGATTGCGGCGCTCCGTGCGAGCCGTCCGTTTACCGCCGAAAAGAAGGCGCAGGCGGACAGCCTTACCAGTGCTGCAATCAAGTACCTGGAACTCGGCCAGAAGCAGTTTAGCGACGAATGGCGTTGCTACTGGGCCGCTGCGTTTGTCTACGATATCGTGGGCGAAAAGCAGAAGGCTATGGATGTCCTTGAACTCGGGCTCAAGAACGTGCCCGAATACGACGAAGGTGGCCGTGCCCGCCTGATGATGAGCAAGGAACAGATCAAGAATAGCCCCGAAAAGCCGATGGTGGTCGAGGAGCCTGCCGCAGATACGGCACAGCCCGATTCCGCCAACGCAGATTCCAATCCGGTGGTAGCTGCCGCCAACTAGCGTAGAGGTCGTGATGGATTTAAGCATGGTCATTCCGGTCAAGGAAGAAAGCGAAAACCTTCCGGAACTCATGAAAGAGATTGTCGCCGCGATGGAACCCACGGGTTTTACCTATGAGGTCATCGCCATCGACGACGGCAGCCGCGACAACACGTGGGAAGTCCTCGAAGGACTCTCGAAGGAATACCCCTTCCTGAAGGGGTTCCGCTTCCAGTTCAACTGCGGCAAGGCCGACGCACTCGCCTTCGGTTTCTCGAAGGCGACGGGTCGCTACGTGGCGACCCTCGATGGCGACCTGCAGGACGACCCGCTCGAGATTCCCAAGATGATAAAGATTCTCGAGGAAGGTTACGACCTGGTTTCGGGCTGGAAGGTTCGCAGGCTCGATCCTTGGCACAAGACGCTCCCCTCCAAGCTGTTCAACCTGACCGTATCGATTGTCTGTGGCAAGCGCCTGCACGATTTCAACTGCGGCATCAAGGCTTATCGCAGTTCCGTTGTGCGCTATATCGAACTCTATGGCGATTACCACAGGTTTATCCCCGTGATGGCCAAATGGCAGGGCTTCCGCATTACCGAGATGCCCGTCGCGCACCGCGCCCGCATTCATGGCGTGTCCAAGTACGGCATTTCGCGCCTCGTTTCCGGGTTCCTCGACCTGGTTTCGCTCATGTTCATGCGCAGTTTCTCGAACAAGCCGTTGCATTTCTTTGGCCTGATTGGCCTTGTCTTTATGCTTCTCGGGCTTGGCGTTTGTGGCTATTTCGGTTATGAATGGCTCCAGACGGGTGCGATGCACGTGCGTCCGCTCCTGCTTGCGGGCGGTTTCTCGCTCGTGATGAGCGTGCAGTTCTTTTCGCTCGGGCTTCTGGGCGAGATGCTGAACGGCAACCGGCGCAGAACGTACCCTGTGGCGGAAAATTTTGGAGTCAAAGATTTGTAGATTGTCGTTAGGAGTTGTATAGATTATGGATTTCCCGAAGAGTCTGGTTATTGTTCCCACGTATAACGAGAAGGAAAACATCCTCCTCATCATTTCGGCGATTCTCGAGCAGAACGCATGCCTCGAGGTGCTTGTCGTAGATGACGGCAGCCCTGACGGTACCGGCGACATGGTCGACGAACTCACGAAGGCTAACCCGCGCGTGCATCTGATTCGCCGCAAGGGCAAGATGGGCCTCGGCTCTGCCTACGTGACCGGTTTCAAGTGGGCGCTCGAACGCGATTATGAACGCGTGTTCGAGATGGATGCAGACTTTAGCCATGCCCCGACAGACCTCGTGCGCTTCTTGGAAGCCGCTGAGGATGCCGACCTGGTTCTTGGGAGTCGTTACCAGAATCATCGCATCAGCGTGGTGAACTGGGATTTGCGCCGCCTGATTCTTAGTTACGGTGCGAACGTCTATACCCGCATGGTGACGCGCCTTCCGGTGAGCGATGCTACCGGCGGTTTCAAGTGCTTCCGTCGCGAGGCCCTGCAGGCGCTGAACCTCGACAAGATGAAGAGCGACGGATACTGCTTCCAGATAGAGACAACCTTCAAGATTTGGAAGAAGGGCATGCGCGTGAAGGAAATCCCCATCGTATTTACCGACCGCACACGCGGAACCTCCAAGATGAGCGGCGGAATCATCTCCGAAGCCTTCTTCCTGGTGCTTAAACTCCGCCTAGGACTCGCTTAGCGCTCATGTATTCCTGTTCCATTATCATTGTTGCCTATAATTCCTGCGATTTCATCCCCGCGTGCTTGAAGTCCGTTCGTGACGCGTGCGAGGGAATCGATGCGCAGGTTATTGTGCTTGATAATGGCTCGGTCGAGCCGATTCTGCCCGAAATCAGGCAGTTCTTCCCCGAAGTGGAATGGATTGATTCCAAGGAAAACCTTGGCTTTGGAAAGGGCTGTAACCTCGCCGAAAAGCGTGCAACCAAGCCGTACCTGTTCTTTATCAATCCCGATACGGTCGTCTCGCGCGATTCCTTTACCAAGGTGCTTGACTTCATGGAAGAACACCCTGAATCGGGTACTGTCGGCTGCCGCATTCTGAACGAGGATGGCTCGCTCCAGTGGGCTTGCCGCCGTTCGTTCCCGACGATTGTCTCCGCTGTTTCGAAGACGATTGGCCTTGCCGCTCTCTTCCCGAAGAACAAGACACTTGCAAGTTACAACATGACGTACGCCGACCCGGACGAAGTGACCGAGGTCGATGCCATCAGTGGCTCGTTCTTCTGCATGCGTCGCGACTTGTACGAAAAGCTGGGCGGTTTCGACGAAGACTTTTTCATGTACGGCGAGGACTTGGACCTGTGTTTCAGGGCGAAGGTTGCCGGCTGCAAGAACTACTACACGCCTTCGACGAATATTCTGCATTTCAAGGGCCAGAGTTGCCGTACCCGCCGCTGGGATTCCTACCTGGATTTCTACAAGGCGATGCTTATCTTTGTGCGTAAGCACAAGGACCTTTACTTTGTTCCGAATTTCCTCGTGTCGTTCGGTATCATGTTTGCGGCCTTCGTGGGCATGTTCTCGCGCCTTATCCCGAAGTTCTGGAAGATGTTTCTGGACTTGGGCGTGGTAGCTGTATGGGCTCTTGTATTTTTGCCCGGTTTGGGAAACGACGGATGCATTTGTACATCCATTAAGGAATCCATAGGGGTAATAACGACGTTTGAAGACTGGTGGCTTGTCGGCTTGGTTGCCATTGTTAATATGGTCTTTCTTATTTTCCGTGGGGAATACACAGAATCCAGCCTCAAGGGCGAAAAGTTCTTACGGTACCTTGTGCCGCTGAATCTTCTTGCTGTTGGGGGGTATGAGGTATTCCGTTACTTTACCCAATTTTCTTATGACTCGGGGGACAGGTCTACAATTTATCCCAGTATTGGCTGGTGCGTCTATGTTGTTTGTTCCAGCCTCTTTATCCCGCTGGCTCTCCTTGCCTGGCGCCGCGTTGCATTTTGGATAAACTATTTCTACCGCATCTTTGCCAAGAAACGCCACCGCTCCATTCTGCTTGGCGGTTCGGAAGATTCCCTGAACAACTGGTTCGATAGCTACAACGTCATCCCCGGCATCGAGATTCTCGGCTGCGTGAGTTCGGAGCCCGAAAAGCTCTCCGAAGAGAACCGCAAGCACCTGCTCGGCCCTCTTTCTGACATGGAAAGCATCTGCAACCGCACGGGCTGCCGCGAACTCCTGGTAGTGTCCAATTTCTCCGGTTATCGCGAAGATTTTGACATAAATTGGCTCGATAAGCTTGGCTTGAGGGTCTATTTGCTCATCGGAAACGGCAAAAATGGCAATTTTGCCCTCGTAGACCTCAAATATCTGCACTAAAAGCCCTCTCCGGTTATCCTTTTCTCGAAAATAGAGTTATTTTTATATCAACTATAAGTTGTTGATTATAAAGGCTTTATGTTCGATTACAAACTTTTGGATATTCTGTGCTGCCCCGAGACCCGGGGTAAACTCCGTATGGCAGACGATGCCCTTTTGGCGACCCTCAATCAGGCCAGTGCCGCGGGCACCCTGAAGAATGCCGCGGGCGAGAAAATTTCTGAAACTTTGACCGAGGCTCTCGTGAACGAGGCGGGCTCCCGTGCCTATATCGTTCGTGAAGGCATACCTGTCCTTTTGGCAGACGAAGCGATTTTGCTTCCCTTGGAGGGATAAATGGCTGTTACTCTGGATTCCCTGAAAAAGACCGTTGGCAAGAAAAAAGTCAAGTCCATGGCGTTCGCATGGCTTGCCGACTACGAGAGCCAGGCGGGCGATTCAACGACCGCTCTTGCCCGTGTCGATGCCGGCTTGCAGCTTTACCCGGGCGACATTCCCGGTATGCTGGTCCGCAGCAAGCTGTTGTTCCAGTTGGGTGACTTCGAGGAATGCGTCAAGGAATGCGAGCGGATTCTCCAGAAGGAGCCGTTCTGCCTCTCTGCGCAGAAGCGCATGGGCGAGGCCTACGAGAAGCTTGAAAACATAGACGAACGTAACCGTTGCTACCGCCGTGTTCACGATATGGACCCGCTCGATACGTTCTGGAAAGAAGAATACGAAGCCGTTCCTGAAGCGGCGGTCGGTGCTGCCGCCGTTGCCGGTGCTGTCGCTGCGGGCGAGGCTGCCGCGGATAGTGAATTTGCAATGCCCGACATGGGCGAGTTTACGATGGAAGGCGCTGCCGAATCTGCCGAACCGGCGGTGGAGGCCTCTGCTGATGCAACTGCAGGCGAAGAACCTGCCGCGAAGGAAGAGGATTCCCTGTTCTCCAAGTCGCTCGACATGGATATCGAGTCTCCTGCGACGGAAACTGCCGAAGAACCGGAACAGCCGAAGGCCAGCGCGTCCCCGTTCTCTGCTTCTGATGACGAAGATCCGTTTGCGGCCCTGAGTTCGCTTGGTAACGATGATTCCCTTGCGGACGAATCCTCGATTGATTCTCTCCAGCAGTCGCTTGAATCGGCGCTGGGCGATGCCGCGACCGATATTACACTGGACCAGGACATCCCGGAAGCCGAAGAGATTTCGGGCAACGACGTGGGTTCTGCGTTTGCCGACCTGTTCGGTGAAGAAGACGACATGGATTCGTTTGGCGAAACAACCGAATCGAAGCCCGCTTCGCCTTTTGCCCAGATGGACCTGCCCACGAGCCTCGACGACGAACCTGCCGCTCCCGAGGATTCTGCGAAGAACGTGTTTGGCGAGGAAGCCGTTGAAGATAAGCCGCAGAGCATCGACGATGCGTTTGGCGATATCTTTGGTGAAGACGAACTGCCCGAGGAACTGCCGAGCAATACTGCAGCCCCGAAGGCAGAACCTGCCGAAGAACAGAAGCCTGAGGAAGAATCGTTCTCTGGTGGTATGTTCGAGAAGTCTGCCGCGGCCGATATGGGCCTGGGTACAGAAGAAGATGACCTTAAGCTCGAAGAGCCCGAACCGGAACCTGCGAAGGAAGCGGACAAGCCGCAGAGCCTGGACAGCGCTTTTGCCGATATCTTCGGTGAAGACGAGCTGCCCGAGGAATTGCCGCCGGCACAGCCTGCTGGTGAATCCGATGTTTCCGCCGACCTTGAACTCCCGGCTGATAGTTCGACAAGCGCACTAACCGAAGATGCGGACCTGGAACTGCCCTCGCTCGATGATTCTACAAGCGCTCTGACCGACGAATTGGAAATGCCGTCGGAAGAGAAACCCGCTGATGACAAGCCTGCAGAATCGCTCGATACCTTCGATATCGCGAACTGGAGCCCGGATGCAAAGCCTGCGGATGATGCAAGTCTCGAACTGCCTGCCGAAGAAGAAACTCCTGCAGAAGAGCCTGCATTAGAACTGCCCGCCGAAGAGCCCTCGCTTGAAATGCCTGCCGAGGAAACTCCGGCAGAACCTGCTGTTGAAGAAGCCCCTGCTGAAGAACCTGCGCTGGATATTCCTGCAGAAGAGCCCGCAGACCTTGAACTGCCCGCTGAAGAACCCGCACAGGAAAAGCCTGCAGATGAATCTGCTGATGTCGGCTTCAGTGTGGACAAGGCCTTCGATGCGCTGTTCGCCGATGACGACGAACTCCCGGAAGAAAAGCCTGCCGAAACCGCGAGTGCCGAACCGAAAGTTTCGGACAACGTAACTGAGACGACTGAGCCTGTTGAAGATGCTGCCGAATCTGATTCCGATAGGGCGGAGCTTGACAAGGAAATGGATTCCGCATTCTCGTCTCTGTTTGCCGAAGATGACGACCTGCCTGTGGAAGAATCGAAGCCGGAAGCCGCTGCCGCTCCGGAAGCGACCCAAGAAGATACGGGCGCCGCGCTCGAGGAAGCCCCTCTTGCCGATGCAGCTCTCGAATCCGATTTGGACAAGTCGTTCAGCAGCCTGTTTGGCGAAGACGATGCGCTTGATGAAGCGGACCTGAAGCCTGCAGAAGCGCCTGCTGCAGATGCTACTGCAGAACCTGCTGCTGCGGAAGAACTGCCCGAAGTATCAGCAACGCAAGGCAATGCTGGTATCGAAAGCAGTCTTGAATCGGAATTCTCCGGTGCGTTCAAGCAGCTATTCAATACCGACGATGATTCCCTCGACGAGAAGGCCGACCTCCCGAGCAACAAGGGCGTAGACTTCCTTATGTCGGGAGATTCCGATGATGAAGTTTCTGCGGGCCTCGTTGCAGACCCGACGGCTCCGCTTGATAAGCAGTCTTCGGATTTGGACGATGGCATGAAAACGCCGACGCTTGGCGAGATTTATTTTGAACAGGGTCACTATGACAGGGCGCTTGAAATCTATAAGGAACTTGCCGAAAAAGACCCCGAAAACGAGGCTATAGCCAACCGCCTGGCCGAAGTCCAGAAGGCCTACGATTCCAAGTTCGGAGGCGAACAGAATGGCTGATTTGAGAATCGAGCAGTTGCTCCGTGCGATGGTCGAGAACAAGGCTTCTGACTTGCACATCCGTACGGGCGTTCCTCCGATTTACCGTATTAACGGTGCACTGATAAAGTTGTTCGAAACACGTGTGGATGCCGGCATGATGGATTCCTTCATGGACGATATCATGAATCGCGACCAGAAAAACCGTTTCGAGACTAACAAGGAATGCGACTTTGCCGTGGGCGCCCGCGACATGGGCCGTTTCCGTGTGAACGTTTTCCGCCAGCGCGGCACGATTGCCATGGTGATTCGTCACATCAAGGCGAAAATTCCTGCATTCGAGGAACTTCACCTGCCCGAAGTTATCCGTGACCTTGCGCTTACTCGCCGTGGCCTTGTGCTTGTGACGGGTACGACGGGTTCGGGTAAGTCGACGACGCTTGCTTCCATGCTGGATTACATCAACCAGACGGAAGCGGTGAACATCATTACCGTCGAAGACCCGATTGAATACCTTTACCGCGACAACAAGTCCATCATTTCGCAGCGCGAGATTGGCGTGGATACGCTTTCGTACGCGAATGCCCTGCGCGCCGCCCTCCGTCAGGACCCGGACGTGCTGCTGGTGGGCGAAGTCCGTGACCTCGAGACGATGCAGATTGCGCTGACTGCGGCCGATACGGGCCACATGGTGTTTGCGACCATCCATACGACGAACGCGACCGAAACGATTCAGCGTGTGCTTTCGATGTACCCGCCGCACCAGCACGACGAAATCCGTATTCTCCTTTCTGAAGTGCTTGCGGGCATTATTTCGTTGCGCCTGTTGCCGACTGCCGATGGCAAGGGCCGCGTGCCCGCCGCCGAGGTGCTCGTGAATACTGCGGCCATCAAGGAATACATCCGCGACAAGGACAAGCTTTCGCTGGTGGAACACGCCATTGCCGAAGGCCACATGCAGTATCATAGCCAGACGTTCGACCAGGCCTTGCTTGAACTCTACAGGACGGAGCAGATTTCGCTCGAGACGGCAATGAATGCCGCCACGAACAAGGATGACTTCGATCTCAAGATTCGCGGTATTTCTGGTACGTCCGATCGTGGGTGGATGTAGTTTTATTCAGAGTCATCCCCGGCTTGACCGGGGATCTTTTTTTGTTTGTGCTGCGAAACCCTTGTGGCTGTTAGTCATTGCGGGTTTCGACGAGATGCGGGTACTGTATTAAACTGCGGGGAAGTTTTGATACCTGCATCACTGCGGGCATTTTTCGTACACGAAGGGGTTGTGGTCGCCTTGTACTTTGAAGATGCGGCGGTCGCGTTCGCATTCCTTTTCGGTGACGGGGTACATCTTGTCCCAGGCTTCGAAGAGTTTGCGGTCTTGCTTCGATAGTTTTACGCCGTAGGTCTTTTCCATGTAGAAGCTTGCGCGGGCGATGATTCCGCGGGCCTCTTCGCGGGGCTGCGCCTTCTTTTCCTTGAAATCTACGATGGTCTTGCAGCCGCCGTACATGGGCTCGGGATTGTTGGTCCACTGGCTGTACATGAAGTTGTTGCGGTCTCCGTTCACCTCGCCGATGGCGGGGTAGAGGTTGTGCATGTCGCCTTCCATCAGCTTGAACGTCGTGTCGTTTGCGCTGCAGTTCTTGCGTCCGCCGTCTTTCCAGCAGGGCAGAAAGTGCCCCATGTTGTGCGCGGTCACCATGTGTTCCCACTCGATGCGCTCTGCCCGCTTGTAGCTTTTGCGGTTCGGGTTTTCGCGCGGCTTGAAGTCGCAACTGCTGAAGTCGACGTTCTTCTTGTCGTCGTATTTGCAGCCGCAGTAGAGAGTCTCCTGCAGTTCGCCGTAATAGACGCGCCGCAATTGCTTGCTTGCATCGCGGTAGTTGTAATGCCGGGGTGCGGCAGTCGGGTCAACGCGCGCAAATACAATAGACGAAAGCGCCGCCAGAACCAGGATAGGGCCTAATAATTTCATAATAAAAACCGTAGTGTGATATCTTGAATATAGATTATTATTGCCTGCAATCAATATAAAAGAGGTCACTAGTCATCGGTCAATGGTCGTTGGCTTTTTTTAATCGCGGCTACGCCGCCAAATTTAAAACTAATGACTAAGAACTAATGACCAACAACTAATAACTAACAACCAATAACTATATTTGGCGCATGCAATCTGCAGGCATGGAATATCTGGAATCGCGCCTGATGTTCGGGATGGTTCCTGGGCTCGAATCGACGCGTACGCTATGCGACGCTCTCGGCAATCCCGAAAAAAAGTTCAGGTCGATTCACGTGGTCGGCACGAACGGGAAGGGCTCCACCAGTTATTACCTCGCGGGCGTATTGCAGGCGCACGGGCTCAAGACGGGCCTGTACGTGAGCCCGCACCTGGTAAGCCTGCGGGAGCGTATCCGGATAGACGACGTTCCAATTTCTGCGGGCGATCTCGACCGCCTGCTGTTGCAGGTGAAGGCCGCCGCAGATTCCGTGTCGGCGGGGCGCGTGGCCGCGGGTGCATCTCCGGTTGAACCCACGTTTTTTGAAGTCCTGACGCTGGTCGCCTTCCTCTACTATGCGGAGCAAAAGATAGATGTCGCCGTTCTTGAGGCGGGTATGGGCGGCAGGCTCGATAGCACCGCTGTTGCGGGTGGCGAGATTGCGGTCGTGACGAGCATCGGGCTCGAGCACACCGAGGTCTTGGGGCCTACGGAATCGGCGATTCTCCGCGAGAAGATGGGGGTACTGGGCGTGCCGGGCGAAGGCCGTGGCGACACGCGCGAAGTCGCACGCGGGAAGACGTTTATCGTTGGCGGAATTTCTGGTGCCCTGCTCGAAGAAGCGCGCGAATATGCGGCTGCTCTCGGGTGCAAGTGCGTCGTGCCCGAAATTCGTGGCGACATCGTGCTCCCGAATCTCGGGCGCCATTACGTCGAGAATGCGAGTTTATCGCTTGCGGCCGCCGCGCAGTTTATAGACGCCGCGCAGTTTATAAAGGCAACGCCTGCGTTAAACGGTGCGCAGTTTACATACAGCGACGCCCTCGCGCTCAAGACTCTCGCGACCCGCTCGTGGGCTGGCCGCATGCAACTGCTTGCAGGCCCGGACGGCAGGACCCGCGTTATATTGGATGGAGCCCACAATTCGCACGCGGTTCGCCGCCTGGTGGAAGCCTTGCGCACGTATTACCCGGGGAAAAAGTTCCACTGCCTGTTTGGCGCCCTCAAGGATAAGGATGTGGGGGAGATGCTCAAACTTATGGCGCCTCACGTTGCCTGCTGGCATATTACAAAGACGCCGTACCCGCGCTTCCGTGAACTTGCTGACCTGCGTGGCGAAATGCAGGCGCTTGGCCTGCCTGTTGCAAGCGAGGGCGAACTTTCCCGCGAATACCTTGATGAGGTGCGGGCCGCTAGCGACGCGGATAAACAAAACGAAGCCCCGCTCCTGATAACGGGTAGTCTTTACATGATTGGTGCGAGCATCCAGTTGCTCCGCGATGAATTTACGGAACTCGCGTTCTTCCGCGGGCTCGAACCCACGACAAACGAACACCGCTGACCGGCGCGAGTCCGGCGCAGTTCTTACACGAATACACTGCTATTACATAAATACGCAGTCCATGCGTACGTCTTATTGTACTACGGATTCTACCGTCCCGTCCCTGAACTTTGTCCGTAATGTGTCGCCGGCCTTCAGTTGCGCCGCATTGCGGATGAATTTTCCGCTGGAATCTAACGTGAGCGTGTACCCCTTCGCGAGTGCCGTCTCGGGATCTGCGCTCTTGACTCGCAGTTCAGTCAACTTGAACTGCGATTGGGCGAGGTCGAGAATCTTGCGCGTACCTTGCCGCAGGCCTTCCACGTTGCGGTCGAGCCTTGCGGTCTCTTCGCGGAGCATGAACCGCGTATCCCTTTCGAGCGAAGTGAACATCCTCACGATTTTCGTCTTTTCGCCCTGGATGCGCAGGGTTACGTCTTGTTGCAGGCGCGCTGCCGCAGAACTTAGCCGCTGGCGGTTTTCGGTAAGCATGTCGCGTGCAGAACTTGCGATGCTCCGCGCGGTTTCTACAAGGTCGGTCCAGCTTTCCTGTGCACGTTCCACAAGGCGCTTGGCGCAATCGGTCGGGGTGATGCACGATAGGTACGCCACCTCGTCGAGCAGGCTCTTGTCTATTTCGTGCCCGATGCCCGTGAATACCGGGATGGGGTAGTTTGCCACGGCACGGCAGAGCGCCTCGCTGTCGAAGTAGTTCAGGTCGGTCTTTGCGCCGCCCCCGCGCACGATGCAAACCACGTCGATTTCTTCGTCCTTGCGGAGCGCATCGAGTGCGGCAATCACGCTCGATTCCGTGTCGTTCCCCTGCATCTTCGCGTACGCTGTCACGACAGTGAATTTGAACGGCGATGCCGAAAGCCTCGTGGTAAAGTCCTTGTAGGCCGCAGTGCTTTCGCCGGTAATGAGCCCTACGCGTAACGGCATTTGCGCAAGTTCTGTCTGCTTGTTCTTTTCGAGCAGGCCTTCGCTCGCGAGTCGCTTCAATATGGCCATGCGCGTGAGAGCGAGTTCACCGAGCGTGTAGACCGGGTCGATGTCGAGAATCTTCGCCTGCAGCTTGCCACTCGGGATATAGACGTCGGCCTTGATCTGGAAACAGACCTTGAGCTGTTCCCTGATGGTGAACGGCGTTGCGGAGTTTTCCGTTTTTGCGCGGAGTATTGCGTACTGCCCTGCGAAGCAGGTGAGGTCGACCGTCGCGATGGGCTTCACGTTGCCTTCCTCGAA
>JAEEGI010018162.1_pt1 | contig 14320 bp, 12 predicted proteins | sample 8958751 | NCBI WGS metagenome assembly JAEEGI01 (sample SAMN16246545, study PRJNA631951) | gut metagenome | biome: gut microbiome; feature: rumen; material: KS-attached | host: Bos | place: Iran: Karaj | collected 2018-10
CGGAACGAACTGACATAATACACCGGAGTGAACCAGCATAATAAATCAGTGAGAACCGGCATAATAAATCAGGGAAAATTGGTATAATATCATCCATACCCGGGGTTATTTAGTAAAAATGGGGATAATCATATGAACGCAAAGATTTATGTATATACAAAACCGGTGGATCCGGACAGTTATCCGGAAGGGCTGGCGCGAAGCGTACATTTCGCATTAAGCATCGACGGAGGGGACAAACAGCCCTTTAACCGTAATTACGGGGTTCTGTTTGCAAAAGGAAGGATACGTGAAGATAATACCATCCTGCCATGCGGCATCAGGGATCCGAAGATATTTGCCATGGACAATGTGACATATGGCATATCAGGAACAAGAACGCATGAAAATGGTGAGATTGATGATGCATCAAAAGGGAAGCTTGCCCTGTGGAAGACCAAAGATCTGATCCATTTTACCGAAGAAGAATCGGTCGATCAGGAAGAAATCCTGAAACTGAATCCCTCCGATTTCATTGAGATCGATCCCCGGATCGCTAAAGAGGCTTTATTATATTGGAGCCCCGTCAGGTTATCAGACGTTACGGTTCCTGATCTGGTCGCCGTAAGTTCGGAGGAGGAACTTGATGAAGTAAAGGCCATTCTAAATTACAGTGACGGTTCAACGAGAGAAAAGAAGATTCTCTGGGACAAGGCAACTTTAGACTTTACAAAACCCGGCGAAGTAAACATTAAAGGCAGGATAACCCAGCAGAGATTTAAATTCCCCCTTGCAGACGGGTACGGAGATCCGGTTATCTTTTATTGGGAAGGAAAGTGGTATTACATATCCACCAATGACAATCTTGACGATATCGGCATATATGTCCGTGAAGCAGATGATGTGCACGGACTGTTTGTACCGGGTATCACGGAGCATCTGATCCTGCCCTTTGATCCCGACAGAGGATTTGAACAGACCTTCTGGGCGCCGGAGTTTCATGTTATCGGCGGCGAACTGTATATATTATTTGCCGTAAGCGGCCATAAGTGGGGCCCCCAGTGTCATATGATGAAGTTTAAGAAGGGCGGCAGCATAATTGACGCAGACAGCTGGGAGGATCCCGTGCGGGTAGTAAGGCAGGACGGAAGTCCCCTTGCGGATGGGCCCATCACACTGGATATGACATATATTAAGGCTCAAAGCGGCTCCTATGTCACATGGTCTTACCGTGAAAACATCGGAACTGCGCTGGATTCAGGATCTATGTTGTATATCGCCCGTATAGATGAAGATGAACCCTGGAAGATTGTCTCAGATCCGGTTCTTCTCACAAGACCTCTATACGGCTGGGAGAACGTGTCGGGAACTATCAATAACGAAGGCCCTTACGCCCTTATAAAAGACGGAAAAGTATATATAACATATTCGGGTGGTTCTGCCAACGCATATACCTATGCCCTCGGTCTTTTAACAGCGGATTCGGATGCAGAACTTTGTGACCTCTCATCATGGACGAAGAGTATCACCCCTGTTCTGACATTTTATTCGGTGGAAGGTGAATATGGCCCGGGGCATAATTCTTTCTATGAGAACGAAGACGGAGAGATAATGATAGCGTATCACGGCGAGACATCCTTAGACGGACATTTACGGTGTGACGGTATCAGAAGAGTGCATTTCAGGACAGACGGTGAGCCGTATTTCCAGATGTCCGCGTCGGAAGATGTGCAGGATATGGAAGTGGACATGAAGGTTATCATACAGTATGATAAAAGGTGATGCTTTTGGTAATGTTCCCGGAAGGATTGTTTGATGTATACTAAAATAATTTTCTGCATAATCGATCTTCTTGCTATACTGGATCTTTCGCTTACTATACGCTCGCTCAAGAAAATAAAAGAAAAATACAGTCAGTGGCTTAATCAGGCGCTTGTATCCGGGATAGTAGCGATCATCGCCAATATATTCATAGCGCTGTCCGTCGATCCGCAGATGGCAAAATTCTCATATAGCCTGTATTATGCATCGCTGGACTGGGTTATGTTTTTCCTGTGCGGATTCTGTATTGCATATACCGAACCCGGCAAATCCCTTAAGATTCTTAAGATTACGGCCTTCTGCCTGCTAAGCCTGGACAGTCTGTCCATAATGCTTAATATGGCCTTCGGACATGTATTTTTAATATATGAGTCTGTTAATCCTTCGGGAACGGTCTTTTATCTGAGCAAGGGGTATGGCCCCTATTATATTCATCTGATACTTGACTATGCCGCCGTTATCGTAGCATTTATCTACCTGATCCATGGAATGATGATCAATAAAAGCGTCTACAGGGTTAAGTACGCCATTATCATCGGTGTGCTGCTTTTAGTTGTGGCGCTTAACGGCATATACATGATGTTCTCCCTGCCTCTGGATATTTCCGTGGTATTCTACGCCATCGCAGGTACGCTCATATATTTCAGTATTGCGAAATTTGTCCCCAGAAGCCTTCTGATAATGACCACCTCACGAGCGGTTGATAACATGAGCGAGGGCATTATGCTCTTTGATATCCAGGGAAAGTGTATCTATGCCAACGATTTTGCCGCCAGCAGATTCTGTATCAGATATTCTGAGATAACTCTTGAAAGCTATCCTGCAGCGGATTTTATTGATATCCTCGTTAAGGACGGAAGGTCCTTCGGTGAATTCAGATATAAGAATGAAGTTGACCTGGGTAACGGGCCGGAACAAAAGTATTACGAGATCAAGTATTATCCGCTTCCTGATAATAAGGGAAATACCCTGGGTAGCTATTTCGTGATATCGGATCGCACGGAGAACGCCAATTATCTGATAGAACTGAATAAGGCCAAAGAAGAAGCTGACCGTGCAAATGCAGCCAAGAGCACATTCTTAGCCAATATATCTCATGAGATCAGGACTCCTCTTAATTCGGTGCTTGGCATGAATGACATGATACTGCGTACCACCCGTGATCCGCAGCTTATCGAGTATTCCGAGAATATCCAGAGCGCCGGAGATACGCTGCTTTCTCTGATAAACGATATCCTTGATTTTGCCAAGATCGAAGCAGGTAAGATAGAGATAGCGGACAAGCCCTATGACCCGTATAAGATATTGACGGATATCAACGCTTCTTTTGCAACGGTGGCTGCGGAAAAAGACCTGTATCTTAAGTTTAAGACCGATGAATCCATGCCCAAACGTCTCGTGGGCGATACCAAGTATATCGGAGAAATAGCCTTTAATCTGGTATCCAACGCTATAAAATATACAAAAGAAGGCGGAGTGACCGTTGAGATGAGCTACGTATTAACCGCTGAGGACAGGCTGACGCTTAAGATAAAAGTGTCTGATACGGGAATCGGCATCGATGATGAGGATATACAGTATCTGTTTGACAAGTTCAGAAGAGTTAACGAGAGTCAGAACGCATCTATTCAGGGAACGGGATTGGGACTTTCCATAGCCAGGGAGCTCGCCGAGGTAATGGGCGGTACCATTATGGTCACCAGTACCCCTGGAGAGGGAAGCACATTTATTCTGGTAATGCCTCAGACTATAGCTGATAAGAATCCCATCGGTCCTTTTGATGTTCATACCAGAAAGGAAAAGAGTAAATATCAGGAAAGCTTCCATGCACCTGACGCAACCGTCCTGGTGGTAGACGACGTATCAATGAACCTGAAGGTTATGAATGCGCTGTTAAAAGCCACGATGATAAAGGTCGAGAACGCCCAGAGCGCAGATCAGGCTATAGAGATGTGCAAGGATGTAAAATATGATCTGGTGCTGATGGATCACAGAATGCCCGTTAAGGACGGAATAGCCGCCTTTAAGGAGATAAGGGAAGATGGTTTAAATACTCAGACTCCCGTCGTGATGCTTACGGCAAACGCCATATCCGGTGCGGAAGAGGAGTATCTTAAGCTGGGATTTTCCGGGTATCTTTCCAAGCCTGTCAAGGCGCCTGAACTGGAAGCTCAGATCGCTAAGCTGCTTCCCAAAGAGAAAGTAAAGTATACGTAAGTATATGCGGATCTGACTAACCCCTGATTTTCACAGAAAAAAAGTGCGGATCGGGGGTTTTTGTGGTATACTGAACTATGTATAGTATGCTCAGATTAAAATATCTGAAATTTTTATGAATGATCAGATAAAAGCTCAACGGGAGTTAAAACGTGTTTAAGAAACTAACAACTGTTATTTTATCCATAGCGGTGATGGCATCAAGTGCCGATATAACCGCATTGGCAGCGGAGATACCGGTAGAGGTTGAAGGTGCGCAGATCACGGATACTGAAGAGGTATCCGGTTTTGGCGTGTCCGAAACTCAGCAGAGTAAGGAGGTTCTTGTTGAGGAAATAATAACAGATGATTCTTTATCAGGCGACTCTTCTCCGGTCGGGTCAGCTGATCCCGTGCTGGCGGACAACACCGTATCTTCGGATCAGAGCGTGATGATAAGCGGCAGTACGTCAGAAGAGGTGCTTTCCGAGGATATCGTAAGTGACGATACAGATTATGATGCTGGTCTGACTGTTGATGCATTAGATGATCAGTATTCTGATTTCTATATATCGAATGATGACTGGGATTTCATAGAACAGTATGAGTTTGATGACGAGGAAGAAGAGGAAGACGAGTACAGATTCGAAGATGATTATGTAGATAACGGATCATGGAAATATATATACGTTCTTCCTGAACTCACCGGAGATAAGAGAACTGATGCAGCTGCCATAGCTTACAGCCAGATAGGTTATCATGAAGGAAGAAATAATAAAAACGCTTACGGACCGCAGGCAGCCTGGTGTGTATATTTTGCCAGATGGTGTGCCAGAAAAGCGGGACTTACTTCCTCTGAGTGGGGAGATACGGGTAATACCATAGTTCTGTCAGACTGGTTCAGGAGCAGAGGCAGATTCCATGATAAGGTTACCTATGAATGGTCCAGAAACGGATTTACAGGCGGTGGAGTCAGGGATGATTATGTACCTCAGCCCGGAGATTTCGTGGCAATAGAGAGCCATGGCAATAAGGATAACGGACCAGATCACACCGGTATAGTATATTCGGTCAAGGGTGATCAGATGATAACCATTGAAGGCAATCTGAACAATCAGGTCGGTCTGGTTGTTTACAGTTTAAGAGCCGGAAGATCCATTAAGAAATACATTAACGGCAGATGGCATTTTGTGAATACCGAGTATATAGTCGGATTCGGTGAACCCGATTACGGCGATGACGGTATATCGGAGATCAAAGAGACTGAAGAAACAAAAGTGAAGGATCAACCGTCCGTTAAGAAGAACCGGAAGTCGAAAAAATCTAAGACCGCAGACGAAGAAGATCGTGTAGACAGAGAGAATAGTGAAGATAAACCGGTCAGATCAAGGGCAAAGGCTCAGACTACATCCCTAAGCTTAAGGAAAGCTGTTGTGACGGGAGTTCCCGAGGACGGGATTCCGGAGGTGGACGGCGAGATACTGATAGAAGAGATGATCAGATCCGGTGAGATAGTTGTAACCGCTGATGACGGAACCGTTCTTGAACCCTTCGATGCGTCTGATGGCGAAGGGGATTATGAGATATACTACAAGGTCAAAGGCAGGGGACGCAAGATATCGGTTGTGTTCGTTGGAACCGACAGATGCAGCGGATCTTTGAGGAAGACCTTTAAGATAGCAAAGTAGGAACGTCTTAATGATATATTTTTATTTTGAGGGGTACCCCAATGTGATGATGGGATTGGGCGTGGCGTGCGCCTTCCTTCTTACAGCATGGGGATTGCATAAATTCAAAGACCGTCTTCCCGCAGATGAGGGCAGGGATTTTGCCGTGGACGGCAAATTATCCAGAGGAAAGCCCCGTGGCGGCGGTCTTATTTTTATTCTTGCATATGCGTTGGCGGTGTTATTATTTGCGCCGCTTAAGGTTGAATATCTGACTTATACGGCTCTCATTATCGTGGAAATGGGAACCGGATATCTGGATGACCGTTCTTCCGTACCCTGGGGCAGATTTAAGAAAGGGATACTGGATCTTGTTGTCGCCCTTGTCATTGCTTATACCTATGTCCATTTCAACGGCTGTGACATTATTATCGGATTCCTGGGTCTTGAGATAAACATGAACAGATGGCTTCTGTATGCATTGGCCACTCTGATGGTTTTTGTGTCCATCAACGTTACCAACTGTGCAGACGGCGTAGATGGTCTTTCAGGAACTCTGGTTTTAGTCACGATAATGAGTTTTATTGCGGTAGATATATATAACAACCCGGTTTTCTCCGGCGGATATGGCAATCTGGGGAGATTTACGTACCCGGCCATGTTCTTTGTTGCTTCTATCTTAGCTTACCTGTGGTACAATGCGCCCCCGAGTTCTCTTTTGATGGGAGATGCGGGTTCCCGCGCCATGGGTGTGTTTATCAGTATAATTGCTTTAAAGAGCAAACTTCCCCTTCTTTATTTTGTATTTGCAATCGTATTAATACTTGACGGCGGACTCGGGCTTCTCAAGATCATGATCATCAAGGTGTTTAAGAAAAACCCGTTTGTGAAGCTAAGAACGCCGCTTCATGATCATGTTAGAAAGAATATCGCAAAGCCCTGGTCCAACGAGCAGGTTGATATGAGATTTGCCATTATCCAGGGGATATGTTCGGTGATCTACGTGTTCCTGTTTTTGAGGTAAAACTTGCATTTACGGGCATTTGAGACTACAATATCAGTAATGACTATTGTTATATCGATAGGGGGATACCGGGGGCGGTAATTATCGTATAACGGATATAGTCAGTGGGGGATATAGATGGGTATTGGAACGGATTCCACAACTTCAAACGGACGATTGTCCGATTCCAAGCATAGAAGGTTTTTATTCTGGTTATTTTTCTGCATCGCATTCTTATGTACGGTCTCGAACGGGCTGATCAGCGCCCGGCTCAGAGATGTTGTCTTTCATTTCAGAGATATTGTAATTCCCATAAGCAGCATGTCCGGATGCATCCAGACAATGTCTGTAGTGTGCTGTTATTTAATGATCCTGACCGACTATAAGAAGGGCATCAAAACAGCGCTTTTTTTCATAACCGCTTCATTTATCGGAGTGACCAGATCTATAATCATGTCAAGATCGGGAGCCCCGCTTCCGGGAGCGCTTAACAGCATTCTCTTTGCGGCACTGGCTATCATGATATACAAGCAGTTTAAGATAAGCGATAATCTTGCACTTACGGATTCGGTTACGGATCTTCCCAACAGGCATTCTTTTGACCGGGATCTCGAAGCCAACATCAGATCCAGAAATGGTGGATATGTAGTATATCTCCATGTCAACGGATTCCATGATCTTAACGCCAACCACGGCAGAAAAGCGGGAGATCAGATCCTTCGTGAACTTAAGGACAGGATGCTTCCCATCATCGGTTCCCAGGGAAAGCTGTATAAGATCGAGGGCGCAGAGTTCGCCATGATCCTTAATGAAAACGCCGACGCCAAATACATAGTTCAGGAAGCTGTGGACAGCGTTGAGCGTACAGTCCGTGTGAAAAAGGGACTCGTGAGCGTGAACTGCTTTGTTACTGCGGATGCAGGTATCGCTGATTTCATGGACAAGAAGATAAGCGCCGAAGATGTGGTGCTGTGTGCGGATGTGGCTATGAATCATGCATCACGTTCACAGGATATCAATGTATGCATCTATAATGACGCACTTAAGCAGCAGGTAGAGAGAGTTGCCGAAGTTGAGTCCCTGATCAAAGAGGGACTGGAGAATGATTATTTCTATCTGCAGTATCAGCCTCAGTATGTTCTTGACGGCAAGAAGCTCAGAGGATTTGAAGCGCTTGTGCGTATGAAACTGCCCGATGGCTCAGTTGTCAGCCCGGGTGAGTTCATTCCCGTGGCAGAACGTTCGGACCTCATAGTTGATATCGACAGATATGTAAGACAAAGGGCGTTGAGGGAATTTGGCCCGGTCTGCAGGAAAAAGGGAAGCAATATAGTTTTATCGGTCAATGTATCGGCTAAGGAGATCGCCGATCCCGATTTCTCAGAAGAAATAAGTGAAGTTCTGGCGGATACTTCATTTCCTGCAAGGAATCTGGAGATCGAGATCACGGAGTACTCGTTTGCGGAATCAGTGGATACAACCATAGAGAATATCAATTCTCTCCGTGAGATGGGCATCAAGATCGCGCTGGATGACTTTGGTACAGGATATACGTCGCTTGCGCAGCTGCTTAATCTTCCTGTGACGCTTCTTAAGATCGATAAGAGTCTTATAGATAATATCGAGTATTCGGAAATGAACCGCGACTTTGTTAAGACAGTTATATATATGGGACATCTGATGAAGTGCGAGGTTATCTCCGAAGGCGTTGAAGGAGAGGATCAGCTTAAGCTTCTGGGCGAATATGAGTGTGATTTCATTCAGGGATTTGTATGGAGCAGACCTCTTGAATATAATGCGGCGATCAATCTGTGCCAGTGATCAGACCATGCGTATGCGGAACGAATATCAGACCACGGCGGCGCATTGACAATGCGGCATATATGAGGAAAATATTATGAGAAAGAAACTTAGGGCAGCCATATCAGGTATGGCTGTTGCATTTTTATTGTGTGCATGCGGATCGGGCGGTGAATCCGAGCCGGTGACGGTTACTTCTGAAGTGAATGAAGAAGTATTATCAGATACTCAGGATAAATCATCAGATATACAGGATCAGCAATCAGCAGGGCATAAGAAAGAGATCAAAACCATGTCTGATGATCCTGCGGAAAGGGTCTGGATAATCGCAACAGACATCAATTATAAGCCTTTTGAATTTAAGGAGAAAGACGGGAAACTTTCCGGAATAGATGTTGAACTGTTTGAAGCCATAGCTGAAGACCAGGGATTTGAATATGATATCCAGGCAGTAGGATGGGACGCTTCCATAGAAGCCTGCCAACTGGGGGAAGCCGCCGGAATGATAGCCGGTGCATCCATCACTGAAGAAAGAATAAATAACGGATGGATTTTTTCTGACAGTTATATAGATGTGAACCAGTGTATGGCGGTCTCTTCGGGCTCTTATATATCCGGATTTGATGATCTTGAGGGCCTTAGAGTAGCGGTTAAGACTGAGACGGTGTCAGCTGAATATGCCCAGAGTCTTGAAGATAAATATGGTTTTGAGATAGAATACTTCCTGGATTCCGGGGAAGTGTACAGCGCAGTCATAAACGGAAGATGCGACGCATGCTTTGATGATACGCCGGTTCTTAGGTATAATATCAAAGAAACCGGACTGGAGCTTAAGATAGTGGATGGTACCGGCAATGAGAGTACTCCCTGCGGAATGGTGGTTTTGCGTGATGAATACAGTGAACTGATTGAGATGTTCAACAAGGGGTTAGCCGATATCAAGGCAAACGGTACATATGACAGGATCATGAGAAAATATCTGGGTGAGTAAATATCTGTCAGGAAAGACAGTCATGCAGTCAGGCAGTTCAGCAGAAAATACTGTAGCCGATCAGAAGAAAGAATTATTATTGGAGACAAATAATGGAAGACAGAAAAGTCAAGATACACGTATCTAACTTAAAAAAGAGTTTTCAGGATCTGGAAGTATTAAGGGATATTTCGGCAGATATATATGAGGGCGAAGTAGTATGCATATTAGGACCGTCGGGTTCAGGCAAGTCTACCTTCTTAAGATGCTTAAATAAACTCGAAGTCAAGACAGACGGCGAAATCATTGTAGACGGCGTGGATATATATGACAAAAAGACTGATATCAACAAAGTCAGAGAAGAGATCGTCATGGTGTTCCAGCATTTTAACCTGTTCAATAATTATGATGTAATGGGCAATATGACGCTGGCTCCGACGCTTGTTAAGAAGATAAATAAAGAGACTGCAAAGGAAAACGCAGTCAAGATGCTGGCAAGAGTAGGCCTGTCCGACAAGGCGAACGCTTATCCGGCACAGCTTTCAGGCGGACAGAAGCAGCGTGTTGCCATAGCCCGTGCCTTGTGTATGAATCCGCAGATCATGCTTTTCGATGAACCAACAAGTGCATTAGATCCCGAGATGGTAGGAGAAGTTCTGTCCGTTATCAAAGCCCTGGCCGCAGACGGAATGACCATGGTCATAGTCACCCACGAGATCGGATTTGCAAGAGAGGTGGCTGACAGGATCATTTTCATGGACGGCGGATATATAGTGGAACAGGGGACTCCCGAAGAGGTTATAGGCAATCCGAAGGAGCCCAGGACCATTGATTTCTTAAATAAGGTTTTGTAAGATGACGGCACTTGGTGATTCAGGCAGGGCTCTTATAGCCATGAGCGGAGGAGTTGATTCCTCCGTAGCTGCTGCAGCGATGATGGAAGATGGATATGAGTGTGTCGGCATCACCATGAGGCTGTATGACAACGAGCAGATTTTCGCTGATTCCAAGACCTGCTGCAGCCTTGACGATACAGAGGACGCGGGGAGAGTCTGCGACAGGCTCGGTATCAGCCATTATGTGCTGAATCTTAAGGATGATTTTACCAGAAACGTCATCTGTCGCTTCACGGATGCGTATCTTCATGGGCGTACGCCCAATCCCTGCATAGACTGTAACAGATACTTAAAGTTCGGCGCTCTGATGGAAAAGGCGCTGCAGCTTTCCTGCGACAAAGTCGTCACGGGGCATTATGCGCGAGTGGTATATAACGAAGCATCTGACGAGTATGAACTCAGAAAAGGCTTGGACGGATCAAAGGATCAGAGCTATGTGCTTTACATGCTTGCTCATGAACAGCTAAGTTCCATAAGGTTTCCTATTGGAGAACTGGATAAAACCCGTACCAGGCAGATCGCGGAGGAATATGGATTCGTCAATGCCGATAAACCGGACAGCCAGGATATATGCTTTATTCCTGACGGGGATTATCAGGGATTTCTTAAGAAAAACGGAGTAGTATGCAGCCCGGGGAATTTTGTGACGGTTGATGGCGAGATCCTGGGAAAACATACCGGAATATGCAACTACACTTACGGTCAGAGAAAAGGACTGGGGATATCGGCAGAACATCCCTGGTATGTATGTGAGATAAGGCCGGAGACGGACGAAGTGGTATTGTCTGATAATGAAAGCCTGTTTAAGAGAGTACTGACGGCAAGAGATGTAAGCTGGACTCTCAAAGCCGGGACTCCGGGGGCAGGTGAGATCAGGTGCAGGGCCAGGATAAGGTATCACCACAGGGAAGCAGATGCGACGGTTTACATAACTAATGAAGACGGCACTGAGATAAGGGTTGAGTTTGATGAACCCCAGCGCGCCATTACCCCCGGACAGGCTGTTGTGTTATATGATGATGACAGGGTTCTCGGCGGGGGAACTATTGTAGGGACTATATAGAATCATGAATATGGTGACACGGACCGGGACGTGAAGAATCGGGTGGTGACCGGCTGTGGGATTCTTAGCTTGTCTGACGAAGTCTGACACGGCTCAGTAATGACAGGATATTATTGAGGTAAACAGAGATATGATAGATAAAGAGCATTTTCACATACTGAATTTCGTTAAAAAAGAAGAATACTCAGGCTCGATGGATGGCATGAGATATATGATCAAGAAAGAGGGCAAGGATCAGATCAAGGTGACCATATGGCCTGAACCTTTTTGCCTGGCAGCAACTCCGGATGAGAAAAAGACTGTAGAGTTTTTTACACTGGATGAGGATGGTATATCGGATGTTGCCGACTGGCTCAACAAGATGAGTTTCGACCGCGCTGATGAATGGAAGGCTGCGAAGGAAGCGGGAATATTAGGGAACAAATAAGCAGGTTTTCATAGTACGGACCAGCCGGTCTGTATCTGAATACATGATTAAGGACGGATATGAAGGTTTTATTTACGGATCTGGATGGAACGCTGCTCAATAAGAAATCTTCCGTAACAGAGCATACCAGGAACATCTTAAAAGAATTCACAGAACAGGGAAATATGGTGGTCCCGTGCAGCGGACGGCCGCTTCTTAGTATGCAGAAGCTGCTTGAGAGCGAGGGCCTGTCTGATATAGCAGGGTATATCATAGCCTATAACGGTGCACTTGTATGGGACTGCGCTGCAGATAAGCCGGTATGGGAGAGTGGTATAGCGATAGATACAGCTTATACCATACAAAACGAATGCATAACACATGGTATTCATATTCAGACCTACGCAGATGAGCATATAGTTACGCTGACAGGAGATACGGAGATCGATTATTATAAGAAAAAGATCTTCCTGCCGGTGATCTTCGCTGATGATCCGGTGTCTGTTTGTAAACGTCCGCCCTATAAGCTGCTTGCCATCGATCTTAAGGATCATGATAAGTTATGTAAACTAAAAGATGACCTTGCAGGTAAGATAGGTGACGAGGTCAACGCTGTTTTTTCCAATCCGTATTATCTGGAATTCTTTAACATGGAGGCCGGAAAGAGCAACGGAATGCTTGAGTTGTGCAGGCATCTGGATATAGATATCGCAGATACCATTGCAGCGGGAGATGAGGAGAACGATATCTCCATGATAGAAGCTGCCGGCACAGGCATAGCCGTGGCTAATGCGACAGACCGCGTTAAGGCATCGGCTGATGTGGTGACAGAGGCAGACAATGATAATGATGCAATAGCCCGCTGGCTGGCAGAGGAGTTTACGATCGGAGAATGATCAGATTGTCATATGTTATATATAGCAGGTGCTCAGCAATGTGTGACATCATGGATGCAGAGCTGATCGATACCTTCTTATATATACCAGTTTAAGTTTTCAGATGGAGTGGAATTAATAACATCTGTTAACTTTTTAGAATAGAAGAAATTGTGTATCATCTCATCATATTCTTCCCACATAGGCAGAGTCTTGCATACATCCCTGTGAGGACATACATATTCCTTATCAACCAGGCAGGCCACGGGAGAGAGGGTCCCTTCCATTAATTCTATGATCTCGCCAACCGTGTATTCCTCCGGCGTACGGAGCAGCTTATAGCCGCCGCCCTTGCCGCTGACGCCTGTAAGGAGATGCCCGGCTACCATGTCTTTTACTATGATCTCAAGATACTTCTTGGAGATATCCTGTCTTAATGCTATATCTTTTAATGGAATATAACTTCCGTCATCGTGTTCTGCGATGTCTATCATTACGCGAAGTGCATATCTTCCTTTTGTAGAGATCATGTCGAGTCCTCCTTTTTCATCTCTTAATCTGCACTGAATGTTAATGTTAATTGCTGTAAAAATGCAGGTTTATTATCTATTTGCCTATTATACCGCAAGGTAAATGGGTAAATCAAGAAAAATATTTTTCAAAAACCTATTGACATAGTAGGTGAAAGGGAATATTATTGCAATAACACATCCGACAGGCGGATGACGGATCATAAGTTTGAATGCGGACGAGTGGTTCGGATTAAAGAACAAGGGAGGATAAGATATGAGTAATTACAAGTTTGAGACACTGCAGTTACATGTAGGACAGGAGAACCCCGATCCGGCAACTGACGCCCGCGCAGTTCCGATCTATCAGACCACTTCGTATGTATTCCGTAATTCAAAACACGCAGCAGACAGATTCGGTCTTGCAGACGCCGGCAATATATACGGAAGACTTACCAATTCGACCCAGGGCGTTTTAGAGGAAAGGATAGCAGCGTTAGAGGGCGGAAGCGCAGCACTGGCACTTGCCTCTGGTGCAGCAGCTATTACCTATACTATAGAAGCGCTTGCCGCTAACGGCGGACATATAGTTGCACAGAAGACTATCTACGGCGGAAGCTACAACCTTCTGGCACATACACTTCCCCAGTACGGTATCAATACCACATTCGTTGACGCACATAACTTAAGCGAGGTTGAGGCGGCCATCCAGGATGATACCAGAGCCGTTTATCTTGAGACATTAGGTAACCCTAACAGCGATATCCCCGATATTGATGCGATATCCGAGATAGCTCATAAGCACGGACTTCCCGTTGTGGTTGATAACACTTTCGGTACACCTTTTCTGATCCGTCCTTTTGAGCATGGCGCTGATATAGTAGTTCACTCGGCTACCAAGTTCATCGGCGGCCACGGCACGACTCTCGGCGGCGTGATAGTAGAATCAGGAAAATTTGACTGGAAGGCAAGCGGCAAATACGGCAATATCGCTGATCCCAATCCCAGCTACCATGGAGTATCCTTCTATGACGCTGTAGGACCGGCAGCATTTGTTACATATATAAGAGCGATCCTGCTTCGCGATACTGGAGCAACTCTTGCACCTTTTAGCGCATTTTTACTTCTTCAGGGA
>JAEEGI010018169.1_pt1 | contig 14317 bp, 8 predicted proteins | sample 8958751 | NCBI WGS metagenome assembly JAEEGI01 (sample SAMN16246545, study PRJNA631951) | gut metagenome | biome: gut microbiome; feature: rumen; material: KS-attached | host: Bos | place: Iran: Karaj | collected 2018-10
ACCGTCAATAAAGCAAAAAAGGAAGAAGAAGCCTTCTGGGAGCGCGAGGAAAAAGCTAATTCCACCAGACGTAAGCCGATCGATCACCTTGATTATATTAAGATACCCGACGATCTGCCCTTCGGACTTAAAGAAGACAACGTAAACATTTCTTCTTACAACAAGATCGTTTCCGAATTAAAGGGACAGAAGATCTTAAACCTTACAGGTTACACAAACACCGATCTTAAACTTGAGTACGGAGCTCCCAACATCACAGAGCTTTCCAGATACGACCAAAACTATACAACGCTTGTCACCACGCTTCAGAAATGGGCCGATGAATTAAGTAACCTTAACGAAGAAGATGCCGCATTCAGGATCATGGAATATATGATCGAGATAAAGTGCGACATCGGGAAAACGTATCGTATGCTCGGTAAGAAATACCTTAAAGAAAACAATACCGAAGCTTTTGATAATCTTATAAAAACTATTTCGGGAACACGTTCAATGAACAAAGAGTACATTAAAGCGTCACTCGAAGAAATGAGAACCAAGGCGGAAGAATGAGATCATCTCACTCTTCCGTTCTTCATTTCCGATTTAACCTGATACATCATATCGTCAGCCTGCTTAAGTATATCGTTAAAAGTAGTCTCCATATCCGGTTTATATTCCGCATATCCGGTTGCTATCGAAATACGTTTTACAAAGTCTTTTTCTTTAGCCCTCTTTTGCATCGCTTCACGCATGGCTGCTATAAGAAGTCTGTAATTCATATAGTCATCACCGATCGCGATAACGACAAATTCATCGCCGCCTATTCTGAAAACAGGGCTTCGTTTAAAGTTCTCACATATGAATGAACAGCAGTTTTTAATGTATTCGTCGCCCTTCTCGTGCCCGTGGGCATCGTTGATGACTTTAAGATCGTTAATGTCAAGATAGATGGCTGCAAATGCGGGAGATGTCTTGTTAACGATATCTTCCTCGATGAGAGAGACATATTTTTCAAAAGCGGTTCTGTTCTTAACTTTCGTAAGCGTATCCTGCTCCATCAAGGATGCCAGCTTATCATTTAACTTTACAAGTTCAAGATTCATCTTAAACGACTCAAGTGCCCTCATGATCCTGCTCTTGTATTTTAAGAAGATGACGTCCTGCAATGAAACGGCTGTCTGAGAGATAACCACATATCCGCATGAAAATTCGTTGTAATGGATAACAGCAAATCCATACAGCATGTTGACGCCCTCTCCGTCATAATCGGGTATCAGTTCACTTCTCTTTATCTTCTCGGTCTTTACCGGATAATCGTCTTTCTTGCCGACCAAAGTTACAAGTTCGCTTCCGAACTCATACTCGGGAATTTCAAATCCGTCATCTGCGAGATGACCGACTCTGGGGTCCATCATGATATAGAAAGTGCCGCCTTCTTCACCGAAGGTTTTATAGAAGATGTCACGCGTTCTTTCTTTCATCTCTTTTAGATCTTTTGATGAGGCGATGGCGCGCTCAAGAAGAGTCAGACGACCGTCCGAATTGTCTCTTCTGATCTTCTCAAGAGGGATCTCTCGTACGAGTTTATGTCGTAATCTGTCTGTAGTCTCGCTTCCGCATCCGCAAGATTCTCCGAGTTTGAATTCACATGCTACGATCACTTCTTCTTCAGTCTCGGTTCCGTCAAAAAGCTTAAACAGATGCTCAGCCGCCTTTGCGCCCATAAGATCGTAGCGCTGATCGACGCTTGCGATCGACGGATAGAACAACTGACCGTCACCAAGGAAGTCAAATCCGGTAAGTATTACGTCTTCAGGTGTCGAAACACAAAGATTGTCAAGGTTTACGCTTATATCCATCGCAAGCAGGTCGTTTGCACAAACGATCGCATCGGGAAGCGGATCCATGGAATATTTGCCGAGAATATATTCAACGGCTTTTCCGGTCTCCCAATCGGAATAGAAGATGTCTTCTTCACCGAACGGAAGATTTCTTTCGTTCATGGCATCTCTGACTGCACGGATTCTTTCGTTGGAATCGTTGTTTTCGGCAGAACCCGCAACAAAGAGCAGTTTTTTGACTCCATGCTTGTCCATGATATGGTCAGCCAGGGCTTTCATGCCGACATAATTGTCAGTTCCCACATAGAAGGTGCCGGGATGTCTTATTCCGACAGAGATAACGGGGATACCCGCTTCATCAACAATCTTAAAAATATGATCGATAACTTCCGCAAAATTAAGACCGGGTCCGAAAACGACCGCTCCGTCAAAAGACGAAAGATCGGGAATGTCATATACCGTACTTTCGCTTCGTCTTGCAGAGAAATCGTACCCGTATGAAGCATAACTTAAAAACAGAAAAAGATCGGCACTGCAAGGTTCAAACACTTCACTCATGCCGTCTATAAAACGAAAAAGATTTTCAGAATTCCATCCGTTTGCAAATATTGCAATCTTCTTTTTCATAACCTTCTCCCAAAAACGTATTTACACTACAGATTCTATTCACACATATCAAATTGTATCATATTTTTAAGGTTTTGTATAAAACTAATCTGCTAAAAGCAGCATATCACACAAAAAAGACTTTCAACGATATAAAACAATGGATCAATGCGTTTTCTTTGTCCCTTTATCCACGCATATATCTTTCAGATAACAGTTCTCGCACGAAGGGTTCACAGCCTTGCAGATCGTCCTTCCGAAAGCGATGAACCAGTGATTTATATATGTCCAGTATTCTCTGTCGGCCTTCTTCATCAGCTCAAATTCGACTTTTACGGGATCTTTTGACGAGACAAGTCCGAGCCTGTTCGATATCCTGAGCACATGTGTATCGACAACAACACTCGGCTCACCAAATACGTAAGAGCGAATGACATTCGCGGTTTTTCTGCCCACACCCGGAAGAGACGTCAACGATTCGATATCGGAAGGCACCTTCGAATCGAAATCTCTGACGAGCTTTTTTGCGCAGCCTATGATGTTGACCGCTTTGTTGTGATAAAAGCCTACCGATCTGATATCTTCTTCAAGCTCTGAAATATCCGCTTTCGAAAGGCTTTCCAACGTCGGATACTTCTTAAACAGAGTCTTAGTTACCTCGTTGACCCTTTTATCGGTACACTGAGCAGACATGATAGTCGCTACAAGCAACTGCCATGCGCTGTCGTGATCAAGATAGCATGTTAAGTCTTTTCCGTATTCGTGCTCCATTCTTTCAAGAACGCAAGCCATTCTCTTTTGCATATTTACCTAAATCTCTTTCGGACCGTCACCGATATTAACAGTGTAAAAATCGGCATCGTAACCTATCTCGTTTTTATATGCGGCACCGACACTCTTTATAAATTCGTCTACCGCTTCGTCTTTAACTATGCTTACGGTGCATCCGCCGAAACCGGCTCCGGTCATTCTTGAGCCTATGACTCCTTTAATCTTCAATGCTTCTCTTACGAGCGTATCAAGCTCTTTGCCGGTAACTTCATAGTCTTCTCTGAGTGAAGTATCGGAATCTATCATAAGCTTACCAAACGTTTCAATATCATCTTTCATCAGATATTCAACCGCCTTGACGGTTCGCCTGTTTTCGTAAACGGCATGCTTGGCTCTCTTTTCAAGTATGGGATCGCCTATCGCGCTTCTTACCGACTCAAACTCCTCTTCGGTAAGGTCTCCGAGAGTTTTGACATCCTTTACGGTCTGTATTCTCTTAAGCGCTTCTTCACACTGAGCACGTCTTTCGTTGTACTTTGAATCGCCGAGCCCTCTCTTTTTGTTGCTGCAGGCGATAACAAGTTTTGCGTTCTTTAATTTGACAGGCGTGTACTCGTACTTAAGAGTGTTCGTGTCTAAGAATATAGCGCTGTCAGCCTTACCCATAGCGATCGCAAACTGATCCATGATACCGCAGTTTACGCCGTTGAACCTGTTTTCGGAAAACTGTCCGATGAGTGCAAGATCGATGTTTGTGACATCTTTAAATCCGTACAGTTCTTTCAATATATATCCTGTCAGAACTTCTACGGACGCCGAAGAAGAAAGCCCCGAGCCGTTTGGAATGTTTCCGTACAATACGATATCGAAACCTTTTTCGATCTTCATTCCTCTTTCGGCAAATGCCCAGATGATGCCGAGCGGATAGTTCGCCCAGTCTCTCTCTTTGACAGGCTTTAACTCCTCTTTAAGGTCGACCTCTATGACTCCTACGTCTTCGAAATTGAGCGAGTAGAATCTTAAAAGACTGTCATCTCTTTTCTTTACCGCGGCATATGTTCCTATCGTGAGTGCACAGGGAAAAACGTGTCCGCCGTTGTAGTCTGTGTGCTCTCCTATGAGATTCACCCTGCCCGGAGCAAAGAAACATCTTGCACCCGCTTTGTCACCGAATACCTTTTCAAATCCGTTTAAAACTTTTTCTTTCACTTTTCACCTCAGGATTACAATAATGCGATCATCTCTATCGCCTGTTTTTTTGTAGCCTCATAATCGATCCTGTCGACACATTCTTTAAGTCTTTCAAAACTTTCGGCAACAAGACTGTCATACTCATATTTGTCGAGCTCTTTGATCGTTTTCTCTGCCAGATCGTAATCAAAATCATTCATGGCGTGAAACAGATCTCTTAATATCTCGCCGGCTTTTTCTCTAAGAAGCGGAACTTTCTTTTCCTTGGGTTTTAACGAATCCGTTATCAAAGAGATTTCTTTTTCCACTTCGTCAAATTCTGAAATAAGTCCTTCGTGAAGCGTCTCGATAGCATCGAGATCTCTTAAATGCCCTTTCTTTTCAAGTTCAGCCGCTTTGTAATTCAATTCCTCGGCACCGATCGTGGCCGCCAGAGATTTAAGTGCATGAACCTCTATCGTGTACCTTCCGACATCTTCGTTCTCAAGAAGACTTGACAGAAGTGTTTTCTTTAATGGAGCGCTCTTTTTGAAGTCATCAAGTATGGCCCTGTACATCTTAACGTTCTCACCCGTATAGGAAAGACCCTTTGACGGGGTGATGTGCGAAAGATGTAACGACGAAAGATCCGGAAGCGAATATATCTGAGAATACTCATCATCCTCTGCCTTTTGCTGTTTGGACTCGGGTATCCACTTCTTTAACATTGCTTCAAGCTTCTTTAACTCTATCGGTTTGGGAAGAAAATCGTTCATTCCCGCTTCGGCAAACTGCCTTCGGCTGTCTTCCAATACATTGGCGGTCAGCGCTACTATAGGAAGCTTTTTGTAATATTCGTCCTGAGCCTGCCTGATTATCTTAGTGGCTTCGGTACCATCCATCTGAGGCATCATGTGGTCCATGAAAACCAGATCGTACCTCGTCCTGTGAACCATTCTTATCGCCTCTTCGCCGCCCGTTGCCTTGTCGATCTTTAATCTGTAAGGCTGCAAAAGACCTGTCGTAACCTTTAAGTTTATGGCGTTATCGTCTACCACCAGCACTCTCGCACCCTCGAAATAAACTTCGCCTACGCCGTCTCTTTCTTTTTCATCAGTAAAGTAATCTCTTAACTGCGGATAAAAGAAAGGTCTCTTTAAAAAGATCGCATCTTTCGATCTCTCGATCGTATCGTTATAGTTGGCCAGACAGATAAGCTTCGTTCCGAGATCTCTGAACTCCTTTACGTCCTTTATCTTTCTGTAACGATCGTACTCCAATATAAGATAATCGGGCCTTTCGTCTTCTTTCAAGATAAAGAGCTCAGTCGGGTTGTCAATCTCTACATAATCGATCTTTGCCTTTGAAAAATAAAGTGCAAAAGAAGCCTTTTCGCGCTCATTTTTTAGACACACTCCGAAATATGCTTCGATCGGCTTTTGTTCGGGTTCTTCGGGAACATCCTCAGGAATCTCAAGCTCGACATCGAAATAAACGTTTATCCCACCCGTATCGTTTTTCTCGGTCTTAAGATTGCTTCCGAGATACTTTATAAGGTCTTCCATTATCGGAAAACCGGGGCTTGTATTCTCCACTTCAAATCTGATCGATCTCTTTTTCTTGTCGGCATAATCCACAACAAGAGCGATATATCCCCACTTTGTACACTTTGCGGCATTGGTAAGATAATAAACCAGCGCCTGCTTTACTCTCGTGGTATCGAGCATTATATACTTGGGAAGCTCCGGATTTAATTCCACAACGAACAAAACATCCTTGTCGCCTATATTGATCCTTGCCATATCGATAACATCTGACATGACTTCCTCAAGTTTTACGCTCTCCCTGTGACGCACAAGCTTTCCTTCGGAAATCGCATCGTAATCGATGATATTGTTTATGACCATCAAAAGATTCTGAGTAGCAGCCTTCAATGACACAAGCTGCTCCTTTTGATCGTTATCAGCCGTACGCGCAAGAAGCATATCCGATATACCGATTATGGCGTTCATCGGCGTACGCACTTCATGACTTAAGTTAGAAAGAAACGGATACTCGCGCTCTCTTTCATACGCTTTAAAGTCTTCAATATCTTCAAACTCATTATATTCGGATTCGTCTCTGTATCGTGCCATATGACTCCTCATAATCTGCAGGCTTTTTGTTACCTTAATTATATAATTATATAACAGTTAGTATGTTATCTCAAATAAATATGCGTTATAGAATAATCTCATCGCCTGAGATTATTCTTACCGGATGAGCGCACATATGATATTGGTAAACGATCCGTTGATTTATAAACAATGCATTGATTATTGAGTTTCACTGTTTTATCCGCCATAATGAATCTACACCGGTGAATTCATTTAAGGAGAATCAAAGATGCAAATATTATTGGGTAAAAAAATCAGAGAACTTCGTAATCGTGACGGAAGGAAACAGGATGATCTGGCCGGTGCACTTGGTGTAACCTGCCAAGCTGTTTCAAGATGGGAATCGAACAAGGGATATCCCGATATGGAAATGATTCCTGCTATCGCCAATTATTTTCATGTAACAATAGATGAACTTTTCGGCTATGACAACGATCGCAATACTAGGCTTTCCGAATTTCTCAGAAAAGTAGATGACTTGACCGGACCGGGAGTAAAGCAGACTAAACAATCTATCGAAAAGCTTGAAGTATTTTTACGCGAAGCACTTTCCGAATTCCCGAATGAGTGGCAACTTCAATTCAGACTCTCTGTCGTTTTACAGATGAAGAGTGTATTCCTTGACAAAAATCAATCAGCAAAGAAAAAATCTTTTGAAGAAGCAGCAGAACTTTTACAACGGGCAAAATCCAATACAACCGATCCTCATTGGAAAGGTAATATAATTCAGAGTCTTGCACGCATTTATTCTCAGCTGGGAGACAACGATCGGGTTGAAGAATTGGCTTCAGAGTGTTCTCCCGTATATGTTTGTCGTGAACTGATTCTTACAAATACACCGGATGAACAAAAGTCTACAGAATATATAGAAAAAGCTTTATTCTCGCTACTTCATGAATTGGTCTTTGTAGCTGTGAAAAAGAGTACGAGCGATCAAAAACCTGTTTTTGCAGGCAATATAGACCTGTACTTATCCCTCGTCCATATGCTTGAGATTCTTTTAAACCAAGGGTCGTACGGCTATTATAACAGTGATATGTGTTTTCTTTATCTCCATGCGGCTTATTTGAGTGCAAAAAGGGAAAAAGAAAAAGATGCGCTCAAATACTTTGATAAAGCGTATGAGCATGTTTTAGGATTAAAAGATGCAAGAGAGCATAAAGAAACAGATTCGGATAATTTGAAAACTCTTTCCGATTATCCCGGTTTAGTAGTTCATGTCGACGAAAATGTGTTGAAGGAATGGCTGAATATAATTCCGAAAGATATTGCTAAAAAAATATGTAACATGTCAAAGTATAAATCAATCTTCGAATGACATTGATATTGATATGTACCCTCTTTACTGGACAACCCGCCGGAGGGTATTTATCGCCAAAAAGCTCTGTGTAGTATAAAATAGCTGTTATGGGTGTTTTGATACTACGAAAATCGGAAATATCGGCCTTTTATAGACGGGAAAAAGGCTTAGCGTAGTATCAAATTCCTGATTTGGATGATTTAATACTACGCCGGCGGGAAATATCGGCCTCCCCAAAGGGAAAAAAGAGCCTAACCGTAGTATCAAATTCCTGAATTGAATGATTTGATACTACGCCGACGCAAAATATCGGCCTCTCAAAGGGAGAAAAAGAGCCGGGTCGTAGTATTAAATTCCTGAATTGAACGATTTGATACTACACAGGCGTAAAATCGGCCTATAAGTGAGAAAGCGGAAATAAGAAAAAGGTCCGGTGGACCTTTTTCCCGCCGAACCGGTGCACGAGGTCCGGTGGACCTCGGATCTGCACCGACCGGAGCGAAGCGGAGACCCGACGCAGGAGCTTTGCTCCGAGGGCGCCAGGCTCCGGTGGAGCCTGTTAGGCGCCGACCGAGCCGAAGGCGAGACCTCGAACCCATTGGGTTCGAGGTCTCCTCCGCTTATAAAAAAATGACCCATCGGAATACTCCGATGAGTCATTTTTTATAAGCGGGTGATGGGAATCGAACCCACGTGTCCAGCTTGGAAGGCTGGTGTTCTACCATTGAACTACACCCGCAAAACAGATATTGATTTCAAACAAAGGCAATTCTACAATATCTGCTTTCTTTTGTCAATTAATAGTTCCATCTCTTTTTATCTCAATGTATCCGGTTGAGAAGCCAAGCCCCGGATTATTGGGATATTCGAACATAAGAGAAAAGTAAACCGTATCTTTATCCGGCTCATTCATGAACAGATCCGTCGTACTTTCTGTAGCAATATATCCCGGGGGAATAGGTTCGTTAAAGATATATATTGTATACACCGTCTGATCGGGACCGTCGAGATCGTACGTAAGTCTGTCGTATATTTTTAAAATCTCGTCTGACTTATTGACAACATAGATACCATATCTTTCATAAATTTCTATATATGAATAATATATGTCCACCAGGTCGTTGGAGAACATAAGAGTTTTTCCCTCGATCGGCGAAGCGGGAACAAAATCGGCTGTCGTAGTGATCGTAACCGGACGGGCCAAAGATTTGTTATTTCTGTAATCTCTCGTGGATACTTCGCATCTTGTAAAGACAAGTTCCGATATTGTCTGAAAAGGAATGTTATAAAACTCTTCATAGACAGTAGTTTCTTTTTTCTGTGCAAACCAGTCATAGATAAAGAAACCGCTGTATTCTTTGGCCACTCCGTTTATACAGTTACATGCCATTGTCACCTGAACCGGTTCTTTTCGATTGTTCTTGACTGTGATCTCAGCTTTTACCTCTCCGGCATAATTGTTATCGTCAATGCTTCTGCTAAAACCGTCCTGAACATAAAACCCCTTGAGGGTGACGGTTACTTCACCGTCATCAAAAATAACGCCGTCACCTACGATCTTATAGTCGGCTTCAACATATTTATCAAGCGAATCAACATTGAGTTTTTCGGTCTTTCGTATTGTACGACGATTTGCCATCATCAAAGAAAAAACGATAAACAAAACGTAGAGAAGCAACGGAACAAAAGAAAGCCAAAAGTTCTTTCTAGCTCTTTTTAACTCGGGTACCTTTTTTTCAAACCAGCTTTTTTTGAGCTTTTTGAACACATTGTTTGTAGTCTTTTGAATGGTCTTTTCGTCCAGTTTATGGCGTTTGAGCCATTCGGAATCTAAGTTATAAGCGCCTCCGCAGTGAGGACAAACTTTATATTCACGCGTATCTACCTTGCATCCGCAGTAATCACAAGTGATGACCGGGTCTCTGAGTCTTATATTTTTCGCTTCTTCTTCCGCGGCTTTTCTGATCTCATCCCTGCCGTAAACATCATTGATCACTTTAAGAAATTTGACACCAAAAATGATTATTACGGCTATACAGATCGCCAACATACCAAATATGAATATCACCGGTCCAAAATGCATGTATCATTCTCCTGTTTGTGAACAATTGACGGTATCAATTATTATCGTACAACATAAACGATACTATGTCTATAAAAACAAAAATTCCTGCCAAAAGGCAGGAATTTAAAAAAACTATTTTAACTCCGATAATTGTTTGTCTGCTTCGTTCCACTCTTCCATGGCGCTTAGAAGTATTTCCTCTTTTTCGTCGATGTCCGACTGTATCTTTGAAAGCTTCGTAAAGTCACTGGATATCGCGGGATTTAACAGTTCATCTTTTAGCTTTGTTATCTCATCTTCAAGCAAAGATATCTTTTCTTCGATCTTTTCTAGCTTTCTTTCAAGCTTTGATCGTTCTTTCCCAAGATTGAAATATACAGGCTTTTCCTGAGTCTTTTCTTCGACCTTCTCAACCTTTGTCGGTCTGATCTCAACAGGTTTACCCAGTTTCTTTTCTTCGTACTCTTCGTACCCGAAGTTGTATGCAACCACTCCCTCTTTGGTAAAGTCGAGCACCTTCGAAGCAACTTTCTTTATAAAATATCTGTCATGAGAAACAAACAAAACGCTGCCCGCAAAGTCCGCAAGCATGCTCTCCAATGTTTCTTTTCCGACAATGTCCATGTGGTTGGTCGGCTCATCGAGTATAAGAAAATTTGGACCGGTTTTAAATATCTTTGCCAAGGCAAGTCTGACTCTTTCACCGCCCGAAAGAAGATCGACCGTTTTAAATACATCGTCGCCCGAGAACAAAAATGCGCCGAGATCGTTACGGACTTCCGTCTCTGTAAGAGTCGGAAACATATCCCAGTAATCGTCTATTATCTTTTTCTTGGAAGTATACTGCGCCATCTGCTGATCGAAATATCCGATATCCACATTGGCTCCGAACTTAAAATAGCCTGATTTCGGTTCAAGCGCTCCTACCAGCGTCTTTAGGAAAGTGGATTTACCTATCCCGTTTCCACCGATTATACCGACTTTTTCTCCCTTCTTCATATCAAGAGATATAGTTTCAAGTATCGAATCGTAACCGACACTAAGTTTATCTATGAATAAAACATCTTTGCCGGTCTCTCTTAACGGTTTGAATGATGCTTTAAAGCTCTTGGTGTCATATTTGTCGGGACAGTCGATCTTGTCCATATGCTCGATTGCTTTAAGCTTTGAACGCGTCATTGAAACTTTTGTGGGTGTATTTTTATACTTTTCCACTATCGTATTGAGACGTTCGATTTCTTTTTGCTGAGCTTCATAATCTTTTAACTGCTTCTCGTAGTTAAGTTTCTTTGTCTCAACAAATTTTGAATAATTGCCCGGATATCTGGTGATCTTTCCTCTTTCGATCTCGTAGACAGTCTCTACGATGCGATCCAGAAACATTCGATCGTGAGATACTATGACTATCGCCCTTGGATAATCTTTCAAATATCCTTCAAGCCACTCAACAGTCTCAATGTCCAAGTGGTTGGTAGGTTCGTCCAGAAGAAGTATATCGGGCTTTTCAAGCAAAAGCTTCACAAATGCTATCTTGGTGCGCTGTCCGCCCGAAAACTCGGATAATCGCTTTTTCTTGTCCTCATCGGTAAAACCGAATTTCTTTAATACTATCTCGTATTCCTTTTCGTAATAGTATCCTCCAAGATATTTAAAGCGTTCCTCCAAAGCGGTGTATTTATCGGCAAGGGCCTCACCTTCCCCGGACTCCATGCGCTTTACCATTGAGTCCAAAGAAACCTTCATCTCCAGTATCGGAGCAAATACTTTTTTTACTTCCTCTTCGAGGGTGACGGAATCGTCTTTAAACGTCATCTGTTTCAAATAACCGATGACGGGATTTCCCGTCTTTGCAACAAACATGTCCTCGTCGGAATCTCTTTTTGTAATTTCAATCTCGCCGGAAATCAGTCTTAGAAGAGTAGTCTTGCCGCAGCCGTTTCTGCCGACTATGGCAATCTTTTCGTTAGAATTTTTTATTTCGAAATTGATATCTTTTAATATTGTATCGGCAGCGAACATTACGGTGCCGTTATGAATCTGATAAAGCATATTCTTTTCCTGTCTGTTATCTTACCGAACGGAAAATATACGTCGATAAGGGAGGAAGAGAAAGCGTAACTTTCGGACTGTCAAATTTAAGCTCTACGACGGTCGCATCAAATCCGTTTGCATCCGAATACATTATCTTTTCGTAGCTTGTATCCGTCGGAGCTATCATATCATATAAGAATATCGTTATCTCTCTGTCTACGCTGTCTCTGTTTACAATGGTAACAGTGGCATTTTCACGTGTGAATCTGCCGAATGCGATTATAAAGCGGTCTGTTGAAAGTCTTTTTATCGATCCCGAGATCAATTCATCCGTTTCCTTGTGAATACGGATCATTTCTTTATGGAAAGAAATAAGCTCTTTGTCTTCGCGTCCCCAAGGATACGTTCTTCTGTTATCGGGATCGGTAAAGCCGGTAAGGCCCGCTTCATCGCCGTAATAGATCGTGGGAGCACCCGTCCAGGTCATCTGAATGGCCACAGCCTGTCTCATAACTGCCTTGTTGACGCCTTCATCGGCCCTGTATGCCCCGACGCTTCCACTTCGACCGACAACCTGGTTGGTACGCGTCAAAAACCTCGAATGATCGTGATTCGAGAGCTGGTTCATAGCTACCTGGAGTGATGAGTTCGTAAATTTATATCCCGCATATGTCATCGCACTCCAAAAAGCGTCCGTATTTCCTACCATATCCGGTCTGAAATCGTCGCTGTGTTTTTGCATACCCGTAAGAAACCACGTAACCGGTTCCATAAAGCCGTCATAGTTCATTACCGAATCCCATTCATCGCCGGCCAGCCAGCTTCCGGGATCGCCATAATGCTCCGCCAAAATGAGGGCCTCGGAATTGATATCCTTGACCGTTCTTCTTAAGCGTTTAAAAAATTCATGATTAAACTCCGGTGAATGTCCTATGTCCGCAGCCACATCAAGACGCCATCCATCCACACCGAAGGGTTTGGATATCCATTTTGCGGCAATATCCATGATCTTATCATAAAGTTCCTGTGAAGCTTCGTAATTAAGCTTCGGAAGTGTATCAAATCCCCACCAGCCGTCATAATCAGAATTGTATGGCCAGTTGTTGGATCTGAAATCAAAGAAATTTCTGTAAGGACTTGCTTCGTCTATGTAAGCCCCCTTGGCAAAGCCCTCGGCATCTTCGTATATTCTTTCTCTGTCAAGCCACTTGTTGAACGATCCGCAATGATTGAACACTCCGTCCAAAATGACTTTTATACCAAGGTCGTGAGCTTTATTTACAAGTTCGCAGAACAATTCATCGGACGCTTCAAGGTTTTCCTTTGAACAGACGCGCGTCCTGTATTTGGTTGCTTTTCTGTTGTCACTTTCTCCGAAATCAAGACATTCTCCGCCGTCCTTAACGATAACGCCGAAATGAGGATCTATGTGCTCATAATCCTGGCTGTCGTATTTGTGATTGGAAGGAGAAACAAACAAGGGATTGAAGTATATGCAATCTATGCCGAGGTCTTTAAGATATCCGAGCTTATCGATAACACCTTTAAGATCTCCGCCGTAAAACTCTTTTGTTCCGTCAACGTTAGGTATCTTGAACCAGTCCTCGACTTTCTGAACGGGACCGCCTACGTAGAAGTACTCTCTGTCTTCCACATCGTTTGTATAGTCGCCGTTACAGAAGCGCTCAACGTATATCTGATAAATAACCGCACCCTTTGCCCAGTCGGGCGTATGAAATCCGGGTATGAGCTTAAACGGATGTGAGGGAACTTTATCTTTGGATACGCCGAAAGAATCGTAGGTGCACACTATCTTGCCGGCGTGAACTTCGAAATAATACTCGAATATTGTCTGATTGAGAGTTATCGTACATTCGTAATAATCAAACGATCTGTCCGATTCACCTCTGTGCATGGGATAGATATCCTGTCCGGAAACAAGATAAACGGTATCTACATTGTTTTTGGCTGCACGAAATTTGATGGTAACCTGTCCGTAAGGATTGGGCTCCGGAGGATCGACATAATTGGCCGTAGTATCAGAAAACAAGGCCTTTTTTAAGAAAACCGGCCTCATCTCGGATAGATACTTTCTTTCGGTTTCAGTTTTTTTGCCGTCTAAGAAGTCCATAACAAACCTGCATGTGATTGATCGACATATATTCTACCACATATAGTGATAAAGATAAAGAATAAGGCAACATATTCCGTTTATTGGGGATAAAATGGGAAAAAGAAAAACGACACTCGCGTGTCGCTTTTTCTTTTGAGAAGGTATTTCTTCTTATGGGGTATAGCAAAAAACTATATAATGTATTGGGGGGTTACAAGTAGTATAATAGCATCCGACCTTTTTAGGGTAAATGCTCACCATTCACAAAATTCACAAAAGTCA
>JAEEGI010018170.1_pt1 | contig 14317 bp, 15 predicted proteins | sample 8958751 | NCBI WGS metagenome assembly JAEEGI01 (sample SAMN16246545, study PRJNA631951) | gut metagenome | biome: gut microbiome; feature: rumen; material: KS-attached | host: Bos | place: Iran: Karaj | collected 2018-10
CCACCATAATACTGGAGCCGGTGCTTCCATATGGAGTGCAGCTTGCTTCGGCATCCATGAATCCTGAGATGCAGGTCATCGTATACAACGCCTCAGAAGTAAGCTTTGAATTCGACGAAACAGACATCACCGTGACAGGTGTCAGCGAGTACACCACTGTCACCATAGAGGACGTGGAGATCCTGGTCACCGCCAAGGGAACCTTCTCGGCCATAGGATCACTTACGAAGAAAGACCTTGTGATAACCGCTGACGTTACCGGACTTTACAGCGGCAGCCACACTGTGGAACTGAAGATAACCTCCAAGGTCCCCGGTGTGGACATAGCACAGGCTGAACCCTCCAGCGTGGTGATCAAACTAGAGATGTAAAAGGAGCAGTCATTGGGAAGACTTTTCGGAACCGACGGAGTCAGAGGCATAGCCAACAGGGAACTGACACCTGAACTTGCCTTCAGCCTTGGAAAGGCGCTCTGTCATGAATTAAAAAAGACTGATCCCGCCCCTACTGTGGTGATCGGCAAGGACACCAGACTGTCCTGCGATCTCCTTGAACAGGCGGTGGCCGCCGGGATCATGGTATACGGAGGCACGGTCATCAAGGCCGGCATCCTGCCTACGCCTGCGGTGGCCTGCGTCACCATGGCCTACGGAGCGGGAGCAGGCATAGTCATCAGCGCCTCCCACAATTCCTACGAGTACAACGGGATCAAAATATTCAGCTCCGACGGCCTGAAGCTTTCAGACGCCATGGAGGAAGAGATAGAGGATCTGATACTTTCAGGCACTGACGCCGCAGAGAGACTTACGGGCACGGGCATAGGCCGCATGTACGACGCATCAGATGACGCCAGGAGGATCTACGAGGAACACCTCATGAGCACGGTGGACTTCAAACTTCTGGGCAAAAAGATCGTTCTGGACTGCGCCAACGGCGCCTGCTTCAAGATCGCCCCTGAGGTATTCATGAGGCTGGGTGCGGACGTATATACCATAGGAAACACCCCCGACGGCACCAACATCAACGATCACTGCGGATCCACCTCTCCCGAGGCTCTGGCGCAGGCAGTCGTCGAGATAGGCGCCCAGGCGGGATTCGCCTTCGACGGAGACGGCGACAGACTTATCACCGTGGACGAGAAGGGGAGGATACTGGACGGCGACAGAGCCGTGGCCATATGTGCCCTTGACCTCAAGGAAGAAGGCAGACTCAGGAACATGACCGTTACCACCTCCATCATGTCAAACACCGGACTCAGGAGGACACTGGAGAAGGAAGGCATCAGGGTGGACGTCACGGGAGTGGGCGACCGGTATGTCCTCAGCAAGATGCTGGAGACCGGCTGCGTCCTGGGCGGAGAGCAGACCGGACACATGATCTTCAGCGAGTATGAGACCGCGGGAGACGGGATACTCAGTGCCCTTCAGCTCATGAAGGCCATGAGGAATTCAGGACTTAAACTTTCGGAACTGTCCGACAAGGTCATCATCTATCCTCAGGTCCTCATAAATGCCGGGATCAGGAACGAATACAAGAAGACCTACATGAAGGACCCGGACATCGTAAGGCTGATAAATGACGCCGAAGATGTGCTCCGCAACAGGGGCAGGGTGGTCATCAGGACCTCTGGGACCGAGGCGGTGATCCGCGTGCTTGTTGAAGGCGATTCAGAGGATGAGATCCGGGGACTGGCCCAGGGCATCGCATCCATGATAGAAGAAAGATACGGGGAGTGACCCGTTTAAGCAAAACAAAGGAGTTTCATAAATGGACTATGATATCAGAGACATAGGACTTGCGCCCTATGGACATTTAAAGATCGAATGGGTCAGAGACCACATGCCCCTTCTCAGATCTCTCGAGGAGAGATTCCTTAAGGAAAAGCCCTTCGAGGGAGTCAAGGTATCTCTTTCAGTACATCTGGAAGCCAAGACCGCTTATCTGGTGAAGGTCATGGCGGCAGGCGGAGCACAGATGTCCGTCACAGGTTCCAACATTCTTTCCACTCAGGACGACGTATGCGCCGCACTGGTGGAGGACGGAATATCGGTGTTTGCCTATCATGACGCCACTGAAGAGGAATATTTCAGGCATCTGGAGAAGTGCCTTGAGATCAAGCCTAACATCATAATCGATGACGGCTGCGATCTGGTGACCCTGATCCACAACAAAAGACCTGACCTGGCAGAGGACGTCTGGGGCGGATGTGAGGAGACCACCACAGGTATCATCAGACTGAGAGCTCTGGACAAGGCCGGACTTCTCATGTTCCCCATGATGGCGGTCAACGACGCTGACATGAAGCATCTCTTCGACAACAGATACGGCACAGGTCAGTCCACATGGGACGCCATAATGAGGAACACCAACCTCATCGTTGCAGGCAAGACAGTGGTGGTCGCAGGCTACGGCTGGGTATCCAGGGGGATCGCCATGAGAGCTGCCTCTCTTGGGGCCAGCGTCATAGTCACCGAGATCGATCCGGTGAAGGCCATCGAGGCCAAGATGGACGGCTTCACCGTCATGAAGATGGATGATGCCGCACCGCTGGGAGATATTTTCTGCACGGCAACGGGATGCATCAAGAGCATCAACACCGACCACATGCTGTCCATGAAGAACGGAGCCATCCTTACGAACTCCGGCCATTTCAACTGCGAGGTGGACATGGAAGGCCTGTACAAGATGGCGGTATCCCATCATGAGCGCCGCCACAACGTGGAAGGCTTCATCCTTCCCAACGGCAAGGAGATCGACGTCATCGCAGACGGCAGACTGGTGAACATCGCAGGAGCAGACGGACATCCCGCTGAGATCATGGACATGAGCTTCGCGGTACAACTCTACGGCGCCATGTACATCAAGGATCACAGAAACGAACTTCCCAGGCACCTTCTCAAGATCCCGGAGGAGATCGACAAGAAGATCGCATCCGACAGACTTGCAGCCTGGGGGATCGAAATAGACAAATTGACCGACGAACAGAACGAGTATTTGAACAGTTGGAAGTTATAGGAGGCGTATTTTGGAAATGCAGAACATTCGGGAAGAAGCGAGAAGAGCCTGTGAAGAGATAGTTGAGATCTCCCGGATACAGGAAGGTGACATACTCATCGTAGGCTGTTCATCATCTGAGATAATGGGTTCAAACATCGGCAAGGGCTCCAGCCTTGAGGCTGCCCAGGCCGTTTACGACGGAATAATGAGTGTGCTCAGGCCCAGAGGGATATATCTGGCTGCACAGTGCTGCGAGCATCTCAACAGATGCGTGGTGGTGGAGAAGGACGCGCTCCTTCCGGGCACCGAGATAGTGAATGCGGTGCCGCAGCTCCACGCGGGCGGATCTTTTGCGATGACAGTGTACCAGAACTGCAGGAAGCCGGTGCTGGTGGAGGAGATAAAGGCCAACGCAGGCCTTGACATAGGGGACACCCTTATAGGAATGCATCTCAAGAAAGTCGCTGTGCCTGTAAGGATCAGCCAGAAACAGATCGGAGAGGCCCACGTGGTGGCGGCCAGGACAAGACCCAAGTTCGTGGGCGGGTCCCGTGCAGTCTACGACGACGCCCTTTCCGGCGGAGACATTCCAAGATAGAGGAGGATATCTATGCGTATATTAACAATAGTTTCCGGAGTCGCGCTGGTGGCTCTGGGAGGCTATCTCATAGCCAATGAAGGACTGACCTTCATCTCAGTGGCTTTCATAATCGGACTTGCTTTCATGATCTGCGGCATCATCGAAGTGCTGTCACATTCCGCCTACAGAGGAACGGACGGTGAAAGCAAGGCATGGGTACTGATCGACGGACTTACCACTTTCGCTCTGGGTACGCTGATCATACTGGACAAAATATCCGCGGAGATCGCCGCTCCCCAGATCTTGGGTCTGTGGGTGCTGATCACAGGAATAAGGAATGCCGTGAAGGCCTGGGAGAACCTGGAAAACAGGAATACCAGCTTTTACGATCACCTCATAGTAGCCCTTCTGAACCTAATAATCGGATTCTACGTGTTCTTCGACCCGGATATTTTCGGACTGCCCTCACTGAATCTGGTGGGACTGTGCATCATAGTGCAGGGTATCAACCTGGCTCACGTGGGTATCACCATCAAGCTTCAGAAACCTGAAGCCATCAAGACCAAGGAAGAGATGGTAACGGAGGCTGCGCTCAAGGCCAAGGAGGCCCAGCTTGCAGCAAGAGAAGCTCTGGAGGCCGCAAAGGCCGCACAGAGCCAGTTCAAGGAAGTGGCGCTCACGCCTGCTGAGATGCTGGACAAGGCGCTGAGACCCAAGCCGGTTGAAGAGGACTCCGAACCCGGCGCGGAGCAGGGAAATGAAACAGGAATATGACGCTCTGGTCATAGGCGGCGGAGCATCAGGCATGGCCGCTGCCATAACTCTTAAGAGGATGCGTCCCTCGTGGGACGTGGCCGTCCTCGAGAAAAATGACATTTTTCTGAGAAAGGTGCAGGCCTCCGGAAACGGCAGGTGCAACATCTCCAATCTGGCATGCGACGGGCTGGGGGAGGTGAAGGACTTCCTCTCAAGCGTGGGCATAAGCTTAAGAAATGACGGGGAGGGCAGACTCTACCCCTATTCGGAGGACGCAAAAGACGTTGCCAGGCTTCTGATCAGGACCGCAACGTCCATTGGCGTGGAGCTTTTGCCTGAGGCTGAAGTGGAGCGGATCAATGCAGTTCCCACGGAAAAGGATCCCAGGGGAGGCTTCAGGGTACTCATCAAGGGAGATGATGAATATATCTCCTGCGAGAAGCTGGTGCTGGCCACCGGCGGCAAGTCTCATGCAGAGTTCGGAACCACGGGAGACGGATACACCTTTGCGAGAAGAATGGGTCACAGCGTGACCAAGCTTGTCCCCGCCCTTACGGGAGTAGAGGTCAGGGACAACATACTGAACCTCAAGGGAGTCCGGGCCAAGGCCAAGGCTTACCTTCTGAGAGACGGAGAGACTGTCTTCAGCGAGAAAGGCGAGGTGCAGTTCAGGGAGGACTCCCTTTCCGGCATCGTCATCATGAACATGTCGGGCAGGATCGAGACCCTTCAGAACGAATCTCCCGAGAACAGTTTCAAACATTACGAGATCAGGCTGGACCTGGCTCCCGAGTTCACATCTCAGGAGGTCAGAGACCTGATCCTGGAGAGACTCAACATGCCGGGCTTCGACGAGGAATATGCTCTCAAGAGCCTGGTGAGAGCGGAACTTGCCAGATACATAATCAGGAAGGAAAACGTGTTTTTTGCGCGGTGGCTGGGTGAGAAGGCCTCCAAAGAGGAGATCGCGGACTTCCTGGCTGACGAGCTCAAGGACCTGAAGTTCAAGGTCAGAGGTCTCAAGGGCTGGGACGAGGCTCAGGTCACCAAGGGCGGCGTGCCGGCATCCGAGGTGGATCCGGTGACCATGGAATCCAGAATAGTCAAGGGACTTTATCTTACGGGAGAGGTCCTGGATTACGACGGTCCCTGCGGAGGATACAACCTGAACAACGCCTGGCTCACAGGGATCAAAGCGGGAAGAGGCATAGCCCAAAGCAGATGATAATAAACGGGATAAGCGTGAGGCCCGGCGAGGGAACCGAAAGAGTGATCTCCAGGGCCGCAAAAAGATCCGGAAAGAAAGTTCATAACTGGCGGATACTGAAGGAATCCATCGATGCCAGGAACAAGGCTGACATAAGGCTGGTCTACTCCGTGGAGATCAATTATGATCCGGAGGAGAGCGAAAGCCTCAGGATACCGAAGGTCTCTTCGGAAGACCGCCCCGTGGTGGTGGGCTTCGGGCCCTGCGGGATCTTCGCAGGTCTGGTGCTTGCCAGAGCGGGATTGAGACCTGTGATCCTGGAACGCGGCGACGACGTGGACCGGCGCCTCATGAAGGTGAGGAGGTTCGCCTCTGAAGGCGTGCTGGACACCGACTCCAACGTTCAGTTCGGAGAGGGAGGCGCAGGCACTTTCTCCGACGGTAAACTGACCACCGGCATAAAGGACAGCAGGATGAGGTTCGTACTGGGGGAACTGGCGGCCCACGGAGGCCCGCAGGACATCCTCTACAAGGCCAAACCTCATATTGGGACAGATGTGCTCAGAGAGGTGGTAAAGAGCCTCAGAATGGAAATTACGGCCCTTGGAGGGCAGGTGATATTCGGCGCCCGGGTGACCGGTATGGAAGTGTCTGGAAACCGCATGAAAGCGGTGGAGTACGTATCAGAGGGACAGACGGTAAGGCTTGAGACATCTGATCTGATCCTGGCCATCGGACACAGTTCCAGAGATACACTTCTCATGCTCAGGGAGTCCGGCATCAGGATGGCGCAAAAGCCTTTTTCCATGGGAGTGAGGGTGGAACATCCACAGGAGCTCATAGATATCGCACAGTACGGAAGACCGGCGGGAGAACTGAAGCTTCCCCCTGCGGACTATAAACTCTCGTACAGGACTGAGTCAGGCAGGGGAGTCTACACCTTCTGCATGTGCCCGGGAGGCCACGTGATAGTGGCGTCTTCGGAGGAAGGGGGAGTGACCACCAATGGAATGAGCTTCCACGGACGGGACTCCGGCTTCGCCAACTCCGCGGTGCTCTGCGATCTGAGACCGTCGGACTTCGGTTCGGACGATGTGCTGGCGGGAATGTATCTGCAGAGGAAATACGAACAGATCGCGTTCCAAAAGGCCGGCGGATACCATGCTCCCAAGACGGACTGGAGATCTTTCAGAGACGGACTGGCCCCTGACGTTACAGACTGCATGCCGGGATTCGTGGCGGACTCCATAAGGGAGGCAATGCCTGCTTTCGGTCGCAAGGTCAGAGGTTTCGACTCTGATGACGCAGCCATGTACGCTGTGGAAGCCAGGAGCTCCTCGCCGGTGAGGCTTCTTAGAGACGAAGACTTAAGAGGCGGACTGATGACCGGTGAGACTATCGAAGGCTTCTATCCTGCGGGAGAGGGTGCCGGATATGCAGGCGGGATCGTGTCCGCTGCTGTGGACGGCATCAGAACAGCCATGAAGATAATAGAAAAGTATCAATAATCGTAAAATGCGCCCTTGTAATAACTATACAAAAGGACGTATAATATATACCGTTAAAGAGTTTATTACGATCGTTATTACGAAAGGAGATCGAATATGGCAGGTATGATGGACCTTTTAGGTTTATTGGGAGGCGGTAATTCCTCCATGACAGATGTTTTAGGTTTACTTGGCGGAAAGGCAGGCGTAACCGAAAACGAGGCTCAGAACACACTTCTCAAGGCTCTTCCGTCACTTCTTTCCTCAATGCAGAACAATGCCAGCACCAAGTCAGGAGCTGACAGTCTTCTTAAAGCGCTGGATCAGCATGACCTGGATGAGAAGGATATCGTCAAGCTCATTAAGAGCGCTGATGAAGAGGACGGAGTAAAGATCCTGAATCACATCTACGGCAGCAAGGAGAAGGCTGAAGAAGCCAAGAAGGAAGTTGCCAAGGCGGCAGGCATCGACGTAAAGAAGGCAGCCAAGCTCATGGCTATGGCAGCTCCTGTACTTCTTACAGTTCTTGCAAAGACAAACAAGAAGTCAAACAAGACTGAGACCGTTTCCAACGCAGATGGACTTGCAGATATGCTTGGAACGCTTGCAGGCCTTGCCGGCGGCAAATCATCCGCATCCGGACTGGGCAGCCTCATCGGCGCGCTCGCAGGCGGCGGATCCAAGAAGAACGATGGACTTGACATCGGCGACATTCTCGGACTTCTGATGAAATAAGATTACTCTATTAAGAACGCAAAAGACCCCTTTCACATCGCGGCGAAGGGGGTCTTTGCTATTACGGCCGGCGGATGATATAATAACAATATAAGAGAGATATGGAGTAAGGGTTTTGTTTATTATTAATGTCTTACAAATCATCCAGGATTCAGTAGAGAATCTGTTCAGGAAGTATCTTCCGATGATGAGGGGCCTCGCACGTTCAATACTGAAGGATTTCCATCTTTCAGAGGATGCGGTGCAGGAGGCTCTTGTTAAGTTGTACCGATATTCAGACAAAATCGATAATATAGACTCAAAAGCTACAAAGAACTATGTATATACCGTTATCAGAAACGAAGCCATATCCATAAAGAGAAAAGAAGAAAGAAGAAATTTATTTGAGACTGATGTCCAATTTAGTGAAGAAACTGCGTTAAATAATATAGAGGGGCAATTAGATATAGAAGAATTCCGTAATAAATACGGATTCAGCATTGAGGTCTCTGATATGCTGGATCATCTCAGCCTGACCGACAAAGATATCCTTACTTATAAATACAGTTTTGGTTATTCGTTCAAAGAGATATCCAAAATGATGGATATGAGCCGCGATGCAGTCTACAAAAGACACAAGAGAGCTTTGGATAAACTTAGATCGATACTGGAAGAAGCAGATGAAAAGTAAGAGAGAAGCAAAGCGAATACTCAGGGCCTTCGGAAGAGAGGAGGGGAAGGCCAGGATCAGGTATGTCGATTCCTTTTTGCCTGAGAAGACTTCATTCGTTGGGTCTATAAGTTACAGGCATGCACTAAGGAAGGCAGGCATAGTTGTTTTGCTTATGGTCTTGATTCTGGCGATGACGGTCTCAGTCTATGCCGGGGTCATGCATTATTTGAATTACAAAATAGTTGAAAGCCAGACCAATGACAGATACGAGCCAATAGACAGTGGCTACCACCCGGATGGAACGCATGATGAAATTGCGTTTTTTGAGCCGAAATACATCCCAGATGGCTTTACACTTAGGTCGGAAGAATACGACGAAGTGATGAAGATGAAAATCTGGACCTATTCGGCAAAGTATGGAAAACATATAGTTATACAGGAAAGTCCTCCCATTGCTGTCTACATTGATAATGAAACGAGTACCCGTTCCACAGAAATAGTTGAGGATACTGAAGTTGCTGTACATATCTTTGATGAAGGCGGGATAGTTGCTCTTCTCCAATATGATGAGACGTTAATAATGGTTTCCGGAGATTTGAGTATTGATGAACTAAAAAAGATAGTTGAGGGGCTAATCCCGGAATAATAGAAATAATAACGACAGTGCCCGCCAGTCAAGCAATTGGCGGGTTTTTGTATACAAGGACTACAAAATAATAATTATTGTTCTTTTTTTGTTTTTTTGTCCAATTTGAAGTGTGCTTCACAGTTTATTTATATAGAGGGTTAAGTCAATTGATAATAATTATGGAGGGAAAGGGTTATGAAAAGAATACCCGCTATTACTATGTTGATTATTCTTCTGGTGTCTATTTCTACATGCTTTGTATTTGCAAACGATTCAGAGGAGCCAGTGACAGGACCAGGAAATACAGACGATATAGAAATAGGTTATGTGATTGGCGGAACAGGGGTACTGTCCGAATTGTTTGAGCATTATTTAGAAAACCTTTGCCAGTGATGGACCAATTGGCGTACAATTATTACTATAGGAGGCGATAGAGATGAGTAAAAAAATAGGAATTATATTTCTTTGCATTCTGATAATAGTAACGTTGATGCCTGCGAGCATATTTGCAGATTCTGCACCGACAAACTTAACACCTTTTGAAACTGATTCAGATGACTTCGACTGGAGCACCCTTGAACCGGGTGTAGACTACGTTGATGGTGAGATGGTAGTTACATTTGTGGATGATCTTGAAAGCGAGGACATGATTTATGATATTGCATACGACAATGGTTTCACTGTATTGGAAATCATGGGTTTCTCGGAATGGGTAATGGGAGGAGGCAAGGTAGCAGCATTTAAAGTCCCGGAAGGGATGACTGTTCCGGAAGCAATTGACAAGATCGAACAGGATCCGAGAGTACACTTTGCCACCCCTAATGGAATATTTAGTTTGTATGGATCTACATATCCGAATATGACTCGCATATACGGAACCGATCGGTATGAAACGGCTTTTGCTGCGGCGGATAAAGTCTATTCTAGGCACGGAGAACCTTTTGATCGCATCATAGTTGCGAGTGGCACGGATTATCCGGATGCGCTCACGGGGTCTAAGCTTGCAAATAATGAAAGACCATTGATTCTTGTTAGCAACGCAACTGAGGGCAGGACGCTGAACTATATTCAAAATAGAGTAAAAGAGGGAGGAACGGTATACCTTCTGGGTGGAACCGGAGCTGTCAGTCAAGAATTCGAAGACAATTTGATTTCTGGTGGATATGAAGTGAAGCGTCTCAGAGGAAAGAACCGGTATGAAACAAATATCAGTGTTCTTACAGAACTGCATACCGAAACCAATGTTGAGTGGGGATTTGAGAGAGTTACAGTTGTGTCCGGGAAAGACTTCCCTGATGCACTTTGCGGCAGTACTACTGGTGTGAGTCTATTGCTTGTAGGTGATAAACTGACTGAGTCTCAAAAGCAGTATTTGGATAGTATAAAGATATCTCATTTTCTTATAGTAGGCGGAACAAGTGCTGTTGGCGAATCAATTGAACAAGAGCTTTCAGCTTATGCAGAAACTAAGAGAATTGGAGGAAAAGACAGATATGAAACATCGGAACTGCTGGCGATGGAGTGCTTTGATACACCTTATGGAATAACTTTCGCTACTGGGCAGAGTTTCGCAGATGGGATCGTCGCAGGAGCATTCAATAGGTCATATGGGGTTTCCGGGCCTGTTGTTCTGGCTTCAAATCCGAGAGGGCAGTCTTCTATTATGCGTACATATATCGACAGTATATATCCAAAGGATCCTCCGGTTTATGTATTCGGTGGCCAAAGTCTTATTTCTGATTACACAATAGGAGTAATAATGGGTGTTCAATAAGTCTGTAGTTTACATATCGAAAAAAGAGCTCCGGCACTGAAGTGAACCCCTTTCGTTAGATAAAAAACTCTAATGAAAGGGGTTTTAAAATGTCAGGAAAGAAAAAGTACAGTGATGAATTAAAACTCCAGATAGTTATGGAATATCTGGAGGGAAAAAATGGAGGTTTTAAGACACTGGCCGCGAAGTATGGAATAGTACATTCGCAAATTAATAGATGGGTCAATCTGTACAGGAAAGGAGGTACAGAGTATCTCGCTAATGCCAAAAGGACTTATGGTGGCGATTTTAAGGTTCATGTTGTAGAATATATGCATCAGCACTCTATGTCCATAAAACAAGCAGCAGCCCATTTTGGCATTCAAAGTGATAATACTGTCAAAAGGTGGGAAAGGATATACTATGAAGAAGGCATAGAAGCCCTCTATGAAGAACGACGAGGCAGGTCAAGGAACATGACAGGTAAGAAACAAGGCAGACCACCCAAGAAAGACGTTAACGAAAACGAGGATCTTCTTAAGGAGGTCCAGCGTCTTCGGATGGAGAACGAATACTTAAAAAAATTGATAGCCTTAGTTCAAGAGCGGGAAAGGTCGGAACAGGAGACAGAGTAGTCGTCATTTCTGAGCTAAGGCAGAAGTATCCGCTTGATGAACTACTTAAGATAGCATCAGTACCAAGAAGCACATATTACTACTATCTTAAGAAGGCCAGAAGACCGGACAAATACAAAGTCGAGAAAGAAGAGATAACCGCGATATTCCATGAAAATCAAGGCCGTTACGGCTACAGGCGGATAACTCTTGAGATGAGGAACCGCGGCTATGTCATCAACCACAAGACGGTACAAAGGCTCATGAAACAGCTGAAACTCAAGAGCATGGTCAGGATGAAGAAGTATCGCTCCTACAAAGGAGAGGTAGGAAAAGTTGCGCCAAACCTGATCAACAGAGACTTCCATGCAGACAAGCCGCTTCAGAAGTGGACGACCGACATAACGGAGTTTTCACTCTTTGGAAAGAAATTGTATCTTTCTCCGATACTGGACATGTTCAATGGAGAGATCATCAGCTACAACATCAGTGAGCGGCCACATCTTGGCCAGGTCATGGACATGCTGGATAAAGCGTTTCAACAGATTCCGGATAATACCGGCCTGATCTTCCATTCAGACCAGGGCTGGCAGTATCAGCACAAAATGTATCAACACCGACTAAAAGAGAAAGGCATAATTCAGAGTATGTCACGCAAAGGAAACTGTCTGGACAACTCTGTTATGGAAAACTTTTTCGGGCTGCTGAAATCAGAACTGCTCTATCTTAGAAACTTTAAGGATATTGACGAGTTCAAAGAAGAACTTGTGAAATATATCTACTATTACAACAATTATCGTATCAAGGGCAAATTAAAAGGACTGAGCCCTGTTCAATACAGGATCCAGTCCTCTAAAGTCGCTTAAATGTTTGCCCGTTTTGTGTCTAACCTTTTGGGGTCAGTTCACTCATTGGAGACAGCTCTTTTTTGTTTTCATACTCCGTACTGTTCGCTGAGCCTTCTGATCTCTTCCTTCATCAGATCCAGCACTTTGGAGGGGGCCACGATCCTGACGCCGTCTCCGACTGCCATGACCCATCCAAGGAACTGGTTGCTCAGGGATACGTTCACGCTGACCTGGAAGTGTTCATCATCCACGGGAACGATCATGATGTCTTTGCCGAATCGGTCTATCATGACGCCGACCATGTCGTTTCTGGCCTCCAGGGTGACCTTGGTCTCTTCGCCGCCGTACATGCCGAAGAGGCTCTTGGTGTAGCGGGGCATGTCGAACTTCCTGAACTGCTCCTGACCGAGGCGCTTGACGTTCGTGACGGTTATGTTCAGCATCTTGTCCACCCGGTAGTGCTTGATCTTGTCGTCGTCCACATCGTAGGCCACCAGGTAGTAGTTCTCGTCGTCCCACATGAGAGCCCAGGGACTCACCTGATACCAGGCGCCGTCCTTTCTCAGGATCATCTCTTTGTTCACGTTCCACTGGTAATACTTGAATCTGATCTGGTAGCCGTTTCCGATGGCCTCGTGGAGGCGGTCAACGTTGTAGTAGATGCTCTCGTTCATTGCCTTGACCCTGCCTGAGATCACCACCTGACGCTGGAGCTGCTTGCCCTCGTAGCGGCTTACCAGTGACTCCAGTTTTTTGATGAGTTCGGATGACTTCTTGTCGGTGATGAACTTGGAGGCCTGGACCGAGTCCACCAGTAGTTTGAGTTCCGGGAGCTCGAAGTCACGGCTTCCAAGGCCGTAGTAGTAATCGTGTCCCACCTTGTTGGTGATGATGTCCAGACCGAAGTTCCTCAGCTCTTCGAAGTCGAGGTAAAGTGTTTTGCGGTTGGCGTTGACCCCGTAAGAAGCCAGCCTGGATATGATCTCCGGCATGGTAAGCTGATGGAGATCGTCGGTCTCCTCTGAAAATATCTTGACCAGATAGAGCATCTTAAGTTTCTGATTGTCGCCCTTGCGTTCTTTGCCTGCCATGGCTTTCCTCCCTGGAAAAGAATGGACCTAAACTTACATTTTAAGTATATCATGAAAAGGTCATGAGATAAAGAGTTAAGTCCAAAAAACGGGACAGGACGAGGGCTATATTATGAAATGCAGGGTGGGGAAAGAGATGCTCTTCGCCTGATCATGGGAGAAGCTGAGAATGGCAGGGGATGCTGTGAGTACCCACCCTTGTTTTCAGGAGGAGGTTGAACAGGATGGAAGACCGGAGTTTCAGTATTTACAGTGAAAGATATGCCAGCATGAAAGGGGAGATCAGGAACGGCTGTCTTCACATCGAATCGGATGTTTACGGTGATTACTACGGCAGCGAAGCCCACTACACACTGGTCGAAGCGGAGACCGAGAGATTGTTCTCCATTATATCCCCGGATGACTTCATTGCGCTCTGCAGAGAAGGGCATGTGAAGGGAATGTTGGATCTCTTCGAGACAAACAACATTGACTACAGCAGTTACGTGTTCTGACTGCCAGAATTTAAAAACTGCCGGCTGGTTCCAGCCGGCAGTTTTAAGTCTGTATTTCGTTATTTCATCAGCACTTCGCCGGTCATCTCGGGCGGTATGTCTATACCCATGAGATACAGCAGGGTTGGAGCCAGATCCGCCAGCTTGCCTTCTCCGGAGAGGCCGTACTCGTTGAATTCGTGCACATCGTCCGATACGTAGCAGAGGGGCACCGGGTTGGTGGTGTGAGCCGTAAAGGGTTTGCCTTCCTCATCCAGCATGCGGTCGCTGTTTCCGTGGTCAGCGGTGATCAGCAGCTGACCGCCGGCCTTAAGGATGGCCTCAACAATGTCGTTCACCAGCCTGTCCAGAGTCTCCACAGCCTTGATTGCAGCTTCCAGAACTCCGGTGTGACCCACCATGTCGGAGTTTGCGAAGTTCAGTATGATGAGGTCGTATTTTGCGCGGCCATCATCACGTTTTGAGAGGATCTCGG
>JAEEGI010018177.1_pt1 | contig 14311 bp, 12 predicted proteins | sample 8958751 | NCBI WGS metagenome assembly JAEEGI01 (sample SAMN16246545, study PRJNA631951) | gut metagenome | biome: gut microbiome; feature: rumen; material: KS-attached | host: Bos | place: Iran: Karaj | collected 2018-10
TTATGTCCGAAGTTCTGCGAAGCCATTGTGATCGTTGCCGTACACACCGCGTTGGAGAAACACCAGAACAGCGCATCCACACCGTTGTAGGCGCTGTATGCTGCGACAGCATCGGTACCGAAGGAGTTGATCTTGAACTGGATGACGGCGTTCGGTATCGCAAACATCATGCTTTGGATGGCAAAGGGGATGCCGACCGTGAAGACCCTTCCCAGATCTTCTTTTTCAATGCCAAACTGTTTCAGAGAGAACTGATAAACGTCGATCGTCTTGTTGAAGATGAAGAGTATGACGACGGCACAGATCAGATGGGAAAGGAAGGTCGCCAGCGAAGTGCCGAAGACGCCGAGCCTGAAGACGCCCGCAAAAAGGAGGTCCAGGAGGATCTTGGAAGCCGCCGTGATCCCTATCAGCATCAGCGGTCTGCGCGAGTCGCCCAGAGCTCTCAGTATGGAAACACCTGACTGGTAGACGAAATAGAAGATCATCGATCCGAAATACAGGTACATGTAGGTGAGCGAAAGAGGTACCGTCTCAGAAGGTTCGTTCATGAGCCTCAGCCAGAATGGAGCTGCCAGGCTCATCAGGACCGCAAGGATCGCACCCAGCACGATCGAAAGCGAAATGCCTGTCTTGACGGAAGATGAGACTCTTTCCATGTCGCCTTTTCCGTAATTCTGGGCAACAAGGACTGTGATGGCGGATGTGATGCCACCGACGAAGTTCAGGACGATGTTGATCAGTGAATTGGCTGATCCACCGACTGCCGCCAGTGCCTCTTTGGAGATCAGTCTGCCCAGAACGATGTTGTCGACAAAGCCGTAGAGCTGCTGCAAAAGATAGCCCAGGAAAAGAGGAAAAAGGAACAGGATCAGCTGTTCCGTGATGTTTCCGTTCAGGATATCTTTCTTGATGCGTCCTCTTAAAGTGATCATCGACTCCATTTTATAGAAGCCTGGTCTCTCAGGCAACACAAATCATTAAAAAACGCCCTATAGGAGAGCGTTCATGTAGTATTCTGTTTGTTCGTCCCGGTCAGAGCACAGAAAACGCAGCGACATGTCCGGCTTATAGAAATTGCCGAGGTGATATCTGTAGAGCTGCGCCTGTCCGATCAGCAATCTCTGATCCACGTTTTTGTCATGGTAGAAGACGATATCGAGGCTCCTGTTCCCCAGCTTGTAGAGTTCGCTGCGGGAGTTCTGGATGAACTCGTATCCTTTGAATTCCTCTTTGAAGGCTTTGAGTTCTTTTGCCGCCTTCTTGATTTCTTTCTCCCTCTCGTCGATCTCGCCGATCTTCCTGTGCGCTGCAGACAGGGCATAGAGAAGTTTCTCCCTGTCGATCGCTTCGATGTTGTCGCCCAGATCGGACCAGAGGTCGTTGGATTCCCTGGCGAGATCCAGCAGTTTGATCACGACCTCTTCCGGTTTCAGATAGACGTAGGCTTCAACATTGCTGGAGATCTTCATCCCGCATTCACTCAGGTAGACCGGCTGAAAGAAGGTCACGTCTTCCAGATAGAATCCGGAGATCTTTCCCGGAAGCCTGCGGTCCTTCGTCACCTTCAGGATCGCTTCCTTGAATTCGTTGATGTCGTTGTAGCCGTTATAGACACCGTAGCGTTCCCACATCGTTCTGACAGACGCGATCGAAAAACTCACCAGTCTTCCGAAACCGACGATCCCCTTCTCTCTTTTCTTGCGGTGTTCTTTATCCTTCGACAGAAAGAAAAGGAGATCCCCCGGAGCGAATTCGGTGAAGTTGATGTTGCTGGAAGGACGCCAGAAATTGATTGTCTTGTGATTGTTCAGGCGATGAAGCTCCAGCATCTTTGAGTCTGTTATGTAAGCTATCGCGGACATTCTACATATTCATTATAAACCATCAGCTGACCTTGTCATAAACATAAGTTCCGTCCAGGATGGAAGAGAAGACATCGCATATGTCGCCGTTCACAAAAGAAGAACGATCGACCAGGTAGATGCCCAGCTCCTCTCCTTTCGCATAAGTGCTCGGGTACTTGCGGTCCAGTTCTTCGCAGACGCAGAGCACCGGCAGGGACAGGACGTTGCCGAAACGGTGGTTGTGCACGTAGATCTCGTTCAGGGTCGAGGCATCGGCCTTGGATGACTTGCAGGAAACGAAAAGCAGCTTGTTGTTTTTGATGATCAGGCAGTCGATCTCGCAGCGGACCGGATAGATGTACTTGTCGTCCGAGAAATCTATCACTGTGCTCATCTTGACGTCGTCGAATTTTCCGGATTCCGTCAGTTTGATGTAGAGGTAGTTTTCCAGAAAGGCACCGGATACCGACACCATTTCCTTGAGCTTTCTGGTGCTGAATCTGAGACGGTTTTTTCCGTCTATCGTGAAAAGATCGGAGACCTTGTCGTATACGGCGTCGCTCATCAGGTCGAAGCGGTCCCCTTCACTCAGCTGATAGGTGTTGGATCCCATATAGTCACGGTTGTTGATGAGCGAATTCAGTCTCGTCAGAAAACGGATGAAACTGCCATAGTTGTCCATATTTTTCTCAAAGAGACTGATGATCGCGTTCCTGCTCTTCTCGTCTTCCGCGCTGCGGTGCATGTATTCCTTGATCTCCCCGCCTCTGAGATTGAGGACGTCTTCGATCTGAAGTTTGAATACATCGTGATAGATGATCGAGTGGCTGCGGTAATCCTTGATGACATTCTCATCATCATCGTAATAGATGATCTGGTTCTCTTTATCCTTGACTGTTTCAAAAAGGAGCAGTGACAAGTACCTTGCACCGCCGACATCGACGACGATGCCTTCGTTCTGGGAGAAGATCTCGTTGAGCTGCCTGCTGTCATCTATGAGTTTGATGAAGTTGATCCGGATGTCCCGGTACCTTAAAAGGACTTTGGCGATGTTTTCAAAACTGCTGTCCGGGATATCGTGATGATAAACATAAAAGATCTCATCAGCTTCGATCGTCAAAGGGCTGATGACGTTGTTCAAAGGATCCACATCATCATATACGGTCAACAGTTTCTTATTCATTTTCGATCTTTCTGCGGTTGTCCAGCGCCTTGATCAGGGTCAGGTCGTCAGCGTAGTCCAGAGAAGCACCCATCGGCAGACCGTGGGCAAGCCTGGTCACCAGTACGTTCCGGTCTTTGAGGACCTTATCCAGATAGAGAGCCGTCATCTCGCCATCCATCGTCGGAGAGGTCGCGATGATGACTTCCCTGATCGAATCATCGATCCTGTTCAGGAGTTTCTCTATATTGATGTCTTCCGGATATATCCCTTTGGATGAAGAGATCAGTCCATTGAGCACGTGATAGGTCCCTTTGTATGAACCTGTTTTTTCGATCGCCGCCACATCCTGCGGATAGGCTACGACCATGATGATGGACCTGTTGCGGGTCTCGTCTTTACAGAAGGAACATTCATCTTCATCACTCAAAAAACCGCAGATGCGGCATTTTCTGATGTCTTTGAGCCCCTCCAGGGCTTCAATAGCTCTGCGGATATCTTCATCTTCTTTTTCGAGCAGCGTGAACGCATAACGCTGGGCGGTCTTGTTTCCTACGCCCGGCAGTTTTTCAAGCACGCTGATCAGTTCTTCAAAACGCTGCGGATACATCTCAGCGGCCCAGGAATCCTTTCGCAGCTGATTGCACATAGCCCAGCTTGCTTTCGCGGATCTCGTCCGCTTTTTTGAATGCGTCGTTGGTGGCGATCATGACCAGATCTTCGATCATCTCTTTGTCTTCCGGATTCAGGATGGAAGGATCGATGGAAACGGAAAGGACCTTGTTCTCGCCGCTGATCGTGACTTTGACCAGACCGCCAGAAGCAGTGCCTTCGAATTCCATGGCACTGATCTCTTCCATCGTCTTTTCCATCTGTTTCTGCATCGCCTGCGCCTGCTGCATGAGTTTGTTTATATCCATATCATTCCTCAACTTTCAATGCGTCTCCGAAGAGATCTCTCAGTTTCTCTTCCGGGGTCGCTTCTTTCTTTTCTTCGATCTTGTATTTCTCAACGTAGACCGGCCTGTTGCGGCGGTCTGCCGGTGTCTTTTTGTACAGGTTGATCAGCTCGCTCTTGCGGGTCTGATCGATCGCATAGACCATCTTGTCGATGCCGAATTCCTTGTTGATGAAAAGATAGAGATCTTCATTGATCGACCTGGTGTTGATGTTGTCGGCCTGCGGCTTGCTTCCGCAGACGATGATGGCATCTTTGTTGGATGCGAAGAGCTCGGTCCCCACCAGGAGCTGATAGAATTTGCGCTTGTCCGGATCATAGGCATAGAGATCCAGTTTGTTGTAGATGATCTGATCTGCGACTTTGAGGTCTTTGTTGGCATCCAGAAGGATCGCCAGCAGGAAGTCTGTGTCCGGTTCGACGATCGTGATCTTCGGATCGATCTTCTCTTCTTCCACAATCTCTTCTGTCTTTGTGGTCTCTTCCGTTTCCGTCGTTTCTTTTCTGACGCTTTGTACAGTCTGCCCTTCGATGTCCCCCGCCATCTTGATCAGACAGAGCTCCAGATAGATCAGGAAGTTCTGACTTGTTCTTTCCCGGGAAATCAACGCTTCCAGATCCGCTGCATCTTTGAACAGCGTCTGCTTAGGAATGCGGTTGAGGATCGTCTGTGCCTCAAGCGCCGTGATCCTGTTCAGCAATCTTTCCTTGCCTTGATCTGAGTAGATCAGCGTATCCTTTACGATCTCCAGCAGGTCGATGGCCAGTCTCTTTGTATCACTGCCCTGCGCGTACATCAGTCTGATCTTTTCGATCACTTCACTGATCTTCCTGTCGTGGATCCTGGTATACAGATCGACTTCTTCTGCGACGGACGTCAGGCCGAAGATGTGTTCGACATCTTCCAGTTTCAGTTCGTTCGGATTATAGGAAAGGCACTGTTCCAGCAGTGACAGGGCGTCACGCATGCCGCCTTCCGCCATCCTGGAGAGTTCTTCGACCGCCTTCTCTTCAAAAGGCAGATTTTCTTTTTTGAGGATCTCCATCGTTCTCTTTTTGATCTCGTAGACATTGATCTTGGAGAAGTTGTAGCGCTGACATCTGGACAAAACAGTCGGTATGACCTTCTGTGGATCTGTCGTCGCTAAAATGAAGATGACATGTGCCGGCGGTTCTTCCAGGGTCTTCAACAGAGCGTTGAACGCCTGTGTCGTCAGCATGTGGACCTCATCGATGATATAGACCTTGTATTTCCCTAAAAGCGGCGCATACGGCACCTGCTCAATGATCTCTCTGATATCGTCGACGCCGTTGTTGCTGGCGGCATCAAGTTCGATGATGTCCGGGTGGCTGCCTTCCAGATAGGCTTTGCAGTTGGCACAGCTGTCGCAGGCTTCCTCTCTGAAATCCTGGCAGTTGATCGCTTTGGCGAAGAGTTTTGCAACGGAGGTCTTACCGGTGCCTCTTGGTCCGGCAAAAAGATAGGCATGTGCTATCTTGTTGTTTCTGATCGCGTTGACCAGTGTCTTGACGATATAATCCTGTCCGACGACTTCGGAGAATTTTGCTGGTCTGTATGTTCTGTAAAGTACCTGGTATGCCATATTATCATTATAACTCATGATGTCTCTTAAATGATGAAAGGCACAAAAAGATCGGAAGAATCATCCTCCGATCTGTTCAATTGCCCAGGTAATGACTATCGTTTGTTTTTAAAGAAATCTTTCAGGATCTGGGAACATTCCTCTTTCATGATGCCGCCTTTGATCTCGGGATAGTGGTTGAGGTTTCTGATCCGTTTGAATCTGATGTTGGAGACCAGGGCACCGCCCTTCGGATCCTTGCATCCGTAGAAGATCCTGTCGATACGGGAATTGACGATCGCGCCGGTACACATCATGCACGGTTCCAGTGTCACGTAAATGTCACAACCTTTCAGGTTCCAGTTTCCGAGTTTTCTGCAGGCTTTCTGTATGCATTCGATCTCCGCATGAAAAACAGCACAGTCTTTCTTTACTTTTTTGTTGTGCGCTTTAGCGATGACCTCACCGTCTTTCACGATGACGCAGCCGATCGGGACTTCATCCTCTTTGAATGCTTTTCTGGCTTCCTGATATGCCAGCATCATGTATTCGTTTCTCATAATAAAAATGGTACACACAAACGGAGGTTCGTATGGCTGCTTGCTTCCGCACCTGACCAAGTTAGTAACACGATTGTTGTACCATTTATATTTTAACTTATCTGTCCGTTTCTTTCAAATCCCCTTCGCCGCGATATCTGATCAGCAGATATGTCAGATCGGCAGCGCTGAGCAGCGGAAGGAACGACAGGATCCTGTGGACCTTTGAATATCCTTTTTGTTTTATATGAAAGTACATATAGAAGGCTGATCCCAGACGGACAGAACCGTTCACCGCAATTGTGATCAGAAGCATCGTCAATATGCCGTTGTCAAAATCCGATGCCAGGATCGCAAGGATCCCGAAGAACCAGATCGATGTGAGATAGAACGGAAGGAGTCCATAAGTCGTGAAGATCATGGAAAAGCGCAAGGTTTCCTGGTCTTCTTCTTTATTCAGACGGATCGCGCACACGATATTCAGGACCGCCAGAATCAGAACACCTCCCACCATGACGAAAGGACCGGGGTCGACCTCTATGAAAAACAGACAGGCAAGAACAAGATAGATAAAGGTGCAGTACAGGATCGGGATCGCTTTTTTCATCTATTCCTCCAGGATGTGGCGGTCAAACTCGGTGAAGTCTCTGATCCGCTGTCTGATCTGCGGGATATCCGGGTTGTTCTCTTTTCTGATGACGACGATGTTCTCACAGCCCGCTTCCGCTGCTTTTCTGATCGATGCCGGGGAGTCATCAAAGATCAGACAGTCTTTGATGTCCGTATCCAGACTTTTCGCCCCTTTCAGATACATGTCCTTCTTATTGATGCAGATCCCGTCATCGTAGATGACCTTGTCCCTTTTGAACCACCTGCCCAGGTCCAGCAGCTCAAAATAGAAATCCACATTCACATCAAGGGATGCCGTACACATATTGATCGGGATATTCTTCTCTTTCAGATCGTTCAACAGTTCTTCCGCGCCAGGCATCATGCTGCTTCTGTTCAGCTCTTTGCAGATCTTCTGGTAGTATTCCGTCTCTTTCCGCAAAGCCCAATACATGATCTTCTCTTCTTCCAAAGGAAGGTCCAGCTCTTTGAACATCGCTTCCACAAGCGGATAGTTCCTCACTCCGATGAAAGCACCATAAAACCGATCTGCATCGATCTTTCCTTGTGACAGTTCGTTGATCGTCGCTTTCCAGGCGGCGGTGTTGATATCGTCGTCCTGGAAAAGCGTTCCATTGTAATCAAACAATACAGCTTTCATATTCTTTCCTTTTCTATTGTTTCACGTGAAACAATTTGCCTGTCCCGCCTTATTCTTCCGTTTTATACACGTCATACAGGTGATCCGTTCAGTGTCGGTGAATCCTTCCTGATATGAAAGATCATAGCAGGACTGCTCTGTCTGTTTACCTTCTATATATAAATATAAAACAAAAAGGAATGTTTCACGTGAAACATTCCCTTCTCTTTATTTCCTGACGATCTTCTTCTGACCGCCCATGTATGGCTGCAGCGCTTCCGGAATATCAACTGAACCGTCTTCGTTGTAGTTGTTTTCCAGGAACGCGATCAGCATCCTTGGAGGTGCGACGACCGTGTTGTTCAGCGTGTGAGGCAGATAGTTGCCGTTCTGTCCTTTGACCCTGATCTTCAGTCTTCTGGATTGTGCATCACCCAGATTTGAACATGAACAGACCTCAAAGTATTTCTGCTGTCTCGGAGACCACGCTTCAACGTCACAGGATTTGACTTTCAGGTCAGCCAGGTCGCCTGAGCAGCATTCCAGAGTTCTGACCGGAATGTTCAGGGACAGGAACAGATCGACGGAAAGCTTCCACATTTTGTTGTACCAATCCATGGATTCTTCCGGTTTACAGATGACGATCATCTCCTGTTTCTCAAACTGATGGATGCGGTAGACGCCTCTCTCTTCGATGCCGTGAGCACCGACTTCCTTACGGAAACAAGGTGAATATGAAGTAAGAGTCATCGGAAGCTTGCTTTCATCGTTGATCGTATCGATGAAACGTCCGATCATGGAGTGCTCGGATGTACCGATCAGATAGAGGTCTTCCCCTTCGATCTTATACATCATGTTTTCCATTTCTTTGAAAGACATGACTCCGGTAACGACTTCCGAACGGATCATGAATGGAGGGACGCAGTATGTGAATCCTTTGTTCACCATGTAGTCGCGGGCATAGGCAAGGATCGCTGAATGCAGTCTGGCGATATCTCCTGTCAGATAATAGAAACCGTTGCCTGATGTCTTTCTGGCTGAATCCAGATCGATCCCTTCAAAACTTTCCATGATATCCGTGTGGTAAGGGATCTCGTAATCGAATGTTCTTTTGGTGCCGAACTGTTCGATCTCGACGTTTTCCGAATCGTCTTTGCCGATAGGAACTGATGCGTCGATGATGTTAGGGATCACCAGCATCCTCTGTCTGATCTGCTCCTCCATCTCCGGTTCTTTGCGTTCGCATTCTTCGATCTCTTCGCCGATCTTCTTAACGTCAGCTTTGACCTGTTCCGCTTCTTCCCTCTTACCCTGAGCCATGAGGGCACCGATCTGTTTGGATGCGGTATTGCGCTTGCTGCGAAGTTCATCGGCTCTCGTCCTCAAAGCTCTGTACTCTTCATCCAGTGCCTTGACTTCATCCACCAGGACAAGTTTCTCATCCTGGAACTTCTTCCTGATGTTCTCTTTGACCAGTTCCGGATTTTCTCTGATTAATCTGATGTCGATCATAATTCCTCCTGAAAAATAAAAAGGTGATAAACAAGGGCGCAGATGCGCGGTACCACCTTTATTTGTCGCTCTGTCCTTTAACGCAGGAATACGTGTCTGATTGGGACAATGTTTAAGGTGGATTCAATGAATCTCAGCTGATAAGTTTCACCGACCCTTATCTCTCTGCAAGCTTCCATTCATCTACTTGTCCTTAACTTATACATAGAAATGATATCACAAAAATCAGGAATTGATCATCAAAAATATATTTCCTGGGATATAGAAAAGGCAGCGATCATTCTTCGCTGCCTTCTGTTTCTGTTTTTTCTTCCGATTCTTCGTTCTCTTCGCCATGGCTCATCAGGCTGACCGCCGAGACGAATGTTCCTTCCTGAGGTTTGATCAGTCTGACGCCCTGTGTCGCACGTCCCATCGTTGAGACTTTTTCCAGGTGGATCCTGATGATGATCCCATCGTTGGTCATGATCAGACAGTCTTCATCACCGTTGACAGCTTTCAGAGCGACCAGATCACCGTTCTTTTCGTTGATATTGATCGTCTTGACGCCCTTCGCACCTCTGGAAGTCAGACGATACTCTTCGACCGGAGTCTGCTTGCCGTATCCGTTCTTAGAGACGACGAGGATCTTGGAACCTTCTGCGTCTGTGCACATGCCGATGACTTCCGAATCATCGACATTCATGCCTTTGACACCGGTCGCGTTACGGCCCATGGCTCTGACGCCTCTTTCATCAAAGCGGACAGCCTTGCCGTTGGCGGCACCGATGATGATCTGGGAGTCTCCCAGCGTCGGTCTGACGGCGACCAGTTCGTCATCTTCTTTCAGAGAGATGGCGATCTTGCCGTTCTGTCTGATCGATTCAAATTCAGTCGCCGGTACCCTCTTGCAGAGTCCGTTCTTCGTGACGAAGAAGAGATAGCCTTTCACTTCCCATTCGCGGTTGATCGGTACCAGTGCCTTCACTTTCTCATCTTTATCGATATTGATGATGTTGATGACCGGTATGCCTTTCGCGTTCCGGGATGCTTCCGGAATGTTGAATCCTTTGATGCGGTAGACTTTTCCTTTGTTCGTGAATATCAGCAGGAAGTCGTGCGTCGACATCGTGATATTCTGATCCACGACATCGTCTTCATTCAGGCTCATTCCTTTGACGCCGCGACCGCCTCTGTTCTGCAGCCTGTAGGTGTCGATCGGAAGACGCTTGACGTAGCCGTTGTTGCTCAGAGAAATGATGACATCTTCCACCGGAATGAGGTCTTCATCTTCCATGGAGATATCGCCTTCAATGATCTCGGTGCGGCGCTTGTCACCGTATTTATTTTTGATCGCTGTCAATTCATCTTTGATGATCTGCACGACTCTCCAGTGATTGGCGAGGATATCCTTGAGATCCGCGATCTCGACATACAGTTCTTCCAGTTCGTTGACGATCTTTTCTCTGGACAGACCGGTCAGTCTTCTCAGCTGCATATCCAGGATGGCTTTGCCCTGGATGTCGTCGATGCCGAATTCCTGATTCAGTTTCATCAGAGCTTCATCATCATCTCTGGAACTGCGTATGATCTCAACGACACGGTCGATGTTGTCCAGAGCGATCTTCAATCCTTCCAAGAGGTGAGCACGCTTTTCATCTTCGTTCAGATCGAACTGCGTCCTTCTTCTTACGACATCGATCTGATGATCGATATAGTATTGAATGATCTCTTTCAGAGACAGCAGCATCGGTCTGTTGTTGACCAGCACATTGTTGTTGATGCCGAAAGAGGATTGTACCGGTGTCAGTTTGTACAGCTGGTTGAGAACGACTTCCGGCTGGACGTCTTTTTTGAGTTCGATCTCTATCCTGATACCGTTACGGTCATTGGAAAGGTCTTTGAGTTCAGAGATGCCGTCGATGATCTTTTCCTTTGCCAGCTGGTGGATCTTTTCAAACATCATCAGTTTGTTGACCAGATATGGGATCTCTCTGATGATGATCTTATGTTTCCCCTGATGCATGTCTTCGATCTCAACTTTGGAACGCATGATGATCGATCCTCTGCCGGTCTCGTAAGCCTGACGGATACCGGAACGTCCGACGATGTAACCGCCGGTCGGGAAGTCCGGTCCCGGGATCTTGTCCATCAATTCAACGGTCGTGATGTCCGGGTTGTCCATGACGGCGATGATGCCGTCTATCGTTTCACCCAGGTTGTGCGTCGGCATGTTGGTCGCCATACCGACAGCGATACCCATCGATCCATTGACCAGCAGGTTCGGGAATCTGCTCGGCAGAACGACAGGCTCTCTATGTCTGGCGTCGTAGTTGTCACGCCAGTCGACAGTTTCTTTTTTGATATCCTGTAATAATTCCAGGGAAATTTTAGACATGCGGGCTTCGGTGTAACGCATGGCGGCTGCGCCGTCTCCATCGAGGGAACCGAAGTTTCCGTGACCATCTACAAGAGGATAGCGGTAAGAGAACGGCTGTGCCATTCTGACCATCGTCTCATAGATCGCCGTGTCGCCGTGCGGGTGGTATTTACCCATGACTTCACCGACGATGTTGGCCGACTTGACGTGCGGTTTATCCGGAAGGAAGCCGGCGTCATACATCGCCCAAAGCACTCTTCTGTGGACCGGTTTCATGCCATCCCTCACATCAGGGAGAGCTCTGTCGATGATGACAGACATTGAATAACTTAAGAAGTCTTCTCTCATTTCTGAAGAGATATTGACTTCTTTCATATTTCCATGATTGAAAAATCTGTTATCTAATTCTTCCATGAGCTTTCTCCTTAAATATCAAGGTTCTTGACGAAGTGGGCATTTTCAATAATGAAGTTCTTTCTCGGTTCAACTTCATCACCCATCAGCATAGAGAAGACGGAGTCTGCGTCGATCGCATCTTCGATCGTGACTCTCTTCAATGTTCTGTGTTCAGGATCCAGTGTCGTCTCCCAAAGCTGGCTCGGATCCATCTCACCGAGTCCCTTGTAACGCTGCACGTCGTACTTCTCGTCGCCGAAATCGCGTTTTGCCAGTTCCAGTTCTTCGTCAGAGTAGCAGTATCTGAGTGTCCGCTGTCCTTTATACAGTTTATATAGAGGCGGCATGGCCAGGTAGACATATCCGCCTTCGATCAGCGGTTTGAAGAATCTGTACAGGAATGTCAGCATCAGTGTAGAGATGTGCTGGCCGTCGACATCGGCATCGGTCATGATGACGATCTTGTGGTAACGGAGTTTTGAGATGTCGATCTCATCCCCGAAACCGCAGCCGAATGCCTGTATCATCATCCTGATCTCAGCATTATCAAAGATCTTATGGACTCTGGCCTTTTCCACATTCAGGATCTTGCCTCTCAAAGGCAGGACAGCCTGGAAGTTGGAATCCCTTCCCTGCTGAGCGGAACCGCCGGCGGAATTACCCTCGACGATGTAGATCTCGCAGATCGAAGCATCTCTGGAGGCGCAGTCTTTCAATTTGGTCGGCAGATTTCCGGAGCCAAAGTCATCCTTTCGACGGACATTCTCTCTCGCTTTCTGAGCAGCCAGACGCGCTTCAGAAGCGGATTTCGCTTTCTCGATGATAATCTTTGCGACATCCGGATTTTCCAGAAGGAACCTCTTGAGGAAGTCGCCGAAGATCTTGTTGACGACCGGTCTGACTTCCGCATTTCCCAGTTTTCCTTTTGTCTGTCCTTCGTACTGAGGATCCGGATGCTTGACCGAGATGATCGCTGTCAGACCTTCCTTAAGATCGTCATTGGTCAGGTTCGGTTCATCCTTTTTGATCATATTGTTGTCGCGGGCATAGGCATTGATGACTCTCGACAGAGTCTGCCTGAATCCATCCATATGCATGCCGCCATCCGGTGTGAAGATGTTGTTACAGAAAGAATAGACTTTCTCGGTGTAGTTCGTATTGTATCTGAGGGATACTTCCACAGCTATGGAAGTGTTGTCATCGAAACCGTCGCAGTAGAGGACATCTTCAAAAAGTCTGGTCTCGCCGCTGTCCAGGAATTCAACATATTCCCTGATGCCACCTTCATAGCAGAAGGAATGTGATCCTTTATGTTCATCTTCTTTGTTCCAGTTGAAGATGAGATTGATGCCTTTGTTCAGGAATGCCATCTGGCGGATCCTGTCGAAAAGGACTTTATAGTCGTAGATCGTTCCTTCTTTAAAGATCTCCGCATCCGCCTTGAAACGGACGGTCGATCCTCTTTCACTGAGCTCACAGGTACCGATCTGTTTTAATGGCTCGTCCACCTTTCCGCCGTCTTTGAAGCGTATGAAATAGACTTTTCCATCTTTATGGATCGTGACTTCAAGCCATTCTGATAAGGCGTTGACAACAGAGGCTCCGACACCATGCAGACCACCGGATACCTTATAGGCACCGCCGCCGAATTTGCCGCCGGCATGAAGCACAGTGAAGATCGTTTCCACTGTGGAAACGCCGGTCTTTGGATGGATCTCTGTCGGCATGCCGCGTCCGTCATCTTTGACGGTGACGACATCCTGGTCATCGACGCTGACTTCGATCTTCGTCGCGTATCCGGCCAGAGCTTCATCCACGGAGTTGTCGATTATTTCCCAGACGAGGTGATGCAGACCGGTCGATGAAGTCGTGCCGATGTACATGCCTGGTCTTTTCCTGACTGCTTCAAGTCCTTCCAGGACCTGTATATCTTCAGAAGTATAGTTGTCATGTTGAATACTTGTATTAGACATCTCATTCCTCCTTTAATTCGATCAGTTTGTATGGTTTTTTGATATCAAGGTTTCTGATATCGGTATTTGTGATGATGATTTGTGTGTCATCAGGGATGATATTCAGAAGTCTTTCCTGATTATCCTTGTCCAGTTCGGAAAGGATGTCATCCAGAAGCACGATCGGTGTCTCCTTCGTCGCATATTGGATGTATTTCATCAATGCGAATTTGAACGCGATCAGGACCATCCTCTTTTGTCCCTGCGATGCGATGGTGTTCAGTTCGTAGCCATCCATGTAGAAACTGTAGTCATCATGATGAGGACCGTAGGTCGTGTAGTGATAGTAATCATCTTTCTCTTTGGATCGTTCTATCATCTCATTGACATCTTCGATCTCGCTGCATTTCTTGTAGACGACTTCTATCTTTGATTCTTTGTTCGAGATCAGAGAATAGATGTCAGAGATGTACTCATTGATGACCGCAAAGAAATTCTCTCTTTCCTGGATGATGATCTTGATCAGCGGAGACATGGATTCATTGATCACACTCAGAAGAAGTTCATCCTTTTCCAGTTCTTTCAGCAGTTTGTTTTTGTCTTTCAGGAGTGAATTGTATCTTAAAAGTGCCTGGATGTAGGAACGGGATACTTTGGAGATCTCGATATCCAGGAGTTTTCTTCTTTCACTTGGCGATTGGGTGAATAGTTCCAGATCGGAAGGCTTGAACAGAATAGCGTTGACTTTGCCGAT
>JAEEGI010018182.1_pt1 | contig 14308 bp, 10 predicted proteins | sample 8958751 | NCBI WGS metagenome assembly JAEEGI01 (sample SAMN16246545, study PRJNA631951) | gut metagenome | biome: gut microbiome; feature: rumen; material: KS-attached | host: Bos | place: Iran: Karaj | collected 2018-10
GGGAAGGGAGAACGACCCGCAAAGGCAGAAGGACGACGTTCTTGCGGCGGATACGGATAAAACGGACGCGACTGAAACGCCTTTTATAGAGGAGACGCCCGAGCCGACCGAAGTTCCGACGCCGGAACCGACGCCGACGCCCACGGAGACACCTACTCCGACGCCGACGCCAACCCCCACTCCAACGCCTACACCTACACCTACACCTACGCCGACTCCCACGCCGACGCCAACCCCGACTCCTACGCCCACACCTACTCCGACGCCAACGCCGACGCCGGTTCCCGGCACTTTGAGGACGGCTGTTCCGGGAGGCGGTGCGCAGATCATTGAGCCGGGCGAATTCGACTTTTCGGTGCTGAACGGGCTTTCGAGCGAGTTTTTCGCCGATACAAATCCCAGTTCTGCCGAGTGGTCGTGCGGTAGGTTCACGTATCAAAACGGGCGGAGGGTCGCAATATGGGACCGCGGTCAGGAGTCGCTGGGCTTCATCGCGCAGCATAATTCTTTTGACAGACTGCCAACGAGCACCGAGAAAAAGATTTGTTTAACGTTCACGGCCGGCTACGACGACGGCACGATGGATACCGTTCTCAACACGCTCAAAGCCAAGAACGTGAAGGCGATCTTCTTCCTGACAGGCGGGTTCATATGGACCTCGTCAGGAAGGTTCGTGCCGAGAATCGTGAACGAAGGTCACATCATCGGTTCGCACGGCGACAGGCACATCAAGCTGCCGTTCGAGTCGCGCGAGACGTTCGTGAACGAGATGAACAACTTCAAGCGGAGGCTTGACGCAAAGCTCGGGTATTCCTACAACCTGGTCTATTTCAGGCCGCCGTCCGGCTCGACTTCGAAGCGCGACGTTGTGCTGGCGGAGTATCTCGGGTACAAAACGGTTTTCTGGACGTTCGCGTATATGGATTACGACGCGTCGAGAGAGCCTTCGCGCGAGGAGGGGAAGGAGATCCTTAAGACGGCGCTTTTCCCCGGGTGCATATTGTACCTCCACTCGACGTCTGAACTTACGACCGCAAATCTCGGGTGGTTCATCGATTACGCCAGGTCGCAGGGTTACGAGTTCGTGCTGCCGTAAGCGGCGGAAAGGCGGGTGAGCGACGTTGAACTTCAGAAAAACGGTTTTAAACTGCCTGCTTACCGCGCTGGCCGTCGTTACTGTAATTGCGCTGCTTGCGGGGTGTGCCGGCAAGGGGAACAATCCGGAACCGACGGCGGAAAACTCTGAAAACAGCGAAAAAGCGGTGCTGTTCAAGCTTTCGGACGGTACGCCGGTTTACGAGTTTTGCTATGAGAGGTTCCTGTTCCTGATCGGGAACGGAACCGGAGAACACGACGCGCTGCTGTCGAGATTTTCCGGAAATAACGCGGGGGGCGAAGAAACTCAGACTGACTCAAGATTTACGGCCGCGCGCGCCGCAGCCGGACTTGCCGCCGAGATTTCGATGTGCCAAAAGGAAGGCGTGAAGGACGACGACCCCGCGGTTACGGCGGCGTACGAAAACGCGCTGAAAGAAGTTTCCGCAGCGTATGAGGCTTCGGACTTCGAAGGAAGCGAGGACGAGTTTTCGAAAGGCTCGAACGGCGTGACGAAAGATGAATTCGCTACGTTCGCGGCAATGCTGAAGCGCACAGAACTGCTGGCTGAAAAGCTCGCCTCCAAAGCGGACGCAGGAAGCGAGGCGGTCGCGAAGTATGTTGAAGAAAACAGGGACAGGTTCTTTTCGGCGGTGTTCGCGTACGCGTATTTCAAACCCGCAGACGCGCAGGGAAAAACGAGAGACGCGGCCGCTTTTACTGAGTGGCTGAAAGGCGTTCTCGCGGAGGTTTCTTCGGCGGAGGACATGACAGCTTTCGTCGAAAAGTACTCGGAAAGCGACGGAAAGTCCGAGGACGCGGTGTTTTTCTACGACAAATCCGGAACGGATTCTTCCATGGCGGCCGGCGAAGCGCTTGAACGGTTTTTCGACGGCGGAGAATATGAAGCGGACGGGAAGTACGTTATAGAGGATGCGGGCGGATTTTACGCTTTGTACTGCCTTGAGGCGGGCGTTCCCGAAGGTAAGGCTTTCGAGGAGAGCGTCGCCGACGAAATCCGGGACGCGTTCGCGAGGTCCGAGACCGAGAATTATATAAGGCCTCTGCTTGAAGACGCGGAGGCGGCGATTGCCGGCATATTCATTTAATTAACTTTAAGTCCGGCACAAATAAACATTTTCCGGAAATTTTCCGGGTAATAAACAGGCGGCGTACTTGAGGCATTCCCGCTTCACGACGGCCCGCCGGACAAAAGATAAAAGGGAAAGACATGGCTACCGACAAAAACAAAACCAAATCCAATACCAAATCGGGAACGGCGCAGAAAAAGAACGGGAAATCCGGCGGAAATACCAAAAAGACTTCCCAGGCGCAGGCGCCCGACAAAAAGAAGAGCGTGAAGGAGGAAAAGCAGGACGCCCGCGTTACCGTCAAGCACAGAAGCGCGAACACCCGTGAAATCACCGCGATTGTGATGGTTTCCGTGTGCGTTTTCGTAGTCGTGTGTATGCTCGGGAAGGCGGGGCTGGTGGGATCTTTTGTTAAAGAGGTCCTTTACGGCGTGTTCGGACTTATCGGCACGATACTGCTTCTAATCGCGGTGCTCGTGCTGTCGTTCTCGATCCTGAGAGGCACCCAGTCCCAGACGTTCACCGGCCGCACGACCGCGGCGATGATCTTCTTTTTCCTGTTCCTCACCGCGCTTTTCCACTCGCTTTCCAACTGCTACGACAGCTACATCGCCGAGCACGGTCAGGTGAAATTCCTGCCGCTCGTTCTGTCGCTGTGGAAGTCGCACGAGGTCAGTCCCTTTGGAGGCGGACTTATAGCGGGCGGCGTGGCGACGGCGTTGCTGGCGACAATTTCCAAAGTCGGTGCGCTGGTGGTGCTGGTTCCGCTGACGCTCATTTTCGCGATGCTCCTGTTCAAGTTCTCGCTGCTGCCGTTCTTCACGAAGGTCGGCGACGTCACCTCCAAGGTGGGCACGTCTGTCGGTAACGGCTTTAAAAAGCTTTTCGGCCGCGACAGGAACAGGCAGGAGAACACCGACCAGATCAAGGTCGTCTCGGTGCCCGGCGACCAGAAGACCGCTGCGGACGAACAGAACAACGAAGACGACGAGGAGAACAAGCCGAAGGAACACTACACCGACGAGTTCTTCACGAAGAGGGAGAATGTCGGCAGAATCGTTTTTGACGATGACGACATCGAGAACAGCACGCCTTCCAGCAGCGACGTTTTCGGCTCCGAGAACGGAATGGACGGCTCAGGTGACGGCGGGAAGGTCGACTTCCTGTTTGAGGGCGCCGATCTGACCGGAGCGGATGATTACTTCAAGAGTCCGACGCTTGCGGGCGAGGACGCAACCGCGGGTGAAGGCGGAAATATGCAGTCGGGCGACGGCTCAGGCGCGGCTTCTTTTGCGGGTATCGATTTTGCCGACGCTTCGGGAAAAAAGAACGCTTTGGGCGAGCCGGTTTCGGCGCCTTTGCGGGACAACGGCACGTCCGGATATGCCGGCGCATTCACGACTGCGGGCGGCGAAGACACGGCTGCACAGCCTGACAAAACCGCAAATACTGCTACGGCTGACGCCACTGCGGACTCGAAAAACGAAGAAGAACAGGACAACGCGCCCGAGGATAAAAAGCCGGCCCACTTCGGTCCGAACGATCTTCCCGTTCTCAACAACGAGACGTATAAAAACTACGTTCTGCCTTCGATAGACCTGCTGAAGTACGACGGCGCCTCAAAGACGGCCGCCTACAACGCGAGCCTTGCGGAGTGCAGCGCAACCAAAGAAAAGCTTATCGCGACTCTCAAAAACTACGGCGTGGAGGCAACCTGCACCAACTACTACGTGGGTCCGACCGTCACGCGCTACGAGATCGTTCCCAAGGTCGGCATCAGGATGAACCGCATAAAGGAGCTTTCGGACGAGATCGCGTTCTACCTGGCCGCAGAAACGGTCAGGATCGAGGCACCTATTCCCGGCAAGAGCGCGGTGGGCATCGAGGTTCCGAACAAGGCAAGATCCACGGTCTTCCTGAGAGAGATAATCGCGTCTGACGTTTTCAAACGCTCCTCCTCGAAGGTTTCCGCGTCGCTGGGCAAGGACATTCTCGGCAACCCGGTGGTCACAGACATCGAAAAGATGCCGCACCTTCTTATAGGCGGTACCACCGGTTCCGGTAAGAGCGTGTGCACGAACGGAATGATCATGAGCATTCTTTTCAAGGCGTCGCCGGACGAGGTCAGGTTCATTCTGATCGACCCGAAGAGCGTCGAATTCCTGCGCTACGACGGACTGCCGCACCTGCTGCTTCCTGTCGTTACCGATCCTAAAAAAGCCGCTTCGGCTCTCGCGTGGGCGACGGTCGAGATGGACAGAAGGTACGCGTATTTCGCCGAGAGGAACGTGAAGGACATTACCGACTACAACGCGCTGGCTGTCCGCAAGGGCTGGAAGACGATGCCGAAGATTCTTATTTTCATCGACGAGCTGGCCGACCTTATGATGGTCGCCGGAAAATCGGTTGAATTCGCGATCAACAGAATTGCGCAGAAGGCGCGCGCCTGCGGTATGCACCTGATCGTGGCTACCCAGCGTCCTTCGAGAGACGTTGTGACCGGTCTTATCAAGGCCAACATTCCTTCCAGAATCTGCCTCAAGGTTGCAGACCAGGTCAACTCCCAGATCATTCTGAACGCTACCGGCGGCGAAAAGCTGCTCGGAAAGGGCGACATGATCTTCGCGCCCGCGGAGGGCAAAACGCTTAGAATCCAGAACGGCTTCACGGACACCGATTCGGTCGAGGCGGTCGTGAACTTCATCAAGAGCAACACCGCCGGCGGAAAGTACGACGACAGCATCGTCGAGGCCATCGACAACGCCGAAGACCAGGGAGTTGGCGGACAGGGCCAACAGCAGGGCGGCGCGAAGAACGACACGCAGGACCTCTACAAGCAGGTCGTGGAGTTCGTGATCTCCCGCGACGACGTCTCGATCTCGAAAATCCAGAGGCAGTTCAACATCGGCTACAACAAGGCCGCGAACTATTTTGACAAGCTCGTTGACGACGGCTACGTCGAGAGATCGGTCGGCGGAAAGCCGGGCAAGGTTATAAAAAGAGGATGAAATGACTGACGTTTTAAATGAGGCTGCGGCAGCGCCGGAGTTTTCGGGGAAAATAATCAACGGGAAGGCCGTGTCGGCAAGGATCAGAACGGTTATTCGCGAACAGGCGCTTGCGTTTGAGGAAAAATCCGGCAGGAAGCCGGCGCTCGCCGTTGTTATCGCGGGCGACGACCCCGCTTCGAAGATCTACGTGCGGAACAAGAAAAACGCTTGCGCGGAGGTCGGCTTCACGTCGCTGGAGTTCGCGCTTCCCGCGGACGTTTCCGAAGAGGAACTGCTTTCGCTTATAGGCGGGCTCAACGCCGACGCGAATATCGACGGAATTCTCGTGCAGCTTCCGCTTCCGCGCGGCATCGACGAGAAAAAGATCATCAACGCAATCTCGCCCGAAAAGGACGTGGACTGCTTCCATCCGGTGAACGTCGGCCGGCTCTGCTGCGGCGACCCCGGTTTTCTTCCCTGCACGCCTGCGGGAATTATGGAGCTGATTGCGGCGACCGGAACTTCGGTGCGCGGCAAAAACTGCCTTGTTATAGGCAGAAGCAACATCGTCGGGAAGCCGGTTTCAATGCTTCTTCTCGCCGCGGACGGTACGGTCACCACGGCCCACTCCAAAACGGTCGGCCTTAAGGAGATCGCGCGGAACGCGGACATTCTTGTGGCGGCCGTCGGCAGGGCGAAAATGATTGACGCCTCGTTTATCAAGCCGGGCGCCGTCGTTATCGACGTGGGCATGAACCGCGACGAAAACGGGAAGCTCTGCGGCGACTGCGACTTCGAGTCGGTATTCCCGGTCTGCGGCGCGATCACTCCCGTTCCCGGCGGCGTCGGACCGATGACGATCACGATGCTTCTCAGGAACACGCTTTACGCTGCGGAGAGCATATTCTAAAAGAAAAAAGCGGGCGGCGAATAATTCAGACCCGCAGGTATTTAATTGATTTCCCCCTGTTCGGGAGAGTTGATGCATCAAATGAGGATAAAAAATCTCGGCGACGCAAAGTCGATAAACGAATACGTATCAGGCAAACTCGCGCGGTTCTCCTCTATGGAAAAGGATCTCGGCTCACTTTTTGAGCTGATGTTCTCGGAAGAGGAGAACATTCTTATTGAGCGCATGAGAGGGCTGAAGGTCGAGAAAACAACCTATAAAGAGGCAAAAAACGACATTCTCAAAACCGCCCGGTTAATGCGCGGGAAGTTCGCGGACCTGCCGGAGGACGCGCCGGTGGGCATTTACATGGCGAACAGCCTTCTGTGGATCGAGATGTTCTGGGCGGTCATTCTGTGCGGCAGGCGGCCTCTTCTGATGAACCTTATGCTTGCGGAGGAGACGCTTAAAAGCGCGTGCGAAATGTGCGGTGCGGCGGCGGTTATTGCTGACGGTAAATTATGCTGCGGCGGATCGGTGTGCGGGCTTCCCGCTTATTCTGCGGAGAGCATTCACGAAGAAGCGTGCGCGGTTAATGAGATTCCCGAACCGGACCTGCGCGCATGCGGCGGTGAGATTCTTTTGATGACTTCGGGGACGACTTCCGGCGTCAAAATCTGCGCCTTCGGTGCGGAGGAGCTCTACTGCCAGATCAAGTATTCGTTCGAGATTATCAAGCAAAACCGGCTGCTGGCGAGGCATTACAGGGGCGAGCTGAAGCATTTGACGTTCCTGCCGTTCTACCACATTTTCGGACTCGTCGCGGTCTATATCTGGTTCGCGTTTTATTCCAGAACGTTCGTGCTGCTGAACGACCTCGCGGCCGACACGGTCACGCAGACGGTCAGGCGCAGGCACGTGACCCACATTTTCGCGGTGCCGCTGTTCTGGGAAAAAGTGTACGGCGCGGCGATGAAAAAAATCAAGTCGCGGGGGCCGGCGACGGTCGCTAAGTTCGAAAAGGGAATGAAGCTCGCGGAAAAAATCTACGCGTTGCCGGTTGCCGGGAACGCGCTCGGTAGGGCGTTTTCGAAGGCGGCTTTCGGAGAGATTCGCAGAGGGATGTTCGGCGACAGCATCAGCTTCATGATAAGCGGCGGCGGGCCGATTTCCGGCGAGGCGCTGCGGTTCTTCAACCTGATCGGCTACAGGCTCGTGAACGGCTACGGCATGACCGAGACCGGAATCACAAGCGTCGAGCTCAGGAACCGCGTCAAAGACATTGTAAAAGGGGCGGTGGGCAGACCCCTGGGCGGCGTGGAGTTCTCGCTGGACGGGAACGGCATGCTGTCGGTAAGGGGCAAGGTCAACGCCAAATATATCATCGAAAACGGCGTGAGGCGCGAGGCGGACGGCTTCTTCGCGACCGGCGACCTGGCTTCGGAGGAGAACGGCTACTACAAGATCCTCGGCAGGAACGACGACCTTATCGTGCTTGCCGACGGCGAGAACATCAACCCTGACGAAGCTGAAAAGGTTTTTAAGGACGCCGGCGCCGAAGCGGTCTGCCTTGTTAAAAAGGGCGCCGGCGCGGTCCTCGTTGCCGAGGTGAAAAGGTTTTCTGGAACAGGGGAAGCGGCGGCGCTCAAAGCAAGGCTTGAAAAGGCCGCCGCCGCGTCAAACCGCCGCGGCAGGATATCCGAGGTCATAATCACGGATAAAAAGCTTATTGCCGACGGCGACTTCAAGGTCTCGCGAACGAAGATCAGGAAGCTTCTCGAGAGCGGCGGAATTGAGGATATTTCCGGGAAATACAAAAATGAAGGCGAAGGCGGGGAAGAATCCGGTAAGACCGGAGAAATTCCCGACGCACTCGTAAAAAATGTAATACAATTCATGTGCGATGCCACCGGAGCGGACCCCGAAAACGTAAATCCGGACAGCAATTTCTTCCGCGACCTCGGCGGCACTTCGCTCGACTACTTTCAGCTCGTTTCCGACCTCGACAAAGAGTTCGGGTGCGGCTTCCCGGCCGGCAGTGACGGAGCAGGCCTGACTACCGCGGAAGGGCTCGCGGCGTTTCTGAAGGAGGCGGGGCTGTGAGGTACGTTCTATTTAACTGGTTCGCCAAGCTGACCGGCTGGCCCGGCGCGCTCCTTCTTTTCAGGGCGAAGGTCTTTTACGAGGACGAAAAAAAGAAAAACGCGTACCTGAAAGGCCCCGCGGTGATCGTCTGCAACCACACGTCGATTTTCGACTACGTGCAGCTGATGTTCGTCTTTTTCTGGAGGACGGTCAGGTTCCAGACCGCGGAGGTTCTCTACGAGAAAAAAGGGCTCGCAAGGCTGCTTAAGATGCTCGGGGCGGTGTACGTCGACAGGGACGCGAAGGATTTCGGCTTCGTGCCGAAGTCGGAGGAGATTCTCGACAGGGGAGGCGTGCTCGGTATTTTCCCCGAGTCGCGGCTGCCGCTGGAAGGCGAAGAGAGGCCGCTGGAGTTCAAACCAAGCGCCGCGTATATAGCTCTCGCGATGAACGTCCCGGTCATTCCCGTCTACACTGACGGCAGGTATTTCAAGGTTTTCAAGCGGCCCCACGTGACCGTCGGGAAGCCCATTGACCTCTTTGATTATTACGATCCGGACGTTTCCGAGCGCGAAAACCTCGCGGTTTGCTCTGAGAAGCTCAGAGAGGCCGTTATAAGGCTCGGCGAGGCCACGGAGGAGAAATTACGCTCCTGAAACAAGAATGCCCGCAAACGCGTTTAAAATCGCTTAAAACGCATTGGCGGCGGAAAGAAAGGCGGATGCCTTATGGGCACATTCATTTACGACTTTGTACATTTTACGGCTTGCCCGGCGCTGCTCTGGTACTGGCCGAAAAAGTATTATGAAAACGAAAACGCGAAGAAAAAGGTCAGGGGCGGCGCTCTGATGATCAGCAACCACAACTCGATGGCCGACCCCATGTATCTTATGCTCTGCATCTGGTACCGCCGCCATCACTACGTGTGCGCGAAGGAGCTCTACAGCACCCCTTTCAGGCGCTGGATGTTCACGCAGTTTCTGACCATTCCCATCGACCGCGAGAACTTCGGAATGAGCTCGTTTAAGGAAATCACCGGCCATCTGAAAAAGGGCGACCTGTGCGTGATTTTTCCCGAGGGGCACGTCGTGCGCGGCAAGGAAGGCTGCGGCTGCGGCGGGGACAGCGTTCCCGAAGGCTCGGAAGGCGGGCAGGAGCAGGGAAAAGAGCAGGGCGGCGCAAAAAAAGAACTTGAAAAAAAGTCGCCGATGGTGGATAATTTAAAGTCAGGCATGGTTCTGATGGCGTATCAGAGCGGCGTGCCTGTCTGGCCTGTTTACGTGCGCAGTAAGCAGAAGATTTTCGACCGTCTGAGGATCGCGATCGGCGAGCCCGTGGACGTGAAGGCGCTTCTCGGGAACATGCCCACGATGGACCGCATCGAGGAGGTCGCGAGAATGCTCGGCGAGAAGGAAAACTACTTAAAGTCGCTTGTCGAGGGCGTTCCTTATGAGGCCTCTGAAACGGACGGCGGCGGAAACGGCGCGCAATAAAGGGCGCAGTAATTCTTAATATACAGACAACATTCCCGCGCTCACAAGCGGCCGCGGCGGCACATTATGCCGCTCACTCAAAACGTCGCGCGCGCACGGGCAACTAATATAATCAGCGGAGGGTACTATGAAGGCAAAAGACATCAGCTATTTCGCACGTTACACCGACAGCGAAACTTTTTCGCGTCTCGTTTACTATAAATCGGTGGGCGAGATGTGGGAGGCCGCCGCTTCCTACGGCGACAGGAACGCAGTCGAGGACAAGGAGACCGTTCTGACATATTCGCAGCTGAACGTTCTTGTTAGGAAGTTCAGAGGCTACTGTGCCGCCAACGGCATCGTGAAGGGCGACCGCGTGGGAATACTTCTTCCGAATTCGGCCGACTTTTTGAAGGCGTTTTTCGCGCTCTCCGGAATGGGCGTCACCGTCGCGGTGCTGCCGGTCCAGCTTGACCCGGGAACGATCTTCGGCGTCTCGATGATGTTCGGGCTCAAGGGCATCGTTTCCGGCGCCGGTCTCGAGGAGAAACTGGCTGTCGCGGAGGCGAGAAAACCCGGATTCGTCAAGCTTCTTGCAAGCGGCGAGGGCGAGGAGACGGATTACGATCCGGACGTTGAGCCCGACGACGACTGCGTCATCATGTTCACGGGCGGCACCACCGGCCGCAGCAAGGGCGCGCTTCTCAGCCACAGAAATATGATCGCCGGCACGGTTTTCGGCTGCTACAGCCTGAAGGACGTTTTCTACAGGAGATACATCCTCTGCCTGCCGCTGTCCCACGTTTTCGGACTCGTCAGGAACCTCATGTGCAGCGTCTACACCGGCAGCACGCTCTGCATCTGCCGCAACAACAAGGACCTCTTCGCCGACATCGGCGCCTACAGGCCGAACGTTCTCGTGACCGTTCCCGCGCTGGTGGAAATGGCGCTGGGTCTTTCGCGTCTCTTTAAGAAGAACATGTTCGGCACCATCGAGTATATTATCTGCGGCGCGGCATGGGTTCCGCCTTATCTCATTCAGGAGTGCGGCAAGCTCGGCGTTACGATCTACCCCGGATACGGCCTTACCGAGTCCGCCAACCTGGTGTCCGGCAACCCGACCCCCTTACTGAAGCCCGAGTCCGTCGGCATTCCTTACCCCGGACAGGAGCTCAAGCTGGTTGACGGCGAGCTGTGGCTCAAGGGCGTCAATATCATGAAGGGCTACGTCGGCGCACCGGAGGAGAACAAAATCGCGTTCTCGGAGGACGGCTGGTTCAAGACAGGCGACCTTGCAAGAATCGACGAGGACGGCTACCTTTACATCACCGGCAGAACCAAGGAGATTATCGTTCTTTCCAACGGCGAGAACGTCTCACCCGCCGAGGTCGAGGCCCGCTACGACGAGCTGAGCTACGTTCAGGACTGCCAGCTCTTCGAGGATGCCGACGGTGACGGACCGCACTTCCTGCACCTGGAGATTGTTCCCAGAAAGACCGAGCTGGCCATGTTCGACGCAGAGACCGCGAAGGCGAAGCTTCTTGAGGCCGTCTCTACAGTCACCGAGTCGCTTCCCGCGTACCAGCGCCCCCAGAGAATCACGATCCGCACCGAGGACTTCGAGCGCACGCCCGCTATGAAGATCAAGAGATACAACAAGTTTGCCTGATCCGGAGGTTCAATTATGCGAACGCGTGAGGAAATTGCCGCCAAGCTTAAGGAAATACTGATCTACCAGAATCCGGGCGACAGCGAGAGGATCATGAAGGGCACCGAGGCATCCGGTCTGACCGACTATTTCGGGCTGTCTTCGGTCGGCATGATCTACATGATTATTATTATCGAGAACGAATTCGGCGTCAGCTTCGACAACGTCGGCATGGGCGATTTCAAGACGCTCGGCGACGTGGTCAGCTACATCGAAAACGCGCAGAAAAACTGAAAGCGGGGAAGCGCTGAAATCTTCTTTGAGCGCGGGAACGTGCCGCCCGGTTTGAGTTTGCCGGCGGCGGAAAGGAGTGAAAATGTACTGGATTATCGCGGCTGCGGTGCTTCTTGTGGCGCCTCTTGCGGGTCTGATCATTTTTGCTTTTTTCAGAACGTACCACCGCGGGAAGGAGATTCCGCTCGAATCGCTAAATCTTTCGGAAACGCACTACGCCCCCTACGCGGACAGGCTGCTCGCCACGCTGAAAGAGATCAAATCGATTCCCTACGAGCCGGTCAGGATCAAATCCTACGACGGACTGACCCTCGGCGCGAGGTACTACGATTTCGGGAACGAAAAGACCGTTATCGCGCTCCACGGCTACAGGGCGACGCCTTTTAACAACGTTCACGCGGCTTTTAAGGTGTTCCGCAACCTCGGCTACAACGTGCTTCTCGTGTCGCAGCGAGCCCACTTCGACAGCGGCGGCAGGATCATTTCCTTCGGAACCCGCGAGAAGAACGACCTTCTCAGCTGGCTCGACTGGCTTCGCGCAAGAACCGGCGGAAAGGAAGTGGCGCTCTTCGGCGTATCGATGGGCGCCGCCACGATTTGTCTTGCAGCCGACAGGCTCGCGGAGTACCCCGAGGTGAAGTTCATGGCCCTCGAGTGCGGCTACAGAACCGGCTGCGATACCATCAAGAACGGAATGCACAAAATCGGGGCGTTCGGCAGGCTGCTCGCCGAGGTGTCGAGGTTTTCGGGAATCCTTTTCGGCGGGTTCGACATCGGGAAGGAGCAAATTAACGAAAAGCTCGCGAAGTGCACGGTTCCGGCGCTTTTCATTCACGGAGGGGCGGACGTGGTCGTTCCCGTCGCGGCGTCGGAGGAGCATTTAAAGGCGCTCGCGTCTGAAAAGAAGGACCTCGTTGTGGTGGACGGAGCGGGGCACGCTGAGGCGTTTATCGCGGACCCGGAAAAAGTGGAGAGCGCGATAAGAAAGATACTCGGGAATGAGGATTTATAAACTAACTGAAGTGAGGTTTTGAAATGAGTTTTAAGATTGTTATCGACATCACGTGCGATCTCTCGGCAGAGATCAGGGAGAGATTCGGAATCGAATATATTCAGGGTCACGTAACGTATCCCGACGGTCAGGAGATCGTCTCCAAGATGGAGTGGGATGTGGAGACCTGCGAGGAATTCTACGCGAAGCTTAAAAAGAACCCCGAGGGCTACAAGACGGCGCCGCCGACGCTTCCCGAGGTTACAGCCGTATTTGAGGAGCACGCCGCGAAAGGCGAGGACGTCCTCTATTTCTGCATGAGCTCGAAGATGAGCTGCACCTACGACATCGCCTGCAACGCGAGAGACGATCTGAAAGAGAAGTATCCGGACGTCAAGATTCTCGTCGTCGATTCGCGCAAGTTCGCGACCGGCGGCGGTCTGCTCGCGGTTCTTGCTGCGGTCAAGCGCGAAGAGGGTCTCGGCGTTGAGGAAACGTTCGCGTACTGCGAGGAAATCAAGTGGTCGATCCACCAGGCCGGCTGGCACGACGACCTTCAGTTTTCCGCTAAAAAAGGCAGAATTTCGAACTCGAAGGCGTTCATGGGAACCCTTATCGGAATCAAGCCCTGCGGCGATTTTTCGAAGGACGGCATGACCACCGTTCTCACCAAGATCAAGGGCGAGAAGAGCGCCTACAGGATCCTTCTGGACTACATCGGCGAGACCGCGATCGACCCCGAGAACCAGGTCATGATAGTCGCGAGCTCCGCGAGAAGGCCCCAGGCCGAGAAGTTCCTGGCGATGATCAAGGAACGCTTTAACCCGAAGGAGATCTACTACACCGACATTTTCAGAAGCAGCGGCTCCAACTCGGGCCCTGGAATCATGGCCTGCTACTACACCGGCAAGAAGATTTCCGACGACCTCAAGGAAGAGGGCGAGATCTTTGCACGCCTCGGAAACTGAAGTTCAAGACCGGGACAAAATTACAGACACTTTTAGAATCAGGGTAACAGATGGCAACATATCGCATTGACGGCACCGCGTTCTCGAAAATGATGCGCGGCGCGCTACGGAAAATAAGCGAGAACGAACAGAAGGTCAACGACCTGAACGTTTTCCCGGTTCCCGACGGGGACACCGGCACGAACATGAGACTGACCGTTCAGCACGGCATAAGCGACGCGGAGGGGCAGCAGAAGCTCAACGCGTATCTTCGCGCAATGGCGGACGGGATGATTACTAACGCGCGCGGAAACTCGGGCGTTATCGTGTCGAATTTCTTCGACGGCTTCGCGCGCAGTCTCAGAAGGTACGAGACTATGTCGGCGGCTTCGATGGCGGCGGCGCTGGTTCACGCCTACAGGCAGGCCTACGCGGGCTGCAGGTCGCCGAAAGAGGGCACCATTCTGACGGTCGCGAGGGAGGGCATTGAGTTCATCAGACCTCAGCTTCCGCGCAACTGTTCGTTCGAGACGCTGCTCGGGATGTACGTTTCCCGCCTCAAGGTTTCCCTTGTCAACACGCCCGAGCTGCTTCCTTGCCTTAAGGAGGCCGGCGTCGTCGACAGCGGCGGAATGGGGCTGGTGCTCATTTTCGAGGGCATGCTGCTGTATCTTAACGACCCGTCGTATATTGAAGGCGTGATGCCGGTTCCCGAGGAGCGCAGGAATGCCGCGAAGGTCAACCTGTCCGCGGCCGCGTTCAACGAGAACACCGTCTTCACGTTCGCCTACTGCATGGCATTCCTG
>JAEEGI010018183.1_pt1 | contig 14307 bp, 9 predicted proteins | sample 8958751 | NCBI WGS metagenome assembly JAEEGI01 (sample SAMN16246545, study PRJNA631951) | gut metagenome | biome: gut microbiome; feature: rumen; material: KS-attached | host: Bos | place: Iran: Karaj | collected 2018-10
CCGCACTGTACACGGAAGAGGAGCTTGGGAAGAAACAGCTTGTGCGGGTCGACAGTTCGATGGTGGCAGAGGCATGCAACAAGCTCAAGAAAGGGTTTTCGGTCGGGAAAAAGCCGAACAAGGGAGAAAGCCGCAAGCAGATAAAGTACACGATGGGGTACGACGGCTTCGCAGTGAAACTGGCCGACATCTTCTCTGACCCGACCTATCTCAGCGAGGACAGAGCGATGCCCGCCGTCGTCACAGAAATGATAAAGAAGGACAAAGACCACACGAACATCTATGTTCTTGACCGCGGCTTTGCGGCAGTATACAACTATGAAGGCATCACCGAGAGGAACGCAGTATTCATCGGACGGCTCAAGACGGGATGCAAAATGGAAGTGGTACGCAGCCTGATGAGAGCGGGCACTGAGAAGAATCTCGGGAAACTGGAACTGACTGACGATTTGGAGGTGAGACTGTATGACAGGGGATCCAAACAGTTTACGGAACGGACGTACCGGGTTGTCAAAGCCAGATTCAAGGAGCCTCGCGACACCACGCGCAGCAGTGCCAAAGGGAAACACCCTCGGGTTGAGAACGACATATATTTCATCACCAACGACTTCGACCTGTCCCCGCAAGAAATCGCGGAGGCCTATCGCAGACGTTGGGACATTGAGGTCTTCTTCCGTTTCCTGAAACAAGAACTCAATTTTTCGCATTTCCTTTCCGTGAGTGAGAACGGACTGCGCATCATCCTGTATATGACACTTATCACTGCGGTAATGATAATGATATACAAACGCAGAAATGGAATGGGTTATTCGGAGGCCAAGTTCACGTTCTGTATAGAGATGTCAGACTACATCATGGTACTGGGCATATTCCTATCCGGTGGTGATACCTCGAAATACGCCCATCGCTATAAGATTCGAGACAGCGTACCCTCGGTACCTTATAAATCTTTCGACCGCTCATGATTGCAAATCCGACACAACAAAGTTGATAGTTTAAATACGTGTAATACACGTGATACGTGGCCATAATAACCGCAAGCTTTAGCTTGCCCATTCGTGTTTTTCGTGTTTTTCGATGTTCAATAAAAATCGAATTCAAAATATGCAACTTACAAATTCTCCAATTCTCTAATTCTTGAAAAATAAAAATACCATTATACTCTTTTTTTCCACAATCCATAAAAAAATTGTATCTTTGCATTCTCATTCAGAAGCCTGCGCTGCTTGGTTCAGCCCCCCCAGCCGCAACAAAGCAATGCCGGCATAACACAAAAGAAACAATAAACCCTCGGACAGACGACAGCATCTATCCCTCTAAATAACAAAAAGTAATGAATATCGTACAAACCTTTCAGCTTTCCCAAGATGCACAGATCAACCTCGTTGAGAACAACGGTCTTTACAATCTAACCAACGCCGATGGCACCGAGCTCTTTAACCACTGGTATGAGAAAATCACGGACACCCAAGACGAAGGCAACCCCATCACCCTGCAGGCCCTCGACGACGGCATCTGGTACAACCTGAACATAACCGACCACACCACCTCTTTTTCCCACTACGACAACGAGGACCAACTATCGTCCCAAATTTCAAAAGTATACTGGCATGGTGCCTACAACCTCTTCAGCAACGGACATCCCCTCCTCCCCGAGTGGCACCAATCCATCATGTGCCTGCGCCTCCAACCCGACTACATCATCTTCTATCTGAACATCCACAACTCCACCGAAATCACCCACGACACCACCTGCTACCTCATCAAAGATGGTGTCATTCTCCCCTATACCGACTTCTACCGCATCGAGGCCGACAAGCACGGACGTGATTTCCTCAAGGCCTTCCGCAAGAGCGACGACCGCTGTGTGCTAATCCGCAACGGCAAGACTCTCTGGGATTGCGACCAGCTTGAGTTTACCGACATCCTCGCCCTCAAGCGCACCTCCTTCGACGGTTCCAACTTCAACTTCATTGCCCACCTTGGCGGACACAAGTATGCTTTCTGCAACTCCGAGTATCTCGACTACCCCAAAGAGTGGCATGCTCAGGTCAAGAGCGGTGCCATCCCCGTCCTCGCCTCGGGCGAGCTCCTCGACCCCCAGAGCGAAGACGAGAAATTCCTGGTCTGCAAGCTCGACATGGGGGCCTATATGCTCGTATGCCGCACCAAGGATCTGCGGGTGGCCGTCGACCGTTGCGACAGCTATGAAATCCACAACGAGCTGGCCATCTATCACAACGACGACAAACAACCCCGCACCGGCATCGTCTTCACCAATGGCTTGAAGATAGAACTCAACGACACTTTCCAGTATCTGATCTGTGGCAAGAACGCCATCTATACCGACCACTGGGACACCCTCACCGATGAGCAAATCAACACCTTGGCAGAAGAAATACTGGTCGACAACTCCGAGAGTTTCTATATCTCCGAGTTCCTCGACTTTGTAGGTCCCAATGTGCTGCTCCGCGACAAAGAGATGGGCTTCAACATCATTGGCTATGGCCTTCCGCTCAATCCCGACACCTGGTTTGAGAAAGCCCAGATTGTCGGCTCCCACATCCTCCTGTGCAACAATGGCAAAATCAAGTGGATGAATGAAGAGCTGCGCGTTGGCACCGGCTGGTTTGGGGTCATCCGCCTCTCCCCCCATTGCTCCATCAAGTATGTCGACGGCCATTACAAAAAAATCATTACCGGCTCGGCCGTCAAGGGCAAGAAATATTCCTTAGATCCCGATGGCAGCGATGGCTACCTCATTGGCTCGGGCGAATACATCGAGGTGGAACGCCCCTATGCTCATTTCTTCTTCAAGATATGCTTTGGCAACGAGCTTGAGCTCATCAGCATGGATGCCTACGAACCCGACATCAAGTTGCCCTCTGCCGTGTTCTACAACTGGAACGAGTATTCGGTCAGATACATCGGCACCGATGCATTCCGCTACAATGGTTCCCTGCGCACCATCACCCTGCCCGACACCATCGTGGAAATCAAAGAAGGCGCCCTGGAAAGCTGCTACGGCCTGCAGATTATCTACCCGGAGTAGGTTATTGGTATTAATGTTTATTGGTTATAGGTTATTGGTTATTGACAGTTTAAAGTTGGAAGTTTATTGGTTATAGACAGTTTAAAGTATATAGTAAATCCGTGTATTCAAAGCAAGCTTTAGCTTGCTTTTTCGTGTTTTTCGTTTCTTTCGATGTTCTAATATAATAAAGTTGATAGTAAAATCTGCGTTTTCTGCGAGACATCAAATCTTGAAATTTACTCCGCATTTATGGCAATTTACTTTCGTATGCAGACAAGAGTGGTGCTGCCCTATCTCAGGCAGCTCCAGCCACCGACGTCGGCAACAAAAGCCTCCGGGCGCTCACAAGCCTCATAGGGAATATGTCACTCAAAGAACAGAAGGAACAACAGGCCTTCGTTAAGACCAATATCCACAAAACCAATTGGGACTCAGGGAGATAATATTGCCAACAGTCGGTCATAAACCCCAAGCGTGTGACAGTTACAGTTGTGACAGATAAAAATAAGGGGTATCAAAAATGCCCCTTATAATATATAACTAATTAATAATTAATAATATATATAAGAAAATTGAAAAAACATACCCCTCTAAAAATCAACTGTCACAACTGTAACTGTCACAAAATGGCAGAAAAAAGAATCTTATTATTCACCTAAAATGCAATAAAACAACGAAATACGATACGGTTAGGAACACGACGTTCTAACTCCCAACGTCCGACGAGTGACAGTAGTCGTCCAAAATCCCACCCCAAATGGCCTCCAAAACCCTCCGATGACCCCACTTTATGATGCTTTTTCCCCTACGAGGTACCCATCTGAGCGAATTTGTATCTCAACATCCCGGCTCCGTATGCAGCTGAAAGTGGTGCTGCCCTAACTCAGGTATCACCAGCTAGTGCCGTCGGCAGCGAACTCCTCTGGGCGCTCACAAGTCTCGTAGGGAGGAAGGGCAAGTAGCAATCCGTTACAGTTTCAGTTGTTTCAGTTGAAAACTTGAAACACAAATTCCCCTTTATAATATTTATAACTAATTAATATATAATTAATTATAAAGAAATAAAGGGGGAATGAAACACTAAAAAAACAATTGAAACAACTGAAACTGAAACGTTTTGAAAAAAAAGACGTTAAATTTTTCTTCTAAAAAGCAAGAATTCAATGAAATACGATATTAGCAATAAGACCGCTCCCAATATGCCGACCCTCGGCAAAGGGACAGAATGCATTCAAATTATCCCCTCCCAGGCCTCAAAAACTATGCTTTTTCTCATTATTCCGATGTATTTTACCCTACTTGGTACCCAGGTGTGTGTTTTTAAAATTCAGCATCCCGAACTCATTTGATAGAACTTAGGGACCAAATGGCCATCATCAACGGCGAAACAGGCGGTATCAAGGTCCATTTGTCCGATCTGGTAGAGGCCTTCTGTCACCAATTTCGCAAGCACGACGACGAGGAGCTGAAGAAACTTGTCGAGTGGCAACGAAGGGATAGCGTGTGGACCTGTTGTTCGTCGGTAAGGCCACTGTTTGTTCGCTCGCCGACGAACAAACGGCGGTCGCCGAACGAGGGATGAACGGAGAAACGGTGGTTTTTCGGCGAAGTGTGTGTTCCCGAAATCTTGAAATTTACTCCGCATTTATCCCAAATCGGTCATTAGGGTTTATGCCAGATTAGTATTAATTTCGAGCAGATTGGTCACATCGCTGGCGAAGGCGTAGCGGGCTACGGCGAGACAGGGATGTGAACAAGATGCCGAAAGAAATGCTGATATGGCATAAAGAGACCCTAATAAGCGAGTAAAGAAAATACACGTCGGTCTAATGACCGATTTGGGTTTAAGGTAATTTACTTTCTTCTGCTTAAGCAGCAGGATGTTTTGCGCCTAAAGGCGAATTCGGTAAATACGGAGTAAATTAACGAGTAAATTTGGAGTAAATTTTTTTGCGTGGTGAAGGCAGATGATAAATATGACTAATCATGAGGATTTCCCTGCGGGTAATTAAATAAGGATTATTGCATTACGGATTGCAAATCCTTATAGTATTTTGCGTCAGATTGCAAATCTGCCGCAACTGAGGGGTTTGCCAAAGGGTTGTCATAATCCCAAATCGGTCATTAGGCCGACTTCTTTATTAATTTTATGTTTTTCAAGTCTTTTTGAGCCGTCTCAGCTTTTTTTTCTGGCATCTTGACCACATTCCTTTCTTGCCGTAGCTTTGTTCTCCGCTATCGAAACCATCCGCTGGATGCTTTCTTCACGCCAGCGATGCGGCCAACCCACTTGGAAGAAATACTAATCTGGCAAAAAACCTCATGACCAATTTGGGTTAAAAATTCTCCATGTCATTTTTTCTTTGTATTTTTGCAGCCGATTTGGCCACCGCAAAGGTGTCAAAAGGGAACGCCGTGAAAGTCGGCGACAGTCCCGCTGCTGTAACTCTCAAAAGCGAGGTTCCACCTACATCACACGCCACTGTGCCCCCGCGGCACGGGAAGGCCGGAAGCCCCGCGAGACAAGTCAGAAGACCTGCCAAATCAAAACAAATTAGACGCCCTCGAGGATAGGGTTGACAATTAGAATGAAGCAAAGCAAACCTCTCATCATACTGGCACTACTGCTGTTTGTGCTCACCCACCCGGGTGAGGCACAAGACACCGTTAAGCATGCCCGTCACTCCACAGAGCAGAACTCCAGCAGAATGAAATCCGAAGAGCGGCTCAAGCCCTCTGTCACTCTCCCCGAGATACACATCGTCACCCACAACGTCCCACCCGAGAAACTGCACGTGCAAACCCCCACGCAGGTCATTGCCACCACCGAGCTGGTGCAACTGGGCAACACCCTCCTGAGCGATGCCGCACGCCGCCTCGTGGGTGTGACACTCAAAGACTATGGCGGAGTGGGAGGCATTAAAACCGTATCTTCGCGAGGCCTGGGCAGCCAGTTCACCACCCTCACCATTGACGGCGTGGCCGTCAACGACTGCCAAAACGGTCAGGTGGACCTGGGCCGCTACATGCTGGGCAACAGCAACTATATCTCCTTTGCCAACGGACAAAGCGACAACCTCCTGCAGTCGGCCAGGTCGCTGGCAGCTGGGAGCGTGCTGAACATGGAGACCCGCGAGCCCGAATTTGGCCAGCACCCCTACAACCTCAGCCTCGGCATGGAGGCAGGCTCGTTCGGCTACCTCATGCCCTCACTATCCTACGAGCAGCGGCTGGGACGCAAGCTCTCGTTCTCGTTTTGGGGCAACTACCTGCAGTCGCGCGGCGACTACCCCTTCACACTCTACTACACCCACACCCACACCGACAGCAGCTCACGAGAGTACCGCCAGAATTCCCACATGCGCATGGGCACGGCCGATCTCAACCTCTTCTACCGCATCGACAGCCGACAGATACTACACCTAAAAGCCCACTATATGAAGGGATTCCACGCCCTGCCAGGCCCCGTAATCTACTACACCCAGCACGGCTCGGAACACAGCGAGGAGGATCTCTTCTTCACCCAAGCACGCTACCGCAGGACCGGCCGCCACTGGGACCTACAGCTCTTGGGCAAATACCAGCGCACCACCGACATCTATGAGGACACCGCCGTGAACAACGAAGCGCATCTCCTGCACAACGAGTACCATCAGCAGGAAGGCTATTTCTCACAGGCCCTCCGCTACCATGCCGGCGAGAAGCAGGAGGGCCACGAGCCCCTCTCGGTGAGCCTCTCCCTCGACGAATCCTTGAGCCAGCTGCAGAGCAACCTCAGCCACGACAACAACGTGCAGCGGCTGTCGCTCCTTGGCGTGTTGGCCGCCGAATACCTGCCCAGCCAAGTCGGCCTCCTACGCGGCCTCCGCCTCAACGCCAACCTGTTGGGCACCTTTATTCGCGACCAGCAATCCGGCATAGCCTCCAGCCCTTACGCCAAGCTCTCACCCTACGCAGGCCTCTCCTACCGGCTGGGGTCCTTCACCCTGCGCTATTTCTTCAAGGAGACCTATCGGGTGCCCAATTTCAACGAGTTGTACTACTACACCGTGGGCCGTCCCCTCTATCCCGAGCGGGCCCACCAACACAATGTCGGGGCCAGCTTCAAGAGCAAAGTGATGGAACTCGACGACGACCACATAGCCAATGCCAACGCCACCCTCGACCTCTATGTCAACCATGTTGACGATAAAATCATCGCCATCCCCATCCAGAACATGTACCTGTGGTCGATGACCAATATGGGCAAGGTGGAGGTCTTGGGCATAGACGTTACCGCCAACGCCTCGCTGAGCGGCAAGTTCGACCTCAACGGCATCCGTCGCTACGACCTCATCCTCGACGTGGGCTATTCCTACCAATATGCTGTCGACCGCACTACCCCGGGAGGCAAGAGCTATGGCCACCAAATCCCTTATACCCCCCGCCACAGCGGCAACCTTTCCCTCACCGCCACCACACCGTGGGTAGACCTGGGCTACAGCGTGATGCTGGTGGGCGAGCGCTACCGCCTCTACCAGAACACCCAGGCCAATCTGGTGCAGGGCTATGTGGACCAAGGCATCACCCTCACCCGCACCTTCGACCTCTGGCACGGCACGCTCAAAGCCAAGGCACAGGTGCTCAACCTCTTTGATGTGCAATATGAGGTGGTGCGGGGTTACCCCATGATGGGACGCAACTACCGCATAGGGCTCATCTGGAGTTTTTAAAAGAACAAGTCAATTTACTTAATATTTAACCTATATGAAAAGAAATCTCTTACTCTTAGCTGCCGCCATGATGGTGGCATTGGCGGGATGCGAAAAAGATCCCACAACCGATAATCCCGACACTCCAGCAGGCAACGATGTGCGCGCCTATGTGCTGAACGAAGGCCTGTGGGGTGGCAACGACGCTTCCCTGTCCCTCATCACCAAAGAGGGCATCACCAACGACTGGTTTGCTCAAAACAACGGCCGCGGCCTGGGCGACCTCGGACAGGACATGGTGCACTATGGTTCGCTGCTCTATGTGGTGGTTCATTCCTCAAGCACACTCGAATGCGTCGACCCCACCACAGGTATCAGCCGCAAACAGATTGACCTGAGCAACCGCAAGCCACGCTACGCGGTTGGACATGAGGGTAAGCTCTATGTCTCCTGCTACGACAAGACCGTGGTGCGCATCGACACCGCCACGCTGGCCGTGGACGGTGTTTGCCAGCTGAGCGGCATGCAACCCGAGCAGCTCTGCGTTGTGGGTAACAACCTCTACGTTTGCAACGCCTGGCAGTATGGCGAAGGCAATCAGGCCGTCTACGACAGCACCATCAGCGTGGTTTCTTTGGCAAGTTTTACCGAGACCGACAAGATTACCGTGGGCATGAACCCCGGTAGGATTAAAGCCCTGGACGGCAGCCGCTTGATAGTGGCTTGCGGAGGCGACTACGCCAGCCATCCCGCTTGCACCAAGGTGGTGAATGTCAGCACCGGCAGCCAGACCCAGCTGGACGTTGCCGCCACCAATTTCGACATCTGCAACGGTGCTATCTACCTCTACTGCACCACCTATGATGCCAGCTGGAACACCACGGTCAACTTCTACAAAGTCGATGCCAACACCTTGAGCCATGAGGAAATCCTGGCCGACCACAAGAATGAGTTGAAGAACGCTTACGCCATTAATGTCGACCCCAAGACCAAGAATATATACATCTGCAACAGCGTCTACGGCGTCAACAGCGATGTCTACGTCTTCTCTCCTGCAGGTGCCCAACTGAACAAATATGAGGCCGGCACCTTTGCCAACAAGGTGGTCTTTTAGGTCATCCTCCGGCTCAAATCTCAGTCACAGTTGAGATAAATACCCTGAAGGGGGAGCGGCCTTGCACCGATTTTGATCTTACCAAAAATAAAAATTTGAGCTTACCAAAAATAAAAAATAGAACTTAAAATACTTTCTTTGTAATTAAAAAAAAAGTTGTATTTTTGCATACCCAAACTATTGTCCAAAACATGGTTTGGGTATGTGTATTTTTTACAAACTTGATAACAATAACATATTATAAATGAAAAAGATAGTCCTTACTCTCATTCTGGCCGCCTTTGCATTTGCAGCTAACGCACAGCTAGTCATTAGTGCCAATATCGGTGGCATGATGACCTCCGGAAACACTCACACATTCACCCACACCACCATTGTGACCGACTCGACAGCTTCCCTCGATGTCCCCATGGAGACGGCAACGAGCTACACCGCAGGTCTCAAATTCGGTTATAAATTCGCCCAGAAATTTCAGGTGGGCGTTGCAGGTGTCTTCACTTCCACCATTACCAAGGACCAGCCCCTCGACCCCACTTTCATTCCCATGATTAGTAACTCGGTGCCCTCTTTCATCACCGTCGGCACGATGAGCACCAAGAACATGTCCTTCTCTGTGTGCCCCTATTTCCGCTACGACTTCCTGCAGGCTGGTGATGTATCGCTTTTTGTGGAGTTGAACGGCTTCTACACCAAAACGATGAATCCCATTGTCAATGCCGAGGTCCACAACCTTAGCCTCACCGGTTTCACTCTTGACACCGTTTTCACCGACATTCCCCGTCCCATCACCACGACCGGTTATGGTGTTTTCGTGGTTCCGGGCCTGAGCTGGCAGCTGAGCAAACACTGCGGCATTGACCTCTACATGGATTTCTTGGCAATGGCCTATTCAGTTTATACCACCGTCGACACCCAAATCAAATACACTTTCAAGTTCACTAACTTGCAGCTGAGCTACGAGACGGACATTACCACCTACACCACCACCCAAACCGAGATGGGAGCCACCATCACAGGCACTCCGCTGCTGACCACTCAGGGCGTAAACAACTGGGTTCGCGCAGGTTTTAACTTCACTTTCTAAGTATCTGTAGACCATGAAAAAGATATTACTCACCTTTGCACTCATAACGCTGATAGCGACAGCCAACGCGCAGTTCGTTGTCAGCGCACACCTTGGCGGGAACTACGCCAAGGGCACTTTAATGCAAACCAACACCGAACACAGAGGACCCAACCCTTTCACGGGTAACGACACAATCGTTTTTCGGGACACCGAAGACACTATCACGACGCCCACGCCCCTGAGCCTTACGGCAGGCCTGAAGTTGGGATACCAGATTCACCGTTTTCAGTTCGGCATTAGCGCCAGCTACACAATGGCACACGTGAAGGGAGAGATGGAACCCGACCAATACTACTCCTACCTCCGCGAGTCAAGCGAGTCGCCATTCTTTGTCGTCAACCCAGCAAGAATACCCAAAATCATCAACTGGACGGGTTTTTACACCATCCAGCAGAGCAGTTTTACCATCGCCCCCTATCTGCGCTACGAACTCATCGAGATGGGCGACCTGGCCTTCTTCATGGAACTGAACGCCTACTATACCCGCACCTTTGAGGGCAAAAGACACGACTATGTAGACTTTGAATGGCTGGAGATGCGCAACACGGTCGACTCCTCCTATATCGTCCCCCAGTCGGGCAACTCATTAGGCATAAAGCTGGTACCCGGCATGAGCTGGCAGCTGAATCCCCATTGCTTTATCGAGTTCTACTTTGATGTGTTGGCTTTCTCCTATGACAAAACCACCGAAATTTCAAAACACACCTACGACAGCTGGGACGTGATTACTGTGCCCAACGTCCTTTCGCGCCGAGAGGAAACCACCATTACCAAAACCACCACTACGTTGGGATTTGACTTCAACGGCACCCAAAACCGCTTCTTGGCGCCTAACCGCAACTGGGTGAGAGTGGGTATCAATTACACTTTCTAAGTTAGCAGAGAAAACTGTGGTTAGAGTGGCATACGCGGCTAAGAGACGACTGCTGTTGCTAACCTTATGGATGGGTGCCTTGGGTGCCCTTCCTTTTTCTATGATGGCCCAACGGCCCGTGGTGGAACGGTTGGGCGACTGGCTGCCAGAAGGGACTGCGTTGCATAGCACGATGCAGGGCATGGCCCTGTATGGGCGTTATGCCATCGCCTTGCGCGACAGCGGACAATGTCTGATTTTAGACCTGAGGAAGCAACGCTGCGTAGGCAATTATTTCTTAGACCAGAACACCACCCATTGCAACAATGCCTGTTTTGCATCGACGAAACGTTACGGGGACTCACCCTTCCCCTTGCTGTATGTATCTAGCTGCTACGGCGACAAGGCCTGTTTGGTGACGAAGATTGGGTTTGACACATCGGAAGTGGTGCAGCGGATTTTCTTCGACAGCGACCGTTTCCGTATCGCGCAAGACTGGTGTGCCGATGCCGACAGCGGATACCTCTATGCCTTTGGCGGAAAACGGGGAGGAACGATGTACCTCTTGAAATTCAAACTGCCCGAGGTGGACCGCTGCGAAGTACACCTGACCGAGGCAGACATCCTGCAAACAACCCCCATCAACTGCGTAGATGTGGCGCAAGGCAGCAAAATCAAAGGAGGTTATGCCTACCTGCCCGACGGAAACAAGCCGGGCGGATACTTTCTGCATGTGGTGGAGCTTGGCACCGGTCGAGAGGTGAAGAAGATAGACCTCAACCCACTGGGGATGGAGCCCGAAGGGGTGGACATCAAAAGGGGGCGACTGTATGTGAGCTTCCATACGGAGAAAGGCGAGGACAACTGCATATACAAGTTTCCCCTCCCACGCTAATGGACATTGAAATACCCAAAAATTGATCATTATATTATTATAGAATACATTATTATGAAAAGAAACTTGATTTTTTTAGTAGCAGGGCTGATGGCCCTGGCGCTTACCTCCTGCCGGAATGAGGGGAAAGAAACTACTGTAGAGATAGCATGGGACACCCTCTCTTACAATCACTTGATTGCCGACCAGTATGAGGCGGGCATTTCATACGATATCAATATAGTGCTGCCCAAAGAGGGCCTCAACGAAGCCTATACCGCCATCCGCCACCAACTGCTGACACACCTTTTTGCCATGCCCATGTCCTATGGGGAGTGCGACAGCATCAAGTTGGACCTCAATGATGCCCAAGCCTGCCTGAAAGCTTATCTTGATGCCAACCAGAAGTGTCTGGACGACATCCTAGCCAGTTTCAAAGAGGATGGATTGGAAGCGCCACCCTATGATATCCACTGGGAGTGCAACAACACCCTGAAGCCCGTGATGGTCAACGACACGCTGATTACCTTCCTGCTGAACTATGCCAACTATGCCGGCGGAGCCCACGGCATACATGGTGCCGTCTATATGACCTTTGACACGCAAACTGGCGAGCAGCTGCACGACAAAGACATCTTTCTGAAAGGTACTGACGAACAGCTGAACCACCTGCTGCAGAACTCGCTGATGCACTACTGCGAGAAATTTGAGGAGCAGGCTCTCACCACCGCCGACTTTGAGATTGATATGCTGCACATCAACGACAACTTCTACCTCACGCCCGACAGCATATACTACACCTACAACGTCTATGAGATAGCCCCTTATGCCTATGGCAGCCACACCTTCGGCTTCTCGGCCAAGGAAGCCCTCCCCTACCTCAATAAAGAAAGCCTTGCATACAAATATTGGAATTTGAAATAGCCCATACTATGACAAACGAAGTAATCAAAAACATCATGCAGCGGCGGAGCTGCCGCACTTTTGACCCCAACCGAGTACCCTCTGACGAGATTCTACAGCAGATTGCCGAGGCAGGCACCTGGGCACCCACCAGCATGGGGATGCAGAACCCCATCATTGTGGTGGTGACCAACAAGGCTTTGCGCGACAAGATAGCCCGCGCCAATGCCAAAATCATGGGCAAGGGTGAAGATTTCGACCCTTTCTACGGGGCACCCTGCCTGTGCATCGTCCTGGTGAAAGAGAGTGTGAATGCCGCCTACGACGGCCCCATCGTGATGCAGAACCTGATGCTGGCAGCCGAATCGCTCGGAGTCAACAGCTGCTGGATCCATCGCGCCAAAGAAGAATTCGAGACCGAAGAGTTTAAACAAATCCTCCGCGACCTGGGCGTTGAAGGCAACTATATCGGCATCGGACACGTGGCCCTGGGCTACACCACTGCCCCCATCCCAGCCCCCAAACCAAGAAAAGAGGACTATATCTATTGGGTGAAAGGCTGAATGAACACATCCTTCATGACCTATATCGCTGACATTGAAGCTTCATTTTTGAACTATAAAGAAGAAGTTGCTGATTCGTTGAACGAGGCGAAAAACTATCTTTCAGGATTCAATTGGTGCTTGAAGATAGAACGGCGGAAATCCTTTTTGCTTTGCAACAAAAAAAATGAAGAATGTGAAACAAGAACCTATTCTAAACGAGCATAATAAGCAGGAGTACCCGCCGATGCACACGGGAGGAACTGGCACGCCCTTAACATATTGGGGTGTTCTATGTTTTTTGACGGCATTGATAATATTCGCAGGATGTGCCTCGCGGAGCAAAGCAGCAAAAAACAATGGCTTTTGTCCGACATTCCTCTATGAAGGTCAACTTGTTGATTCTAATGGGACATCCCCGAATATTAGCATCTCGTTAATGACATTGTTGGACTCCACCATTGTTGGTTCTTACTACTACGATACGCTGCCGAGTGTCACATATAGTCTTGGAGGAAAAGCGTACCGTGATAAAACCTTTGAGATGGGAGAATCTCGAGACGGTAGTCTCGCATTTGTTTGGAAAGGCACAAAAACCGACGGAGGAAAGACTATCGAAGGAACAAGAACCGACATAAACAATGGATATGAATATAGCTTTAAGGCATCTGTTGTCTTTGGCAAAAGCTATTGGGACTATATCCGTAGGAAACAGAGCTATGATTCATATACAGAATTGAAAGAAGCCATTCGCCACAAGGACAAGGTGCTTCGTGTTGACTTTGAAAATCGTGGATGGACTTCGCTGCCTGCGGAAATGGCAGAACTGACCAAATTGGAGTCTGTCAACCTTCTTGGGAATAATATTGACACCTTCCCGCCAATGCTGGCACAAATGAAGAACATCTTCTACCTCAGCCTCTGTTCAAACAAGATGAAGTATATAGGCCCCGAAATCGGAGAAATGACCAACCTGAGGGTGCTCATCATCAATATGAACCAACTTCACTGTCTCCCTAAGGAAATAGGTAATCTAACGAACCTTATGTACCTTGATATAGGAAGCAATCCTATAGACAGCCTCCCTGAAGAAATAAAGAATCTTACGAAACTACAGGTGTTACATATAGATAATTGGCAACCATCATCAGAACGATTTTCCGATGAATA
>JAEEGI010018184.1_pt1 | contig 14307 bp, 6 predicted proteins | sample 8958751 | NCBI WGS metagenome assembly JAEEGI01 (sample SAMN16246545, study PRJNA631951) | gut metagenome | biome: gut microbiome; feature: rumen; material: KS-attached | host: Bos | place: Iran: Karaj | collected 2018-10
TGGCTGTTCCTACAGACACGCCCCTGACGACGCCTTTTTCACTGACGCGTGCAACAGCGGAATCGCTGGTGCTCCATGTAGCTGTCTTATTCGTCGCGTCTGACGGTTCAACTGTTAAGTGCAGCGAAAGACTTCTTCCTGCCTCAACAGTCTTGTCTACCATTATTGGCTGTCCGTCTTCACCGGTAAGAGGTTCCCCGTCCTCTCCGATGGCAGGGACTTTTTCCTCACCTTCTCCGACGGCCTCATTTATAGATATGCTTTCGACCGGAACCGGATCCTGCTCTGTGTAGGTACCGCCTTCTTCGGTAACATCGACAGCGTTAGCATCGTAATAAGTAAACGAAAGCTGGTTCTTGCTGTTTATTGTAACAATGAGTCCCTTACCCTTAACAGCTCCGCTGCCTGCGCCATAGTCAGAGTCGCTCATGCATCCTGCTGCGGCATAATAGAAGTTCAGTTCCGCGTTCTTTCCTTGTTCATACTGGATCGATTCACCCGGCGCAAATATCTCGTCATAGTGAGTCTCGACATTGGTCTTGTTTGCATCGGTATGATTGTGACCCCAAAGGAAGATGATCTTCTTGCCGGCATCAGAAGCCGCATTCAGAATACTGATTATCTGACCCGAATTGGTAATAGACCTGGAAGAAGTCCAGTGCAGCGGATAATGTGTGATGATAAAGATCGGCTTATCAGTTCCCACACTATTTATATAAGTCTGGAGCTTAGTGATCTGGTTATCCATGTACTTGTTCCAGTTGCTGCTGCCGCCGGAAGATCCAAGGGCATACATACGGTATGTGTCCGTATTGGCAACTTCCATGTCCTCTTTGAACTGCTGAGTAGTGGTGTTGCTGCCGTTGGTATAGCTGCCGTTCATGTACTCGTGGTTACCGGTGGTATACCAGACGCCTCCGAGTTTGCCGGCCGTCATCTTATCATTGATAACATCCATATCCGCCTGAGTGAGCGTCCAGAATGTATCATTATATGAGCTGGCGCTTGCCATGTCGCCGCCGAAGCCCATGACGTCGATGGTACCGTATATGCCGTACATCTTGTCGAGCCATCCGCTTAAGCGGGTAGCGGCTGAGTTTCCGGACGCGTTATGCGTGTCCGAAGTGAACGCCAGAACAGTAAGTCCACTTCCGGCTTTGGCACCGTCCCGGGTACTGCTCTCTTCTGCAGCGTCTGCTGCTTCCTGATCCGCTGCCACCTCGGTGACCTGCGGTTCCGCCTTGTCTCCGCTCGCGGCAAAGACTGCCTGCGGTACTATCGAAAGTACCAGTGCGAACGTCAGCAACAAGGCTAAGATACGTTTCTTCATCTTGATCCCTCTCTTGCAAAATGCGAAGCAATAACTGTTACTACTAACGATAACGGACGCTTTATATAAAACTATTTATATAAACAAGTTAGTGTTTTTTCCTTCTAAATAATGCGATGCAGATAAGCGCTATCACGACAGCGGCCGCGGGTATGGTCCAGAAAGGGAATCCCTTTTGCGTCTGACTGCTGCCATCGTCGCCAGAAGGCTCTGTTTTGTCCTCTGAGCCCTGCTTCGACTGACCGTCGGCATCTTTATCGCCGGAGCCGTTAGAAGCGCTGTTTTCGCCAGATTTTCCGTTGGTGTTCTTGTCTGTATCCTTGTCAATCTTATCGTTGTTCTTACCAGGATCCGCATCCTGTCCGGAAGGTGTGCTGTCCTGACCGGAAGGATCTACAGTCTGTTCACCGTCCTGTTTCGACGGATCTTCCGTGGGTTGACCATCCTGAGACGGTTCGCCGCCTTCACCGGGTGCAGCAGGTGTATCGTCTTTTCCTGGAACAGGATCAGTGTTTCCCCCGGGCGTCACAGGATCGGTATTATCGCCGGGAGCTACCGGATCGGTGTTTCCCCCGGGATTAGACGGATCTGTGTTTCCGCCCGGAGTTACCGGATCGGTATTTCCTCCGGGTGTTGCCGGATCTGTGTTTCCGCCCGGTGATGGATCATTTCCTCCCGAAGGTTGTCCGGAAGATGCGGAACTGATAACAGCACCGGATACGCTGTAGTTATCTGTAAGGTTCTTCCATGTTTCACAGGAACCAAACTCCAGTTTAGTTAGGCCAAGCTCCGCCGAGCCGCTGAAGCTATCTTCTACAGTGCAGCTGAACCTGAACACCGTCGTAGCCGAATCGCTTTCGTAATCAGCCTTGGAAGCTACTCCCCAAAGTCTCAGATTCGATTCCACGAATTCAAGATAGTCGAATCCAAGGGCTTGCTTAAGACCATCGGCGTATGCGCCGGAACCCTCTACATAACTCAGGCCGTCAGGTATGGACAAAGTCATATCCATGGTACCGAGATCGGATACCGGGCCAAGAACTATCTCGAATTCAACTATGTCGCCGGGTTCGACTATTGTCTTATCCGAACTTATAGTAATGTCCGACGATGCAGCAAAAACGCCTACAGGCAGCGACACAGCCGCTGCCATAACGAGGCATATCAGAATTGTCAGTAAACGTCTTTTTGGCATCTATTAATGAACGATTATTACAATGAATTTCAATCTTTATGCCCGAAGAAGCTATATGAACTCCTTCGGGCATAATGTCGTTGATGTTTTTTACCAGATGAACGAGCGCCTTATTGCATGCGCGTTGATCCTGCCGAATTCCTGAGCGGTTATTTCACCGTTTCCATCAAGATCCGCGCAATTGAACTCATAGCCCGTAAGGAGCCTCTTATTGTTCATATGAGAATGCACCTTGGAAACATCCATAGCGGTGATCTTTCCGTCGCCGTTAAGGTCGCCCAGCAGGTGGATCTTAACGTTCTGGACGTTAGATCCGGAACCTATCTCCACCACGTAATCCCTGGTAGCGTGATTAAGTTTGGAAACCCTGAGGATGTACTTGCCGACAGGTACCTCATCGAAGCTGTAGCTCTTGTTGTCGGAAGCGACGGTCGCATTCGCGATCGCTTCAGCGCCTGCAGGAACTCCGTCCTCGCTGAACGCGTACAGGACTACAGCAACTGCACCTTCATTACCCTGGCTGTCCTTAAAGCTCTCTATTGCGCCTGAGAGCGAGAAGTTGTTGGGAACCGCATCGAACGTTGCTCTGTAGCTCGCCTCGCCTGTTACTGCAACAGGTTCCGGATCCCATCCTGCGAAGGTGTAAGTGTATTCCTCGGTAGGCGCCTTGGGCGGAGCACCGTGAGTCGGAACTGTTCCGTAAGGAACGTTCGTAACGTCGAACTGCGTGCCGTCTTCTTTGAGCCACTGGATAGCGTACTGTCTGGTGGACTCGGTGAATGTTGCGGTGTATACGGTGTCTGTGGTTATAGCACCGATCTCCGGTGTCCAGCCTGCGAAGGTGTAATTGTACTGAACCGTGGAAGCCTTGGACGGAGCCGTGCCCGTATAGGACGGAGTAGCGCCGTAATCGTAGTATTCGACTACGTCGTCGCGGCCTTCCACTCTCCAAGTGACCGTAAGCTTATTCTTGCTGTCAGCTATCACTACCGTTTCAGGTTCAGACGCATTGTGGTTAGCATCTTCGGCATAGCGTACATAGTACGTTCCCGGAGCCAGACCGGTAAGAGTTGCGGCTGTTGCTGCAGTCCAGGTCTCGCCATCGGTGCTGTATTCCATGGCGGTGGTAAGTCCGGTAATGGTTCCGTCGTTCTTGCCGCTGACGGTCTCGTCTGTCTTGTCGACTGTCGGAGCAGCCTGATCAGCCTTGCCGATCGTGAAGACCTTCGTTGCGGTTCCGGTGAAGTTTCCGGTACCGGTTACAGTCAGAGTGTATTCTCCGGCGTTCGTACCGGTATTGCCGCTCACGGTATACGTTACCGTAAGGCCGTCCGCTGTAACGCTGATGATCGTCTGGGTCTGTTCGCTGCCTGTGTAGGTAAGCGCTTCGCCGAGAGTGATCACAGCATTCGAGATGCTCTTCGGAGCGATAGTGAATTCTGCTGTGTTGTTCCCGGGCAGCTTGTAGTTAGCGCTGCTGAGCGCCGATGCTGTTGCGGTGTGAGTTCCGGCTGCGCTCGCCGCGCCGGTGACCGTTATGGTAACGCTGTCGCCGTTCACCAGACCGGTAGCAGTAGCTGCCGGAGCATGATCCTCACCATCATAAGCGAATGTGGTATCGGACCAGGTAAGGCCAACTTCCTTAGCTTCTACGGTAAGCGTGCCCTTGGCAAACTCTATCGCATAGTTGTCGGAGGTAAGGCCTGCCGGCATAATGTCGTATTCGCCGACGTTGCCGTACTGGGTGTAAGTGTAAGTGAAGGTCAGTGTTCCTCCGAGGACACTTGCAGTCTCATCATTGACGAAGGTTGCATAGGTTACTCCGTCGTTGGCCGGAGCTTCGCCGTAGGTTATCGTCTTAGCTTTTGCGGTCACTGTCAGCGGGGCCTTGCCAATAGTAAATCTCTTCGTGACAGCTTCCTGTGCAACATAGTTGCCGATACCTGTTACGGTAACGGACGCTGTTCCTGCATTGACGTTATTGCTGTAAGCAACGGTGTAGTCTGTACCCTTGGTAAGAGTGGTCTCGCCGTCCTTAACGACTACGTCCGGAGTCTGAGCAACGCCGGTGTAGGTGAATGTGCCGGTGATGTCCTGTACTACGAACCCGTTAGCAGACCACTTGGCGTAGATCGTGATGATGTCGGTTACAACAGCATTAAAGTCGTACGCGTTAGTGCAGGCAGCTTCTTTGTACCATCCGGCAAATGTGAAGCCTGCCTTGGTCGGATCCGGCTCAGGCCTTACAGCCTTGCCATTGTAAGCAACGGACTGTGCGGCAACTGTGCTTCCGCCGTTGGTGTCGAATGTAACCGTAAGTTTATTAGTGCTGGCTTCGACCTTTACTTCCGCAGCCGCGGACGCGTTGTAGTTCTCCGTCTCGGCATAGCGGACCTTATAGGTTCCGGGAGCCATGCCGGTGAGAACGCCGTCGGTAAGCATGTCTTCGGTGATCGGGGTCCAGTTCTCGCCGTCGGTGCTGTATTCCATGGCGGAAGTAAGTCCGGTAATGGTTCCGTCGTTCTTGCCGCTGATGGTCTCGGGAGTTGCTACAACTCCGGTCGGAGCGGCCTGCGTTCCCTTGGTGATGGTGAACTCGGTCGTATTGGCCGCCGGCAGTTTGTAGTTAGCGCTGCTGAGCGCCGATGCTGTTGCGGTATGCGTTCCGATCGCGCTTGCCGCGCCGGTGACCGTTACGGTAACGCTGTCGCCGTTCACCAGACCGGTAGCAGTAGCTGTCGGAGCATGATCCTCACCATCATAAGCGAATGTGGTATCGGACCAGGTAAGGCCGACTTCCTTAGCTTCTACGGTAAGCTTGCCATTGGCAAACGTTATTGCGTAGTTGTTGGAAGTAAGGCCTGCCGGCATAATGTCGTATTCGCCTACGTCGCCGTACTGAGTGTAAGTGTAAGTGTAAGTAAGCGTTCCGTTGAGGACATCTTCCGTCTCGTTATTGACGAATGCGTTGTAGCTTACACCGTCGTTGGCCGGAGCGTTGCCGTATGTTATGGTCTTAGCATTGGCGGTCACTGTCAGCGGGGCCTTGCCGATGGTAAAGTCCCTAGTGACAGCTTCCTGTGCAACATAGTTGCCGATACCCGTTACAGTAACGCTCGCAGTTCCGGCATTGACGTTATTGCTGTACTCAACGGTGTAGTCAGTACCCTTGGTAAGAGTGGTCTCGCCGTCCTTTACGACTACGTCCGGAGTCTGAGCAACGCCGGTGTAGGTAAATGTGCCAGTGATGTCCTGTACCGTAAATGTATTAGCAGTCCACTTGGCGAACAGAGTTGTATCTTCGCTGAACGTTACGGTCGCTCCGTCGTTGTAGACCTTGTCTCCTGTCGCGCTGGTCGCCCAGCCTTCGAAGGTGTAGCCGGTATAGCTAAAGGTGTTGGCATCCAAAACGGTAGGAACATTTTTGTACATGGTCTGAGTCTTATCCTCGCCTGTACCGCCGTTAGCCTTGAATGTAACGGTTATCTGCGCGTTCTGAGTCCAGATAGCATAGAGCGTAACCACTGCGCCGTTTTCTGCAGCCAGGTTGCTGACGCTCTGGCCGTCCGTAAATTCTACCTCAGTCGCAGAAGCGCTGGTCGCCCAGCCGGCAAAGCTCCAGTTCTCCTTGGTGAACGTATTCGCTCTCAGCGTCTGAGTCACACCATAGGTAAAGTCCTGGTCAGCCATCGTTCCCGTCGCCGCAGTATCATTCTTGTCGAACTTCACCTTGTAGGTGTTTGCCGTGTAGCTGGCTGTTACCGTTAAGTCTGCGGTTACAGTCTCAGGCGCGTTAGTCCACGCGGAGAAGGTATAGCCCGTCTTTGCCGGGGCTGTCGGCTTCGTTACATCGTCCCATGCAGTGTTGTAATCAACTTCTACATCAGAGATCTTCTCTCCGTCTTCCGTATTGAATGTGACGGTGTAAGTGTTGATCGTGTAGCTTGCCGTTACTGTTACGTCTGCGGTTATTGTCTCAGGAACGTTAGTCCAACCGGCGAAGGTGTAACCTGTCTTGGTCGGATCTGCCGGCTTGACTACGTCCGCCCACGCGGTTCCGTAATCGTATGGCGTAGCCTCCTTAAGGACGGTCGATCCGTCTTCGTCGACGAAGGTTACGGTGTAAGTGTTGATCGTGTAGCTCGCCTTTACTGTTACGTCTGCGGTTACCGTATCCGGCGCTCCAGTCCAGCCGGAGAATGTGTATCCTGTCTTCTCCGGTGCAGTCGGCTTTTCTACGTCGTCCCAAGCAGTGTTATCTTCGACTGTTACTGTATCAATAACAGTTTCACCATCCTCTTCGAAGAATGTTACGGTGTGGCCGGTCGGCTTGGGAACCGCAGTAAACTGAGCAACATAGGTGACAGGTCCGGTTACTGCCGGAAGAGCCTCATCCGGGCCATAAGTTGTCGTTCCGCCATCGGAGGACCAACCACGGAATGTATAGGTGTACTGAGCGTTCTCAGCCCTTGTAGGAGTTGCGCCGGTGTAAACAGGAACTTCGCCAGAAGCATACTTGCTCGACTGGTAGTTAACACCGTTGCTTACGAACTGAACAACATACTTGAAGTTGAAAACAGTCTGCTTCTCGAACAAACGGACCTGAGCAGCGCTGCCAGAGGTCTCAGTATATCCAAAGGTTCCGTTACTATTTGTCAGGTAATATGTTCCACCATAGGAGACCGAGAGCCTCTTATTCGTGGAGTCGTATGTTACAGCGCGACCAGTTCCTGAAGCATAAGGAACCGCAGTTCCCGAGTAGGGTCTAGAAAGATACCTGCCATTATTCTCCAAATAACGATTTGATGTATAGTTCCAAATTATAGTAGTATCATTTGTGACTATGTATGCGTTTTCAGAACCGCTTGCTGGATAATACTCTTTATTAGCATTCGTCAGCGTCGCGCTTCCGGTGTTGCCAGAAGATGTTCCAGTAAGATTCTTAACTACATAAACGCTGGAACCGTCCTTAGTCACAGCAACGATATAGTCTTTACCCGTAGAGAATGCGCTTGTTTCAACAAAGCGTTCCTCCGCCGGACTATCCGGGTCGATCATTTGGCTGCTCTCACCGGTAGATCTAACCGTAAAGAGGTTCAGAGGAGCAGTAGTCGATCCCTCCTCATGTGTCATGTACTTATTCGCATTAGCGCTGTGCAGCGTGCTTCCGGAAAGGACCCAATCCTCAAGCGATCCTTCGAACGTCCAGACGTCCGGGGTATCATCGAGTTTCAAAACGCCGTCATTCCCACCGGTACTGTTAGCCGTATAAGTTGCGTTGAGATACCTACCATCCTGGCTCATAATGTAATACCCGCCGTCGGTCGGCTCTATAAGCCAAAGGATATTCTCGGTGGCTTCGGTATTTGTATTATATTCAACACCTGCTAGACCAGTGTAATTATACTTTTGGCTTCCGCTTCCGCTGTTTACGAGCACATCGCTGGATGGCTCAGTCGATAATGCATAATCACCGATAACAATTACATAACCGATTCCGGGAGCGGAACTGGGAGTAACTTCGACTGTGCAAGTTGCAGTAAATCCACCGTCATTTGTAGTTGCAGTGATAGTGGTCGAACCGACAGAAATACCTTTGACCCTGCCACTTGCATCTACAGTTGCAATAGATTCATCGTTGCTCCTCCATGTAAAAGTCGGGTCATCCGCATTAGCAGGAGTAACTGTTGCCGTAATTGAAATAGTTTTACCGGCTTCGATCTCGATTTCAGTCGGATTGACTGTAATTCCTGTTACAGCAACGGGTTCTTTAATCGATTCAGGCTCGATCAATCTACTAAGTTTATAGTTGCTGCTTGAACCCACTGTAAAGAAATCCACACTATTGTTGGACGTTCTTGTGGTAAGGTAAATGTCGTTATTCTTTGGGTTATCGCTGGCATTTGTGCTCTTAAGATAACTACCATCACCCGTCCATGCATCCATTCCGGAACTGACGACCCAAATGTCCGTTGTTTCGCCAACAGTTAGCGTACCAGTATAACCACTTGTACTCGAAGAACTACCCTGTACGTAAGTAGCGCTAAGATAGCTGCCGCTATAGCTCTTAATGTAATAACCATTTTCGACTCCATCCACAGGGACGAGCGTCCAAAGAATTTCATAAGGAGCCGGTGTACTTGTATCATAAGTTACTGCCTGTAAGCCGTGGTATTCATATCCATAACTGTTCGACATCATTCCGTCATATGGATTTCTGCTTAACGCGTAATTGTCGATTATGATTACAAAGTAATCCGGACCGGTGCTTTCGGTGACCGTGACATCTATGTTGTCAGTAAACACCGCCCTATTACTTGAATCAGTTACTGTAACAGTTATTGCTGTAGTACCCTCCGAAACACCGGTCACCTTGCCGGTAGACTCATCAACAGTGGCTATATCAGTATCGCTGCTGCTCCATGCAACAGTATAATTGTTAGCGTTCGAGGGCTGAACATCCAGCTGAAGCTGTAATGTTTTACCGGCTTTAACTGATGCACTTGTGTTTTTAATAGAAATGCTGGTTACCGGAACCTCGCCAATTGTTACTGAAGCTTCAACGATCTTACTTGTCTCTCCATTTGAACGAACAGTAAAGAGATTGATTGCGCTGCCGCCGGAACTGCTGCTGCTCTCCTCGTGAGTCATATACATTTTCTTTGCAGCGCCACTAGTCCCGAGGGTGTTGTTGCTTGCATTGGTACTTTGAATTGTGCAACCACCGTTAGACCATGTTTCAAACGAACTGGCAGGAATCCAAACATCCGGAGTGTCATCAAGCTTCAGCACACCATAAGTGATACCATCTGTTTTCGTATAGGTTGCATTAAGGAACTTACCGTCTTGGCTCTTAATATAGTAACCGCCGTCTGTCTCAGTAATATCCCAAAGAATGTCAGTGGTAACTTCAGTCGTAGAATCATATGCTACGCCGTCAAGCCCACTATAAAGATATTGGCCATTGCTATTGCTTACTTGATCGTCAGTAGAATTAACGCTAAGCGCATAACCGTCAATAACAAGAACATACCCGTTGATTGTCGTTCCGGTAGACTCCCCTGCCTTAACACTTATCGTTGCCTTGGCGCTGCTTCCGTTAAGCTCGGAACCGGATTCATTGACATACGACAGGTCTACTGTAAGACCTGCGGCTTTGGCATTGCTGCTGGAGATCCTGGCAACCATGCCCTTGCCGTTTACAAATGCGCTGCCGGAACCATATTCGTCATCGCTCATGCAGCCGGCTGCGGCATAATAGAACTTTATCGGCTTAGAGTTGCTGGAACTGGAACCATACTGTATGGATTCATCTGGCTTAACGATCGTATCATAAAGACCGTCGGAATCCGTATGGTTGTGTCCCCATAGGTAGATGATGGTCTTTCCGGCATTTGCAGCATTATTAAGCGCGTCTATCACCTTGTCGGCATTGCTGGTCGTACGGCGACTGCTCAGATAGTGCAGCGGGAAATGAGTGATGATGAAAATCGGCTTGGAGCTGTCAGCTTTGGATAAGAAATCCGTTAGCTTCTCCACCTGATCGTTGTCGACTGCCGTAGTGTATGTATAACCCTGACTGTCGCTGGAAGATCCAAGGCAGTAGATTATATAATTACTGCCTTCCTCGGCTTTTGTATCAACTTTATAATTGTCCTTAACCGAATTCGTTGTAGAACTGAAGCTGCCATTTGAATACTCATGGTTTCCGGTGGTATATATTCCGGTAATTCCGGCATCACTCACCTTATCCATGGCGGTCTCGGCATAAGACCAGAAATTGCTTCCGCTGATATATGCGCTGCCCATATCTCCGCCGAAGGCAAAGACGTCTATGTCGTCGTTATAAAGCGACTCGACTCTGGTGATCCAGGTTGCAAGACGCTCTGCAGCAGTATTGTTTCTGCCACTTTGGCCTCCACCGTTATGAACGTCTGCGGTAAACGCCAAAACGGTGGTACCGTCGGCGGCTTTGGTCTCGGTCGCTGTGTCGCGGGTGACCTCGGTTGTCTCTTGGTCTTGCGCCTCGACTGCGCCGTCAGCTGCGAAGGCTTGTACAGGCACCATGGAAAGTACCATCACAAGCGTAAGGATGATCGCAAATAACCTCTTCTTCATGTTAGCTCCTTAAAAAGTGTGTTGATATATATAAGAAATAAGCATTAACAACCAGTTAATAATTTAGCATACATTTTATGCATAAAACAAGAAAAAAACGCCCCGGAGGAGGCGTTTTGCTTGACAAGTTATTAACAAAACAAATAATAGTTAAATCTGTTAAAAAATATACCCCAAGCAGACCGCAAAATGTCCGTTTTTACACAGTGCGGCACAAAAAAGACTAGCGCTTTTTCTTGATCAGGGTGGAAGAAATAAGCGCCGTAAGAGGTATCGCCAGCACCATTCCTATGCTTGCGGAAATACCGCTAATTGCCTCCAGCGCTATGAACGCCGTGGAACCCAGATGGTTGAACGTCATGTTGCGCGCAAAGAAGAATATCATAAGCGAGAACTGGCTGCCCAGGAAGGCAAGAATAAGGGTGTTGGTCATGGTGCCGACCATGTCGCGCCCTATGTTCATTCCGGAGCGGAAGAGCTCCTTGCGGGAGAGCGTCGGATTGGCCGCGTGGACTTCCTCCAGCGCGGAAGAAATGCTCATGGCAACGTCCATTACGGCGCCCAATGCGCTTATAATGATGCCTGCGACAAGCAGACCTCTGAGGTGTATGCCTATCCCTGTGTACTTAAGCTGAAGCAGCGGCTCCGAATCCGAAAGCCTGAAGCCGTCTATCTTGGCAACGGCCTGCACCACAAGGCTGAAGATCATTGCAAACAGCGCTCCTGCCGTCGTTCCCAGGAAAGCGCTTATGGTCTTCCTGTGGATTCCGCCTAGGATGGTAAAACTAACCAACGCTATGAAAGCGCATATGACGAATGTCGTAAATATCGTAGGTGCGCCCTTTATGAGCAGCGGAATAAGTATGGCAAACAGGCAAACGAGCGTTATTATAAGGCCTATAAGCGATTTGAGGCCCGTGCGTCCGCCGACCAGGACTATTACGGCAAAGAATATGACTATGAAGACTGCAATGATGGGTATGCGGTTGAATTCGTAGACCGTTGCGCTGTACGTTCCGTTGGCGCGGATCTTGATGGTAGCCATTACGCTGTCTCCGACATCTACCGGCACGCCGCTGAGCGGTCCGAAGTAGTTGAAGACCGTAATGGTATCCCCCTTTAACTTTCCGCCTTTCACTATGGCGGAAAGCTCCTGGCTGCCGACGTACGCATCGTCTGCCTTTTCATCCGTCCTAATGTCCTGACTGACGATCTCAACGACTTTGCACGGCTGGAACTCTATCTGTTCGTCGCCGTATTCGTTGAACATTTCCTCCTCGCCGTTGAGTATGGCTTCGGAGTGGATCCAAAATATTGCGCACAGAAAAACGATCGCGCAGACCACCAGCACTAAGATGCTTGTCTTATCGTATCTTTCAGACCTGAGCATCTCCGCGGCCTCCGCCCTGCTCTGCTGTATGAAGCCTTTCTTAACGATCTGCTTCGGAGCCGTTTTTCCTGCCTGCGTTTTATTCTGCTGTTTATTGGATCTGTTATTCTTTACCATGACCGTTAAACAATAAGCTTTTTCGAAATAATAATAGATATAGGATACAAGGAAAACACGGAATAGTCAACAAACGGAAAAGACGGCCGAAGCCGTCTTTTCAACGAAACAAGTAATTATGGAGTTACTGATCTACCACATGTAGGAATATCCTCTGGCCCGGGAATTGATGCGCGCAAGATCAGATGCCATAACTTCGCCGTCCGGACCGCCGTCCTACAGTACGCTTACGGCGCTAACGGGGCATACATCCCTGCAGTTTCCGCAGCTTCGGCATTTCGATCCGTCTATGTAGTATGGCACTCCGTCATGGACTATGCAGTCTGCCGGGCACACATACAGGCATTTACCGCATCCTATGCATATGCCGGTAACCGCGTATTCCTCATCCGGAAAAGCCTCTGTTTCATCGTCCTTTTCTCTGTGACGAACGTCGTTTGCATAATTTTTAATTATGTCGATTTTAATGTTTTCCATACTCTGAGGGTTATTAACAAAACGGTTTTCAGAGCCTTACGAACACATGCCTTAGGCGTTATTCCGCCCTGAGATGTTCCCCGTCATCCGTTATGCTGCCCGCTTACCCTCTTCAGCGTCTCCAGAACGTACATGTTAGGGTGCCCTCCGTTCAGATGCTTGCTGCTGTCCAGACCCAGCATCTCGTCGGCGAAAGCCGCCACAGCCCTGGACCTGGATTCTCCGCCGTAGCAATGCACCATCAGCGTGTCGGCATCCCGGTTCTTTAGTATGAATCCTATTATCTGCCTTGCCTGCTCTTCGGAGAACAGCACGGCTCCGGGCACTTCCCTTTCGATGTCGTCGAAGTACAGAGTAAGAACGTCCACGCAGCAGGCGCTCTTGCTGAACGTCAGTCCGAAGCCTTTGGTGTGGGTGTCCTGTATGGAGATCACCGCGTAGCTGTCCTTGCGGGGCGCGGCGTCCTCCATCCCGAACGGATAATAATGGTCCAGGACGTAATCCACAGCGTCATATACTGATCTTAAAAGCACTCTTTTCAATGTTTCGCTTTCCCGGCCTCAATGTATTGCGGCTGTTATTCCTTAGGCTTCCCGTCCGCGCCGAACAGAGGCAACTTGCCCAGATACTTGATGTTGAACCTTTCGCCCGCGTCGCCCTCGGCAAACACGGTAACGCGTCCGGTCACCTTTCCGCCCGCAAGCTCGACAAGGTGTTCCATGGCCTTCAGCGATCCGCCGGTGGAGACTACGTCGTCCAGGATAAGGATGCGCTTCCCCTTGATGAGAGCCGCGTCGTCGCTGCCCAGGTACAGAGTCTGAGTACCGCTGGTGGTTATGGAATGGTCCTCCACGTGTATGGGATCCGGCATGTAGACCTTCTGTCTCTTCCTTGCCACGAAATACTTCTTCGCGCCGGACTGACGCGCCATCTCGTGGATCAGAGGAATGCTCTTGGCCTCGGCCGTGAACATGTAATCGTAATCTTCCGGCGGGACCAGCTTAAGCAGCTCTCTCGCGCAGGCTACGGTGACCTCCGCGTCTCCGAAACAGATGAACGCGGCAATGTACAGGTCGTCCGCGACCTTGCAGAGAGGCAGCTCTCTGTGTAATCCTGCTATCTCTACCGGGTAAGTCATGATGTAACTCCTTTCATTTGCGTCCGCGGTCTTTTCCGGCGCTTTGCGCCGCCGCGGTCTATCTTTCAAAAAGCTTCAAGAGCTTCATTTTGAACTTGCTTTTTTCGCCTGTGTACGGATGCTCCCGCAGAGGCAGGTTGAACCTTGTCTTTCCGAACAGCACCGTGGACGGATGCGTGAATTCCCTGAACCCCCACTCTCCGTGGTACGTTCCGATCCCGGAATGGCCGGTGCCGCCGAACGGAACGCCCTTTACCATAAGGTGCAGGCAGACTTCGTTGACGCAGCCTCCGCCGTACTGCTGCGTGGACATTACCTTCTTTGCCCAGGACTTATCCTTTGTAAACAGATACAGCGCCAGCCCGTGCTCGCGCTCGGCGATCGTGCGGAGCAGGCCGTCGACCTCCGCGTCCTTATATGTTACCACAGGAAGCAGCGGGCTGAACAGCTCGTGCTTTACTATGTCCTCGTCCTTGTCCACCGGGTATACGATCGTCGGCTGGTATGTAAGCGCCTTGGAATCTCCTTTGCCTCCGAAAGCT
>JAEEGI010018185.1_pt1 | contig 14305 bp, 12 predicted proteins | sample 8958751 | NCBI WGS metagenome assembly JAEEGI01 (sample SAMN16246545, study PRJNA631951) | gut metagenome | biome: gut microbiome; feature: rumen; material: KS-attached | host: Bos | place: Iran: Karaj | collected 2018-10
TTTTAACAAATGCCTTCAAACTTGCTGTTTATGCGGTTTCGCGGTATCATATCAAATGTACGGATCATTGATATGCCTTATGCGTTCGTACATTTCAAATATCAAAATTGGAGAATAAAATGAAACTCACCGACATTTATAAGAGTAAGGAACAGGTTGTTTCTTTTGAGATATTTCCGCCGAAAGCTCAGGATGAACTTGATAATATAGATGAGACTTTGGGAATTCTCTGCGATCTTAAACCCGATTACATCAGTGTTACATTCGGTGCAGGCGGAAGCTCGAATAATAACAAGACCATCGCTATATGCAGGAAGATCAGAGAAGAATATCATACCGAGGCGGTGGCTCATCTTACCGGTCTTTGCTATGACAAGAATGATATAGATGAATTTTGCAAGCAGCTTGAGGCAAACGGAATAGAAAACATTCTTGCACTTCGCGGTGATGTTAATCCCAATGCTCCTTCCAAAGGTGTCTTCAATCACGCATCGGATCTTATCACTTACATCAAGCCTCATACGAATTTCTGTATCGCAGGTGCATGCTATCCGGAAAATCACCCCGATTCAAAAGGACGGGTAGATGAGATGGCTAATCTTCGTAAAAAGGTTGAAGCGGGTGCGGAGGTTCTTCTGAGTCAGCTCTTTTTCGACAACAATGATTTCTATAACTTTGTAGAAGATGCAAGAATAGCAGGGATCGGTGTCCCTATAACACCCGGCATCATGCCCTGCCTGTCCGCCAAGACCATTAAGAGAATGGTGACCACATGCGGAGCAAAACTTCCCGAAAGATTTGCCAAGATCATCGACAGATATGAAGACAATAAAGCAGCTCTTTTTGATGCGGGACTTTATTATGCCATCAGTCAGATAATCGATCTTCTCGCATCGGGCTGTGACGGAGTTCATATATATACAATGAACAATCCTGCAGCAGCCAAGAGGATATGTGAAGGAATCAGAAATGTAATCTGATATGACACAGATGTCAAAACCCACGACCTGAAGTCGTGGGTTTGTTTTTTATACATGCTTTTTTTCTTTTTGATAATCTCCGGGGGAACAGCCTTTTAATCTCTTGAACTGTCTGTTGAAGTGCTCGATGCTGTCATAGCCGCAGATAGCTGCAGTTTCCGCTATCGATCTGTTTTGATTCAGAAGAAGATACGATGCATATTCGATCCTTGATATGATAAGGTCTTTGGTTACCGGAACTCCGTAAAGAGCTTTATAGACATGCTGAAAATACGAAATACTCATGTTCATTTCGCTCGCAAGGTCTGAAACCTCTTTGATCCTTGCGGCTTCACCGCCCTGGTAGATCCTGTTTCTGAGGATATTAAATCTTCTTCTGTAGGATTCGATGGCTCCGGATGTAAAATCAATCTTATTATCTTCGTTTTTGCTGTACAGATCACTGATCTTATACAGAAGTATCCGGATCAGAGAATCCATTATCATATCATGATGCTCCGAGCTTTTTCTGGCCTCCGCTGCTATCATCTGCATTATGGATGAAGGTTCGGAACTGTCATACAGGGTCACTGCCTTTGAAAACGGGAGTCCCAGCTGATCGAACAGCACCTCACATTCTTCGGAATCATCACTGAAATGGATCCAGTCGTCGGTGTAGGGATCGTTCTTACGGTAGAAATGCTGATAATCGGCAGGCCTGTAGAATAAAAAGGAAGGTCTTTCCACATATACAGTGCTCAGAGTATCACCGTGTTTTTCGACATAATAAAATGGATTGCGTATAAAGACGATGGTGTAATGCCTTATTCCGTCCGGTCTGTGTATTTCCCATCCGTCCTGATGGTAGTAATTATATCCTGCATAGGGAACATCTATCATATTGACCTCCGAAAAATCGCTTGCGGACAATTATTGACCTGTTTATAACAAATATTGGGATTTAAAGCAGAAAAAGTCAAGTATTCGGCAGAAAAAAACATTGTATTATCCGCAGGTTGGCTTAATATCTGACCTATAGGAAAGCAGATAGTTATAACACTTCGACAGGCTAAAGGTTATCGAATTATGAGAAACAGATTAAACGATCCCGAATGGAAGAGGGCTATGAGATGGTTCTACCGTTATCTTTCCAAATATAAATGGAAAGAGGCAGTAGGTCTGGTGCTCGTAACCGTATGTGCGGTTCTAAATGTGATCAATCCCAAGATCATGGGTATCATAGTGGATGACGTTATAGGGGACGGAAAAGGTATCGAGAACAGACTCGGCATTCTTCCGGCAGCCATTGCTCTGATGATAGGATGTCAGGTTGTCCGTGCTGTGCTGAGGCTCATTTCTCAATGGCTTTTTGAAACGTGCTCTCAGGATATGCTCTACGATATGAGAGACGGAGTGTACAGGAGCCTTCTTCAGAAGGATTTTGCATTCTATAACAGAAACAGGACCGGAGACCTGATGAGCAGACAGACCGGCGATATGATGGCTATAAGACATTTTGTTGCTTACGTCATCTATACGATCTATGAGAATGTGCTTCTGTTTGTGATCGCTTTGGTAATGATCTTCTCTGTTGACTGGAGAATCGGAGCGGCCATGATGACTGTTCTTCCCATAAGTGCATTTGTTACCTATCTCCAGTCCAAGACGATCAAACCCAAATTCATGAAGATCAGGGACAGATTCTCTTCTCTTAATGCTTTTGCTCAGGAAAATATAAGCGGCAATCGCGTTGTCAGAGCATTTGCCAAAGAAGAATTTGAGATAGAGAAGTTTGACAAAGAAAATGCCGCTTACAGGGATTCGGAGCTTGATGCAGCCAAGGTGTGGACAAAATATGTTCCCGTATTCGAAGTCCTGTCATCTCTTCTGACGGTAATACTGATGCTCGTCGGAGGAATAATGTGCGTTAAGGGGGCCATGACTTTGGGAGATATGGTCATAGTCAACTCCTATCTGTGGATGCTGAATATGCCGCTTCGAATGTTCGGATGGCTGATCAATGACTATCAGAGATTCACTACTTCAGTGGTTAAGATATATACCACGATCTCGGAAAAACCCGGAATAACCAATCCCGTAATTGCAGGAAGCGGTAAAAAGATCAAGGGCGAAGTTGAATTCAGGGATGTTTCCTATAATGTAGAAGGCGAGCCCATTCTTGATCACGTTTCTTTCAAAGTAAACCAGGGAGAGACTGTCGGAATTCTGGGAGCTACCGGTTCCGGTAAGACAACCATCATGAACCTGATATGCCGGTTCTATGATGTTACCGACGGCAAAGTGCTTGTTGACGGAACGGATGTAAGGGATATGGAACTTCATACCCTTCGTAACGGTATAGGCCTTGCCATGCAGGATGTCTTCCTGTTTTCGGATACCATAGAAGGAAATATTGCGTACGGAGATCCTAATTGTACTCTTGAGCAGGTGAAATGGGCTGCTAAGATGGCTGATGCCGACGGATTCATAAATGAGATGACCGATGGTTATGACACGGTTGTCGGTGAGAGAGGAATAGGTCTTTCCGGAGGACAAAAGCAGAGAATCGCTCTCGCCAGAGCCATTCTTAAAAAGCCCGCTATCGTTATCCTCGATGACACTACTTCCGCGGTTGATATGGAAACGGAATCTCAGATTCAAAAGGATCTTAAACTGCTTGAGAACGAGACTGTATTTATAATCGCCCAGCGTATATCATCCCTCAAAGATGCGGATAAGATCCTTGTTGTGGAAGAGGGAAAGATAGTACAGGAAGGCACTCATGAAGAACTGATAAAACAGGACGGATATTACAGAACCGTTTATGAACATCAGCTCGGTAATCTCAAATCACAGGAGTAATCTATGGCTAGAAATAAGATAAATCAGGATGAAGATCTTGAAGAGTCATTTGACCTCGAACAGCTTAAGAGGCTCGGGCATTATGTCGGTGCGTTTAAGGGAAAACTGTCCGTAGCTGTCGGGATCATGATAATATCCAGCGGCCTTTCCATGCTTATACCCATATTTATGAAGAATGTCATGGATGTTATAACCGAATCGAATTTCGGAGACAGCCTCACTCAGGAAGAAGCCATCCGGAAGATAATATTCTATTCGGTTTTGACTTTCCTTATAACCGTTACCTGTGCGTTCATCACCAGGGTTAAAATAAAGCTTACTTCGCAGGTGGGCCAGGGCGTTGTCTATAATCTCAGGAGGGAGCTGTTTGTTCACCTGCAGGAACTTCCTTTTTCGTATTTTGACGATAAGCCTCACGGTAAGATACAGGTCAGGGTTGTTAACTATGTTAATAATCTTTCGGATCTTCTGTCCAACGGTATCGTAAATACGATCACGGATATTTTCTCTATGATATTCATAGTCGTCTATATGCTGTACCTTGATGTGAGATTTACCTTGATCGTTCTGTGCGGAATGCCGATACTCGTATTTATCATCGTGTTCATAAAGAGCAGGCAGCATAAGGCGTGGCAGATACAATCAAATAAGCAGTCCAATTTAAATGCATATATCGCGGAGTCTGTGAACGGTATCCGTGTCACACAGTCTTTTGTAAGGGAAGATTACAATGCCGATTACTTCAATGTGCTTAATAAGGAGGCACAGAAATCCTGGCTCACCGCAGTTAAATATAATTTTATTCTCTGGCCGGTGATCAATAATATAAATGTTATCTCCGCAAGCATAATATATGTGCTCGGAATAGGATGGCTTGCCAGAGGTAATGTGACGATAACTGCGGGACTTCTTATTGCATTTGCAGGCTATGCCTCCAGATTCTGGCAGCCCATTATGACACTTGCAAACTTTTATAATTCTCTTCTGACGGCAGTGTCATATCTTGAAAGGATCTTCGAAACCATTGATGCTCCCGTACTTGTCAAAGATAAAGACGGAGCCGGTATCATGCCTCCCATTAAAGGAGAGGTGGAATACAGAGATGTTAAATTTGCTTATGAAGACGGAGTTGAAATACTTCACGGGGTATCATTCAAAGTTAATCCCGGCGAAAGCTATGCGATAGTAGGTCCTACCGGTGCCGGTAAGACAACCATAGTCAATCTGATAAGCAGATTCTATAACGTTTCTTCGGGTCAGATACTGATAGACGGTGTGAACATAGAAGATGTCACGATCAAGTCCCTTCGCACTCAGATGGGTGTAATGATGCAGGATTCCTTTATTTTCTCGGGAACCATCAAAGACAATATCCGTTACGGTAACAAGGATGCAACGGATGAGGATGTCATAAGGGCAGCCAAGACCGTTTGCGCACATGATTTCATAATGTCGCTTGAAAAGGGATATGACACGGAGGTAAATGAAAGAGGATCCAGGCTTTCCGCAGGACAGCGCCAGCTGATCTCTTTTGCCAGAGCCGTACTTGCAGATCCCAAGATCCTCATTCTCGATGAAGCAACAGCGGCAATCGATACCGAAACAGAGATCCTGCTTCAAAAGGGACTTGCCGAAATGCTTAAAGGCCGTACGAGTTTTATCATCGCCCACAGACTTTCCACAATCAGAAATGCCGATTGTATCATGTATGTTGATCATGGCATGATCGAGGAAAAGGGAACACATGAAGAACTCATGAAAATAGAAAACGGTAATTACAGACGTCTGTGCGAATCACAGCTGAGTGCATTTACATAACTTAATCCTCCTTTAATGATTATTGTCTCGCTTCCATTCGAGCAGTTTACGTCTGTGATCGACATCCCCCCAGGCACTTGCTATGCTGCCTTGGGGGATGCGTGCTTCTGTGGCGGGATTACTGTTGATCTCCGCATCTTTGCCGAGTTCCAGAAAGACGTTGTTTTCCTTGATGTACCTGAAAAGATACGGTTCATATGACATATCTCCTATGTAGTTTCTGTATCTTTCCATAAAATCTCTGATCTTCTTTTTTCTTTTTCCTGATTCGAATACGAAGACTTTACCCGGCTCACAGATGAGGATAGTCGGGTTTTTCGCGAGCTTACGGGCAAGCTCGTGCATAAGACCGGGGTAGAAGATGATCGCACATCCGGTGATCTTATCGTTGCTTAAGATGAAGCGCAGACCGGAGTCTTCTCCGTCCTCGTAGAAATCTCCGTCTTCCGCTGCAATAGAGGGCATCGGGTCTGAGTCAAAGTCGTATTCTATGTAGGAGTGATAGGGGATATCTATGTATTGTTTTTTCCGGATATCGTAAACGGAAGCGGGAAAAAGCCTCGGGGTATTATCCAGTGCTTCGCCAAAGATGATCTTAACCGGGACATTCCAGGACATGGCTTCCTCACGGCTTACCGGGACTGCAAGCTTTTCATCTGCCTCGCGTACACTTCTGCACAGAGTCAGGGTCATGCCCGATCGCATATCCGTAACGTAGCCTCCGGAATATGGAATTCCGGGAGCTTTGTATGCGGCGGTTATCATAAGTGTTTTCTTTTCACGAGGATATCCGTTTTTGGCTCTGTTTATCCACAGAGCGGGATTGCTTTTGTCTTCGCTTTCGGGGATGTGTTTCATAATTCCTCCTTATGCATGTCATCATGCATGTCCGGTGCGTCAGAGGCACCTACGAGGTCGTTGAGATCCAGATTCGGTTTTATGCTTTTGAGGGTAAACAGATGAAGGATGTTTATTTTGCGCTTACCGTGTTCCAGACGAGATATTTCCGACTGGGAAAGGTTCATGATGTCTGCCATCTTATCCTGAGTGCATCCCAGTTTGTTCGTTCGGAATTCTTTGAGTTTGCCTCCCAGTTCCACCAGATAATCACGGCAGATCATGTCATATCCTGCGGGGGATTTTCTGATCGTTTGAGTTTCTTTAAAATCAATGATCTTCTTGCCTATGTCCGCATTACCTTTTACAGAATTGTCCTGTGACGCAACTCTCTGACGGATTTTATTCATATATTCCTCCTCTCCGGATATGCCTGAACGGCGTTTTGTGATTACATAAAAAATGATAAGGAGGGCCTAAAATCATTACCATAAGGCTTTGTCATAAATGATTAATTTTTTCGAAATCTTTATGGAAAATCGGAATATGTTATAATTAATCGTATAATCGTTTTTGTAGAAAAGGAGCTGTATATGGGTCTCAAATATAATGCTTTTATTTCTTACAGACATTCAGAAGCGGACAGCAAAATTGCCTCGGAGGTGCAGACGCGCCTGGAGAGATTCCGCATCCCCCAAGCTATTGTTAAAAAGACAGGTGTTAAGAGAATTGAGAGGATCTTCCGTGATAAGGAAGAACTTCCTATTACAAGTGACCTTAATGAAGATATAGATATGGCGCTTGCCAATTCCGATAAGCTGATAGTCATCTGTTCCACAAGGACGGGCGAATCGATATGGGTCAGAAAAGAGATTGAGACCTTCCTCAAATATCATGATAAAAAGGACGTCTTTACGGTTCTTGTAGACGGAGAACCTGAAGAGGTTATTCCCGATATTCTCATGCATGATACGGTTACTACCGTTCTTCCCGGCGGAGGGATCGAGACAAAAGAAGAATTTATCGAGCCTTTAAGCTGTGATTACAGAATGGATATCAAAAGGGCGCGCAGAGTCGAGCTTCCCCGCCTTGCCGCTGCCATTATCGGTTGTTCATATGATGAACTTGTTCAGAGAAGAAGACAGTATATAAGACGCAGAAATACCATTATAGGAACCTGTGCCGCAGTTTCGATTGCTGCGATAATCGGCTATCTTACCTGGAGCCTTCTCCAGATAAGGATGAATTATGATCGTGCCGAGGCAAACTATGCCCTTGCACAGTCAAACCTCGCTCTTGCTGAGGAAAACTACGCGCAGGCCCAGGAAAACTATATGGATTCTCTCCGCAATCAGTCGGCGTATCTGGCCTCTGAATCAACCGAACTTCTCTTTTCGGGTGACAGACTTGGCGCTGTGCAGCTTGCTCTTGCTGCTCTTCCGTCGGAGGGAAAAGAGAGGCCTATTACCCCGGAAGCGGAATATGCCCTTGCAAGTGCACTTGGAGTGTATATGACACCGGGACTTTCCGATTCATTGGCCGTATGGAAGTATGGATCAGGTTATAAGATTCAGAAGTTTCTTGTCGATGAGGACAATATGAGAGTCGCTTCGTTGGATGCGATTGGGACTCTCAGTATATGGAGTCTCAGGGATCATGCACTTCTGGCCGCTTTCACTTCCGATACTTCCAAGATAAAGGACTTTATTATAGATAACGCAGGAAGAGTTGCGATTACCTATAACGATCATATTTGTGTGATTGACAGCAATCTTGAAGACGAACTCTGGAATTTCGAATACGATGAAGATTTGTCTACTCTTTCCGGGGCGGCTTCCTTGATTCTTTCGAATGACGGTTCCGAGCTGCTGTATTATGTGCGGGATATTTCTGTAATATTCGATATTAAGACTGGCAATGTCAATGCCAGATATAGCCTCAATCAGAGTATAGAAGGGGCTGATGTTTTTGGTTACAACATAATAAAGGCGGTTTTTTCTTCTGATGATAGTCTGATAGCATTGGAGTATATGACCGCGGACAATAACAGAAAGGTTGTTGTGCTTAGCAGGGAAACCGGTGAACTCACTGAAATCGGAGATGAGTATTCATACATTAGCAATATTACATTCGTTCCAGATGCTGAAAAGATTATATTTACATCAGAAGAAAATGTAGGTGAAAGTAGCTATTATATAAGCGGACTGCAGGTGATCAGGGAAACGAACCTCAATGTCGAGTGCTATGATATCTCTTCCGGAAAAATGCTATGGAAAAACAGTGTGCCTCATTCTCTCGTTGATTTTGATTCGGGGCTTATGTTTGTGGAATATGAGGGAGAGGATGCTGTTTCGATATTTCTTTCCAACAAATGTATGATAGTCGGTCTTGAGTCCGGAGAAGTGTTGACTCTCCGAGAGCTGACCTCCGAATATATAGATGCTTATCCAAGTGCCGGAAACAAATTGTCTTTAATTCTTAGAAATGGAATGTATATGATCCTCAAGCTGGAAGACCCTAATTCTCCCATGAGCGGATATTCGTATTTCAGCGACAATATCGATGATTCACTTATGGTTGTCGATAGTAACAATGTCAAACATTTCCTCATCAAATATGAAGGAAACAATTACCTGACCGAATACAGTACATTCTTCTATGACAAAACATATTCCCCCGTTGAAGGCACTTCGGAAACTTCGGACATTTATAGTTCTTATGTCGCAGGCAAGAATCTTTTGGCACTTGATTACGATATGAATCTCTATTGCGTCGATATGAGTAGTGGAAAACTTGTCTGGACCACAAAGGTGGATGGAACGTTTTGTTCAGCGGTAGAATTTGCCGGAAGGGATGAATATGGAAATGTATTCATAAATAATGAAAATAATATTTCCGGGTCATCCGGTGGTGAGATCTATAAAATCAGTATTTCAAACGGTGATATCACTAAAGTGAATAATTTTCCGGAAAAATTCACATTATATACGGATTATTCGGGAGGATATATCTACTCAAGCTTCCCGGGCGGTTACGGAGAGGATCCATATATCGTTAAATTTAATCCTTCCACAGAAGAAGCTGAAGAGATATATCTTAAATATGACGGAGAGGATTCTTTCTCGACCTGCGAGATATATGTATCTGCGGATGGAAAACATGCCATACTTTCAGACAGACTCTTCGACAAGGTGGTATATCTAGCTGATCTTGAGACAGGTGCACTCCTTACACTGGATATTACCGGAGAGACTTTTGCTTCATGGAGTCCGGATTCGGAATGGCTTGTGATATCCAATGGAGAAAATGTCGCAATCTACGAATGCGATGGCCCGAGAGTTGCGCTGCTTAACGATTTTGAAACTGAGATTGCTGATGTATATGCATGTGAAAGAGGTGTTGTTGTGTTGATGGATAACGGACTCGCATGCTTATACGATAAAGCCGGAAATCTGATAAGCAGTATTGATGCGTTTAGGGGAAATCTTACATCGATATCGACGGCATATAAGGATGTTTCTTTCTTTGAAAGCGATAATATGCTGATCATTGATTATGGTGAGTACTCATCCTTGATCATTATGGATGAATTCAAGATTAAAGCTATTGTCACCGGCTTCCTTGGATATCATGAAGAATCCGGAAGAATCTTTGCAAAGATGTATGCTAATGTAGGCGGTGCTGGGGCATTCGGATCTTTTAAGGTAAGGACGATAGAAGAACTTATCACTGAGGGAATTCAGTTTGTAGGTGATGAGACACTGAGCACCGACATGAAGAAAAGATACGGAATAGAAGATTAAGAAATATGACAAAGTCAACAGGGACGGTTCTTTCTGACTCATTTTCCATAGGCAATGATTTTATGGCCGAATTGATGAAAATGAGTCAGAAAGAACCGTCCCTGTTGACTTATGGGTACGTCCCCACTGTCATATATTTATACAGGTTCGTAACTTTCTTTGAAGAGGTCTTTGCCGATGACATAAACATCATCCGTATCTGAAGCTTTCATGGCAAGATAGTCTCCGATCTCTCCGTTTAGATAATCGTTCTTAAGCCATTTTGTAAATACCTTGACTCTTCTCTTGAGCGGTCTTGCAAGTATGTGATTTCCGCCTGTGGATACACATAAATGTGCTACCGGAATAAGATCTACGACCTCGGTGGTGGAAATGACTCTTACCGTAGGACTGTACTCAAGTGTAAGATCATACTTGCCTTTTAATTTCTTGTAGTTCTTTTTGAATACCGTCTGGGTGGAAGGGTAGACCTCACCTCTTATTCCGATCATGATCACTGTATCTTCCTGAACGGTGAGATACAGGTCACCTTCAAGGGTTCTTACCATTATCTTTGTTCCTATGGGAAGAAATTCCTTGGGGATTGCATATCCCTGTTTGATCGGCATCTTTACATATTCTTTCATGCCGCGGGTTGAAACCTTGGTCTTGCCGGCATAGATAACATCTACACTTGAGAAGTAATCGTGCATTCTTTCCCTGAGGATCGAAGTGACGACCGCGTTTTTGTCTTTTTCTGTGGATTCGGCGTATTTCTTATATTCCTGAGTGAGGAGTTCGTTCTGGATAAAACCGCCGGCTTTGTTGACGTGTCCTCCGCCGCTTCCGATGTGCTCGGATATATACGCCGCAAGCTCGTCCGCGCGGACCTCGGCATAGTCACTTCTTACCGAATACTTGACTCCGTAATCCAGCACTGAGAAAACAAGACATACATTAACCGAATCTACCGACAGGAAAAAGTCACTTATAAGTCCGAGGATATTGGGGTCGCAGGGCTGTGCCTCCAGGATCGCATAATTGTGATCCTGATGATATTCCACACCCAGGAGTGCAATACCTGCAATCTTTGCTTCCTCAAGGGAAATGTTCATTCCGTTAAGTCTGCGAAGGAGAGCCTGATCAACGAAGATCTCTTCCAGCATATCTTTGTCGAGGGGATGGAATAATTCGGAAAGAGAATTCGTATCCGTAAACAGACCGTAGTACATTGCCGAAGACACATCGGGGCCGGGCTGATATTTTTCTTTTTTCATCATGTCCCAGATAACGGTGCAGCAGCATCCGATGCCGGATCTGATCTCGCAGAGCTTGGGGAGCTTTTTTCCCGGTGCGACCTGATGATGATCGATGATAGCTATCTCTTTGGCATCAAACATGGTTACATTACTTTCGCCGTACTGACAGTCGCAGGTAAGCAAAAGGTCGGGATTACCGATGTTTGAAGGTTCATATTCAATGGGAATCTTGAGCGCTTCGATCAGAAACTCAAGATTTGATTTGGAGATTGTCTTTTTACCTGAATAAATGAAACGTACATTTTTACCTTTTTCCTGAAAATAGGAATAGAGAGCGAAACCCGATCCGATGGCATCTGCATCGGGGTTGTCGTGACACTGTACGACTATGGTGTCAAACTTAAGCAGATCCGACAGTTTCATTTTACGGTCTCCTTTTCATATGATAAAATGCAGTTACTTCTGTTATTATACAATACATGCAGGTTATGAGAAAGCGGTGATTGTTATGAATATCCTTGTTCTGGGCGGAAGTTATTTCCTAGGATACAGATTCGTAAATCTCGCGGTTAACGAAGGACATAAGGTTACGGTTTTTAATCGTGGGACCAGACCTCTTAATATGGAAGGAGTCACCGAGATAAGAGGTGACAGAAGCTCGCCGGAAGATCTTTCGAAGATAGACGGTGAGTATGAAGCTACGGTTGATTTCTGCGCCTACGAAAAAGGCGATATCCGCAGGGTTAAGGATTTGCTCGGAGACAGAACCGGAAGATATGTATTCATAAGCACTGTGGATGTATACGAAAGAGGCACCGGGAAGGTGCTTGATGAGAATGCCGCATTTGAAACCAGAGATTTTGGCGGAGAAGCCGGTGCATATATATTGGGAAAAGTATCTCTGGAAAAGGAGATCGAAGAGTATCCCGACAGATGCGTGCTCAGACCTTCTATAATATATGGTCCCGGGAATTATGCTCCCAGGGAGAATATATACTTTAAATGGATAAGTGCCGCAGGGCAGATCCTGGAGCCGAAGCCCTCGGACGGATTCTTCCAGATGGTAAGCGTATCCGATGCGGCAAAGGCAGCGCTTAAGGCATGTTCTTTCGAAGATTTGAGCGGAAAGGCATATAACGTAACATCTTCCGTCACATATACTTATGAAGATTTTACGAACATTCTTAAAGAAGTAACGGGAACGGATTTTGAAGTCATAAGCGTAACTCCCGAGGAAGCGTTTATGCAGCAGGTTCCTTTTCCGTACCCCATCGTAAAAGCAGAGTCGGAAAAATATGACGGAAGCGCCCTTGAAAAGATGGGTTTTAAATATACAGATATTAAAGAAGGCATGAAAGAAGCCTGGGAGAATTATGTACATAGCAAGTAATTGGAAAGATTATGAAGTGCTTGATACCGGGAATGGTGAAAAGCTTGAAAGGTGGGGGGATTATATCCTCGTAAGACCTGATCCTCAGGTCATCTGGAAGTGCGACCACAAACATCCCGGCTGGAAAAATAATGACGGACATTACCACAGATCGTCGAAGGGCGGCGGTGAATGGGAGTTCAAAGGTCTTCCCAATGAGTGGAGTATTTCATATGACCTTAAGAGTATCGATGAGAAGCTGTCTTTTAATCTCAAGCCTTTTGCCTTTAAACATACCGGGGTTTTTCCCGAGCAGGCGGCCAACTGGGAATGGACTTCTTCTATAATAAAGAAGGAAGCGGACAAAAGAGGAGAGGGTGATCCTGTCAAGGTACTCAACCTTTTTGCATACACCGGCGGTGCCACCATGGCGGCACTTGCTGCCGGAGCGAGCGTTGCTCACGTTGATGCTTCCAAAGGTATGGTGGGCTGGGCCAAGGAAAATGCCGTATCGAGCGGCCTCTCGGCCAGACCCGTAAGATGGCTTGTGGACGACTGCGGCAAATTCGTGGAGCGTGAGATAAGACGCGGCAATAAATACGACGGAATAATCATGGATCCTCCTTCGTACGGAAGAGGACCTAAGGGCGAAATATGGAAGATAGAGGAAAGCATATGGCCTTTCCTTGAAAACTGTGTTCAGCTCCTTTCGGACAGACCTCTTTTCTTCCTAATAAATTCATACACAACAGGACTTCAGGCGGGCGTGCTGGATCATATGATGGGCAAGCTCATAACTCCGAAGTTCGGAGGGAAGTGTGAATCCGATGAAGTGGGACTTCCCGTATCCGGAACGGATCTGGTTCTTCCCTGCGGAGCCAGCGGAAGATGGGAAGCCTGACCGGGGTTGTGGCAGCAGGCGTAAACGACCACTATATATAGCATCTTTTTAATGCGAAAAAAATTTACTGAAATAATTTGAAAATTTTTGTTGCATTTATTACAAAAGGTGTGTATGATATCAAATGCTGTGACGTGATAGCTGTGAAGCGTGAGGTTGCAGGTAAGGAAATATCCGAACCTGGTTTTTCCGCGGAGCGAATGTCAAGTTACAAAACTGACGACAAGTCACTGTACCATTACAGTCTGCCTCAGGCAGAAACGACGTGTGGCCTGCAAAGGAACCGGGGCCAAGGTTTCGTCCGCGTTAGCGGGTAGGAAACACACGGGCAAGTGTACAGTCACCGCTTGTCGCAAGATTGCGGGATAACTTCTAATAAAAGGAGATCCTGCGAAATCGCGAAAAGGAGGCGACTTTTTTTATGGCAAAATCAGTAATGAGAATTACACTTAAGGCTTATGAGCACGAACTCGTTGATGCATCAGCAGCAAAGATCATCGAGACCGCTAAGAAGAACG
>JAEEGI010018186.1_pt1 | contig 14305 bp, 17 predicted proteins | sample 8958751 | NCBI WGS metagenome assembly JAEEGI01 (sample SAMN16246545, study PRJNA631951) | gut metagenome | biome: gut microbiome; feature: rumen; material: KS-attached | host: Bos | place: Iran: Karaj | collected 2018-10
CGGCCATAATTTTGCATCAAGAATTTTTCGCCATATTAACAATAAATATTCCAAGACTCACAAGTACAAGCGCCACCAAGTATTTTAAAGTGATTGTCTGCCACTCTGACAGGAATATTGCTGAAAGAATTGCTCCAAAAATTGGATTCGTAAAACCGTATATGGTGACTGATGATACTGGATTGTACTTAAGTAGCACGCCCCAGATGGAATAAGCCACTGATGATATCAATGCCATATAAATAATGAGCGGTATGCCGGCAGGGGATGTCATGTGAAGTCTGCCACCAGCCAGTAATCCTACGATTATCATTATAAGACCACCAATAATAAACTGATATCCACTGAGCGTGACAGGATTTTCCCTGAGGGAATATTCCTTAATAAGTACTGATGAAATAGCATAGGATACTGAAGCTATAAGGATAAAGCCTTCGCCATTTATTGCAAAGCCTGCGCCCATGTCGCCGCCAGCTAAGCTAACCAGTATCACACCTGCAGCCCCCAGCACGCAGCCTACCATCTTATTGGTAGTGAGTTTTTCCTGTTTTCTCACAAGGGAAGCCATCAGGATTGCGAAGAAAGTGCTCATGCCATTAATAATGGATGATTTCACTCCTGATGAGTGTGCAAGTCCCATGTAGAAAAAGAAATATTGAAGGACAGTCTGGAAGATGCTGAGCTTGCAAACCATTCCCCAGGAATCCTTTTTGGGAAACAATACCTTTTTCTGAAGCAGGCTACCGAAAATAATTGCCAATATTCCTGCCAGGAAAAATCTGATTCCAGCAAAAAGGATCTGGGACATGCTATCTCCGGAGCTTATTTCAAATAATCTATATCCTATTTTAATGCTTGGAAATGCACTACCCCACAGCAGGCAGCAAAGTATTGCCAGACCACATACTACAATTTTGTTTTTTAATATACTTTTATTTTCCATCTAATATCTCTACTTACTTTTAAATTGGGCTTTGCATGCCCTATAGATTAGTTGTTAAGCTGCTTCCAATCTTCTTTTGTCATGAGATTTACCACATTTGTCCTAACCTCATTTAAAAGTGGCACCTTAACATTTTCATCTGTTCTATTATACTTGAATCCAAGCTTTTCTTGAACACGTTTTGACTTTTCATTTCCTTGAAAATATCCACACCAAACCTTTGAAGCATTCAAATCTTCAAAAGCTCTTTTTAAGAGAAGTGTGCAGGCCTCAGGCATAATTCCTTGACCCCAATATGGCTTTCCCAGCCAATAACCAAGCTCGCACTCATCCTTGTTTTCATAATGAAACATCAAATCGGCAGTGCCGATTGGTGCCCCTGTCTCCTTCAAGCAAATGGCATAATTTTCAGGATTCGTAAATACGTTATTTATCACGTTGATGCTTTCTTCTATTGTCTTATGAGCAGGCCATCCACAAGGACTTCCAACCTCTTTTTCTTTTGCCATGCTAAATAAAACCTCTGCATCATCCTCGTGCCAATGGCGAAAGCCTAATCTTTCTGTCTCAAATAAATAGCTAGTTTTTGTGCTCATGTCATTATCCTCCTGCTCGTAAATATGTTAAACAATGGGCAGGTGCTTGTGTACACCTGCCCTATTACAATCATCTTTTCTTTGCAACAATAAGATATCTGTGAATGGTTCCTTCTACAAATCCATCTCTGTCGATTATTTCCTGCATCTTTAAAAGCTTATCAAAGCATTTTTCTACAGAGAACCCTGGGAACTCCCACTCAATGACGTGAGCGAACCACACAAAAGCTCCTATATCGTAAAAACGAATTGGTCTGTAAACCTCTTCAGCTCTTAAGATTTCAAATCTTTCGTCCTGGAATTTCTTTTGCTGTATTGCCAGCTCTAATTCTGGAAATGGTTTTGGAAAATCTGGGAGTACCATCTCCACCAGGTCTCTGTCATTATTAGCACCCACCTGCTCAGTTATGAACAAGCCTCCTTGTCGTAGCAGGCGGCCTGCTTCCTTTGCATCAAAATCACCATGTCGGTTGATAAGCATATCAAATGATTCATCGGCAAATGGAACATTTTTAGCATCATCGCAAGCCCTAAAATCTATTCCAAGAGGAAGTAATGTCTCCTTGCAAAGCTCCACATTTGGTGGGTATCCTTCTGTTGCTGCTGTATTTTCGTATGGGTGCTTCAGTGAAAGTAGAAACTCGCCACCACCTGTGTCAAAGTCCATAAGCTGCATGTTGTCAGTCAAGTTTTCCCTGATAATGGCCTCGTAGTCCCAAGGCAAATCATCTTCCTCCTCATATCTACCGTGGATATGTGAAAAATCCCATCCATGAATATGAGCAATTTTCTCCTCAGCTTCCCATTCTTTTCTTAATTCATTTATTCTATTTGTGTTCATATCTGCTCCTTTTCAAATATCTTTTTTGTTTTTTAGTACTGATTTCTTGCCTGAAATTAGTCATTAAATATTTGTAGGCGCAGTTATGTGACAGCAATTAAAATCCTAATTAACCTCGGTACAACCTGCTGTCAGCATTATAACTGCACCGAGTAATTGTCTCGTTTTCTCATCATTGCCTCACTTATTAGATTTTGAGTTTTAATGATTATAACCAAAACTATAGCTATAAGCAATACTAATTATTTAAGATTTTCCTGCCATTCAGCTTCCTTAAAGCCCAACAATACAAAGCTGTCTCCTATGACTAGTGGGCGCTTTACAAGCATTCCATCTGTGGCCAAAAGATTAAGCTGCTCATCCTCGCTCATATCAGGAAGCTTCTTTGAAAGCTCCATCCCTCTGTAAAGCTGGCCACTAGTGTTAAAGAATTTCTTAAGAGACTGTCCACTCTTTTCATAAGCTGATTTTATAGTAGCTTTGTCTGGGTTGCTCCCCTTAATATCTATTAGCTCATATTTGATTTTATTATCATCAAGCCACTTCAGTGCCTTTTTGCAGGTTGTGCATCTTTCGTAACAATAAACTTTAATCATAATCCTAGCCCTCCTAATAGCTTTAGTATACTAAACCTTATAATTGTTGCATAGCATTAAACAGAACTCTTCCATTGCATTTGTTTTTCTCGGCTTATTTTGCTAGACTTACAAATGGATTCTTTAAAGATATAATCCCAAACGAAAAGAGGTTACAAAATGATTAAAACTATTATTTTTGATATTGGTGGAGTTCTCATTGGCTATGACTGGACTGCCTATATGATGAAGGAGTTTAACGGTGATGAAAAGCTGGTTGAACGAATAAAGGAAAACGTATTTGGAAATCACAAATGGGATGAGGTTGACAGAGGTGTTCTAACTAACGATGAATTGCTTGCATCCTTCACAAAGGACGCTCCTGACATCAAGGATGAAATCACTCATTTCTGGGAGACCTGCGGCAATGCTTTATGGCAGTTTGATTTCACAAAAGACTGGATTAAGGAGCTTAAGGCTCGCGGCTATCAGGTGCTCTTCCTTTCAAACTGGTCGTATCATCTTAAGGAGCAGGCTGCCAAGCAGCTGGATTTCTTACCACTGCTAGATGGTGGTGTTTTTTCTTGCGAGGAAAAGCTTATCAAGCCTGATCATGCCATCTACCATCGCATTTTGGAAAAGTACAATTTAAATCCTAGCGAGTGTGTATTTATTGATGATTCTGAGCGCAATGTCATAGGTGCCAGGGAGTGTGGCCTATATGCTGTGCATGCTAAGGATAGAAACCATGATGTAGCTTTGACCGGATTAGAAGCACTTCTTAGCCAGCAAAATTAAGGAGCTTAAAAACATGAACATCGAAACCAGAAATAACGTATCTTTTTTAACATTTGATTCATTTAAGACTGCTGGCGTTAAGCACGGCTTTTCCACTAGAATCGGCGGTGTCAGTGAAGGCGTGTTTGACTCGCTAAATCTTGGCTTTAACCGCGGCGATTCAGATGAGAATGTACGTGAAAACTATCACAGAATCGCTTCTGCCCTTGATATGAATTATGAGCGCATGTGCCTGTCAAAGCAAACTCACACTACAAACGTAATCATTGTGGATGAAAAGGATGCGGGAAATGGATTAACAAAACCTTTGCCATACGATGATGTGGACGGATTAATCACAAATGTAAAAGACATGCCACTAGTTACCTTTTATGCTGACTGCGTTCCACTATTCTTTTATGATCCTGTAAAGGAAGTGGTGGCCTTGTCTCATTCGGGCTGGCGCGGAACTGTTAGAAAAATCGGAAAAGTAACAATAGAAAAGATGCAAGAGGCATTCGGCTGTGAGCCTTCTGATATTTTATGTGGAATTGCACCTAGCATCTGCAAGGATTGCTATGAAGTTAGTGCTGATGTGGCAGAAGAATTTATAAAAGCCTTTGGCGAATCTCATAAGTCAGAGCTGCTTCGCCCATCTATTTTCAATCCAAATGATAAAGCTAAATACATGCTAGATTTATGGGCTGCCTGCCGATTAGTATTCCTAGAAGCTGGCATACCAGATGAACATATCGAAATTACGAATTACTGCACTCGCTGCAATCCTAAGCTTTTCTATTCTCATAGGATTATGGGTGCTAACAGAGGAAGCCTGGCGGCATTTATTTCTCTGTAAATCTCGAATTTGTCTAACCTGTAATAAATTTCTGTCATAATGCATCCCTAAAAGTTATTTTATGCTTTGGGGATGCATTAGACAGTATTTCTACTATTCTCAGCTAGCAATGAACATGCCATATTCCTTAGGCAAGTCCACTACTCCATCTATTGCGTGATACTTTATTATCTCCCTTATTTTTTCAAGCGGAACTTCATTTAGCATCTTCAGTGATGACAGGCTGCTTAGATATGTTACCAAATCATCAATGTCTGTTATGTGAAGAGAGTCATCGTAAAATCTTGCCTCTATATCTGAGAAAGCACTTTGCAGCTTACTCTTTCCATTTTGCATAGTGAAATTATAGTTAGGCGTGAAAGATTCCCCTCCTAGCTTAAACCACTTGGCAATCTCCTCCATAAAATTATTCTCTCCTAGTGTGGCGCAGTAGAATCTCCCGTCACCCTTAAGAACTCTGCGCACCTCACTGAGTCCTTTACCTAAATCTGGAACATGATAGAGCATGGAATTGGCAATTATTATGTCAAAGGAGCCATCCTCAAATGGTAAATCCTGAATATCTGCAAGCTGATATTTGACGTTACTTGACTTGCCAAGATTGGCTTCGGCAGTTTCAAGCATCCCCTGTAATAAATCTGTCAGAACCAGACTATCAAGCTCTGCTATTATATCGTCATGCCCTATCCAAAGGCTTCCTGTGCCACATCCAATCTCTAAAACCTTCATTCCTTTGCTAAAATCAAAATTAGAAAATATCCAATTACCGTATCCCAGCTTATTGGTAGAATACTTGTCGTGAAAGGATATCCTTGTATCCAAACCCGCTGATGTTTTGTACTGCTCTTTCACTGCGGCAGCATCATTTGAACTCCCTATCTGCATAACATCCCCCTATTATTTGAAACAATGATAAAACACACTATCCATATCCACAGTAACAGGTCCATCCTTGAGAACTACACTGTCAAAGTATTCCTCAATTTTATTCCTGTTATCTTCTAAGTACTTTTTTCCTTCCGAATATTTTTTGAGCATTCTATCGAAGAGCGCCTCAGCGCTTTCAAATATCAGTGGGCATGGAAGAGCCACTTTTTCCACTTTTTCAAAATGTTCGGATAGAAGTGCCTCAAACTCTACATCCATTTGTCTTCTCTCTGCGCGCTTTTTCAAAGCAAACTGCTTATCTACCCCCGCTTCATCTAATACCTTTTCCCAGTAGTCGTATTCTTTTGCAGCTTCGCCATAGTGATTAACGGAAAACATTCCACCTTTAGCAAGAACCTGAGCCACATTTGCGATAAAAGTCTTTTCATCATTAAGATAAGACAAAAGGTAATGAGCAATAATCTTAGAATACTTCTTTACCTTAATCTTTTCCCAAGTCTCGCTCTTTTCAAGGTTGCTAAAAATCACCTGAATATCAGACCCTTTTGGAAGTGAAGCTCGATTTTCATTAAGATATTCATATAAATCATCAGCCCAATTTCCATGTATGTCGTAGCCTTCAACGCTGAAATTTGAAGGGATGCGCTTCCAATTCTTTCTCCACAAAAGACCATAGCTACAGCCAAGATCAAGAACCGCATCCCCCTCATTAAATGACATTGAATTATATATTTTTTCGTACCACTCTATTCCGTCAGCAGCGTGATCTGCGGCATACCATCTTCGCTCATCTGCGCCTTGGCTCATTTCCATCTTCTTGATAATGTCCGCGATATCATCCCAGTCAGGATTCTCGTCTAATCTGGCAAGTGCAGATTTGATACACCCAGCTGATTTTTCAAGCTCATATATTTTCTGATTCATCATTTCAAGCTGATTTTCAAGTATCTCCTTGATGGAACTCAAATCATCATTTTCCAGATTAGTCTTAATCTCTTCCAAACTAAATCCAATGTGCTTGAGTGCTATGATTTTTTCTAAAATAATAAGTGAGCTCTTGTCATAAAGCTTGTAATTTCCTTCGGAAATATCAACAGGCTTTAGAAGTCCTTTTTCATCGTATATACGAAGTGCCTTAGGTGATACCCCTGCCTGCTTTGCAATTTCCCCTGATGTCATTTTTTCTTTCATAATGCCCTCCATTTCTTAAGTGTTTTCTTGTTGAGTTTTATGTTAAGGGCTGCCCCAAGGGCAAGGTCAACACCTTTTTTAATCTTTCTTGAAATCATCCTTATGTTTATATGGCAGGTAAACATTTTTTATCAAATATTTTCCTATGGCAACTACAGGTACCACAAAAATGATTCCCAAAACACCAAAAACACCACCACCAACAATCATAGCAATCAGCATCCATACACCTGAGATTCCAAAGCTGTCTCCAAATAGTTTTGGCTTTATAATAAGGCCATCTATTGTTTGAAGAATAGCAGTAAATGCTAAAAACCATAGTGCCTGTTTGATATCATAAAATGCCAAGACCACGCCACCAACTATTGCTCCAGCTACTGGTCCTACACTTGGTATCAGATTTGTGATGCCCATTAAAATAGAAATCCCTATCTTCCATGGCATTTCCATATAGAGCATAAAGAGATAGTTTACAGCTCCAATGATGATGCCATCGATGATGGAGTATTTTAAATACTTTATGATAATCCCGATAATATTTTTTATATGTGTAATAATTTTTTCCTTATTCGATTTCCATTCCATATTTAGTCAAATCTACCTTCCCGTTTTCAACAACGATTCCATCGGCCTCCAATAGCTCCTTCTGAGCCCAGGCTCCGCCAAACACATACTCTCCTGCCAGCTCGCCTTTGGCATTTACCACTCGATAGCAAGGAATGTTTTCAAAATCCGGGTTTTTGTGGAGGGCATTTCCTACAGCTCGGCTCATTTTAGGGTTGCCTGCCATGGCGGCCACCTGTCCATAGGTTGCTACCTTCCCCTGTGGAATGCGCTTCACTGCTTCGTAAATACGTTTTGTTGGAGAATCGGTCACAAGGTCATAGCTTTCAGCAATCATTCGTTTAACATCATCATCCGGAATGCTTCCATCCAAGATTACTGTATTCCAATGCTCCTTGTTTTGGTGATATCCAGGAAGCACCGCATCATAGGTGCGTCTCCAGAAATCTCTCCACTCCGGGTCGCATTTCAGATTCAAACAAATCTGCCCATCTTTTTCGTAGGACCATAGAAAGGCCTTTTTGCTAGGCTTCACTCTGACTAGTTGCCAGTTCGGGTCGTGAAATGGCGCCTCCTGATATGTATATGGAAATGTAAGGCCGTAGCTTAACGCTTCTTCTCTGGTTTTCATTAATCCCCCTTTTACCACACAAATGGAATAATCCTATATTTTACCCGCTCTTTATACTGCTTGTATCCAGCGAGTCCCTCTTCAAGTACCTGTTCCTCGTTTCGAATGCGCTTTGCAATGATTGGAAGATATACAAGCATTATAGCAAATGAAAATATTGAGCCTAGAATGATTGGCATAGATAAGAATAGCAGAACTGTTGCCATATACATAGGATGACGAACGATTCCATAAAGGCCTGTGTCTACCACCTTTTGGCCTTCCTGAACCTCAATAGTTCTTGAAAGATATTCATTTTCCCTAAGTACTTCGGCATACAGCCCATAGGCTAAAAGAAACAGCACAGTGCCTAAAATCGTCACCCATGCTGGCAGCACTAACCACGAAAATCTGAAATTTAAACCTGCAATTATGAATGAAGATAAAAACATCAAACCGCTGAACAAAACAACCTCTTTTTGCTCTAACTGTTCTTCCTTTGCGTTAAGTCGCTTTCGCAAAAGAGATGGATTCTTCTTCATTAGAATCAAACCCGCCTCAAGCATAGGGATAAAAAGCACTGCCATAAAAAGCCAAGCCTGCCAAAAGGCAAAGCTTCCTGCCGCTGGAAAAAGCAATAATCCCACTAAGAGCACGCCTGAAAAAAATTTAATCAGTGCTGAAATCAACAATTTTTTTGTCATAACTCGCCCCCCAATCTGCTTTTACCTACATCCAACTATTTACAATTGCTATTTCTTCTTTATACCCCGCATCATCATTTGGTGTTTCCAAAATAAATGGAAGATTCTGCAGAACTGGATGTGTTGCAATTCGCTTCATTGCGTCCATTCCAATGCATCCCTGTCCCAGCTTCTCATGGCGGTCCTTTGCAGCACCGCATTCATTTTTACTGTCGTTGAAATGTATCGCTTTTAATCTATCCAAGCCGATGATTTTATCAAACTGTGTAAGTACACCATCAAGGTCATTTACAATATCGTAGCCACCATCCCAAACATGGCAGGTATCAAGGCAAACACCCAGCTTATCGCTAAGTGTGGTGCGGTCAATAATCTCTTTTAATTCCTCAAAAGTTTTGCCTACCTCCGAGCCTTTACCAGCCATAGTCTCTAATAAGACTGTGGTCTGCATTTCAGGGAAAAGTGATTGATTCAAGCCATCAGCAATCTGCTGAATCCCTGTTTCTGTCCCCTGACCTGTGTGAGAACCTGGATGGAAATTGTAATATTGATTTGGAACCTGTTCCATTCTCTGCAAATCCTGCTTAAGCATATCAAGTGCATTGGCTCTAGTCTCCGGCTTTGCTGAGCAAAGATTCATGGTGTAGCTGGCATGGGCCACAAGGGTGCCAAACTTTTCTTTTTTAAGGATTTCCTGAAGTTTTTCAACATCTGCTGGCTCAATATCCTTTGCTTTTCCACCACGTGGATTTCTTGTAAACCAGGCAAATGTATTTCCTCCAAAATCTACCATCTGGCGTCCCATTGCTTCATATCCATTTGTCACTGATAAGTGACAGCCTATATATATCATTAAAAATCTCCTTACTAGTCATATTTTTCCGACGTGCTTATGCTTCCTCAACAAACATTCCGGTAAGTCTTGGTACATTAAATCGGCTTACAAACAAATCGCATTTGCATAAAAATGTAAAAAACGCGTTATGGCCTTCCCCTGCAAAGGATTCATAATTGGCCTGCCCTTTAGAAAGAATAACATCAGCATTATCAACTGCATCTTTAGCTAAACCCTGCAATCTTCTATATACTGTACCTGCGATTTTTTCTCCATTCGTAATTACGGTAAACTCGTCTGTCAAACCAACATATTTTGCATCTTCTATAGTAGCATCATTATATGCTTCACCGCCACGAACCATTACAGTTATTTCAAGATTTGGGAACTGCTTTTTAAGCTGGCGAAGGAAAAGTTTATCCAGTACAATCTCTCCACAATTATCTGTGAGAAGTAAAAATGTTTTCGCACTGCTGCACTGCTCGCAAAAAGATTCAAATATTGCCTGCTCATCAGCTCTCATATCTGTGTCTTTGAATAACTCAAAAAATGTATTTTCATCTACATCCTGCATCACACCAAAATCAATATAATTCCCAATTCGAGCCATCACAAGAGCAGTAGCAAGCGAATTATCGCTTGCTTCTATTTTCTCTTCTAAGCCCTGTTCCATGGAAAGTACCAAATCATTATATTTTTTATTAATGTCTCTAAAACTCGGCATTGGTCCAATGTATTTTTCATATGCCTCATTAAATGCAAAATTCATCTCTGCACTACATGCATTTTCATCACGATTATCAAGTATATTTTTAACCTCTTTTAAATATTCCTTGTCATCAGTCTTTAGCTGTTGTCTATCATACATGCATTTTGCACAGCTTGGTGTAAGTTTCATCTAGTAAAATCTCCTCTTCCATATGCAAACTCTTGAGCCTGCCTTGCAATTGATTATATCAAATCTAGCGTCAGCTGTTCATATCTCTCAGGCAAATCATTCAAGTAGCTAAAGCAATCATCAGGTTTATAAAGGATGTTATGTGCTTTACAAGTATCCTCGAAAAGTTGCATTAGTTTTTTGTTGTTAGGACTTGGTACATTATATGAATTGCCATAAGTTTTAATGTATTTTTCTTTCAATCCTGGAAAATTTTTATCCAATGCCTCATAAAAATATTCCCTGTCACCATCCCTAAGAGTTACGCCCATGTCAAAGCAAATAATGCCCTTCACACCTACGCGAATACATTCTTCTAGTATCGCATTTACGTTTTCTTCTGTATCGTTTACAAAAGGAAGAATTGGCGTCAGCCAAACCACTGTTGGAATGCCACGCTTTTGCATCTCCTCTAACACCTGTATTCTCCGTTTCGTGTTGCAGACATTGGGTTCTATAATAGCGCACAGGTCATCGTCATAAGTAGTCAATGTCATCTGCACTACTGCCTTTGCCTTCTGATTGATTTCATCCAAAAGATCAATATCCCTAAGAATCCTGTCTGACTTTGTCTGAATGGCTATGCCAAATTCGTATTTAGAAATGATTTCTAGGCATTGTCTTGTGAGCTTTAACTGCTCTTCGCAGTGCATATATGGATCTGACATAGAACCTGTGCCAATCATACATTTCTTTCTTTTTGATTTAAGAGCGGACTCTAAAAGCTCTGGGGCATTCTGCTTCACCTCAATATCCTCGAAGGCATGGGTAAACTGATAGCATTTGCTTCTGCTATCGCAATAAATACAGCCATGAGTGCAGCCACGATATATGTTCATGCCGCATCGACCGTTATTTGCAGTTAGTATCCCCTTCGCATTTACGAAATGCATTTACTCCTCCATCATCATTGATAATTCTATCTCATCCTCATCCACTACCCCAGTCTCTTTAAATCCAAGACCATGATATAGTTCCAATGCTTTATCATTCTCTAAATTACATGTTAGAGTCACTCTATCCGAGTTTCCAAAAGGCTTAGTTTCAATGTAATCCATAACCTGTTTTAAAGCAGATTTTCCATAGCCTTTGCCCTGATGCGCCTCGTCAATCATCATATGCCAGATGTCATATTCTGGAATGTCATAGTCGTAAATCACCATCACATAGCCAACCATCTCATCATCATCATTATAAATACCAAAAGGCTGACATTGGTCGCGATATACATAGGCCTGCGCCAGGCTGCGTATTGGATGAGAAACAAACTTTTCCTGTCCCTCACCTAGCTTTAAATTAAATGCATCAATAAAGTTTTCTTCTGTTATTTTTCTAATATTAATCATGTGAATCCTCCATAAAATGTTAATGCTAGTTTCTAAAGGCTTGTATGAACATCTATGAAGGCTTGTGAAATGTTAAAGAACTGCCCTAATTATACAAAAACACCGTGGCACCTAGCCACGGCAAATAGAATTCTTTTTATGCAACAACCGAGGCCTTCAACAGATATTCAGAAATAGTATTTTTTCTATTCATCATAATTGAACACCTCCTCTTTCTTTGATTGTTTATAAAATGGATTATACACAGGTTCTATAAGTTGCGCAAGAGTACTAAAATGATTTATGTAATTTCCAAAAATCGATAGTCTCCTGCAAATCTGCCTCATCTGCAAAAAGATTCATCTTTTTTCCTATAGCTATGGCCATATCAACATACATATTGGCCCTTGCTGTAATTACATAATCGCCAACAACCAAATCATCCTTAACTGAATGTGTTGATTCTATCCCCTTTAATACTCCTGCCTTGTCTAATTCATCTACACCGTTGCATATTCCTGCAACAAGGCCCTTATTGTTCACAACTGCACGGATAAAGGAATATACTTCTTCATTATCAATGGCTGAAATGTCGCCACCTGGCATCAAAAGCAGTTCTACCTCTTTAGGATCAATTTCGTTTAATCCGCAAGTCGCGTTCATCGAAAACTTCTCCTGAGCTGTAACCGACTTTCCATCTACTGTAGCAAATACTATTTCATGTCCAGTGCACTGAAGAAAATAATTCGTAATTACGATTTCATAAATGCAACAAGTCTCATATAATAATACAACTGTTTTCATAAATATAATTCTACCTTCCTATCTTGTTATTAATCCGCATTATATCAATATTGTGGATTGTCGTCCATATCTACAACAAAAACTCCCGTATTTTCTCTTCTACAAGCCTAACATCAATTGGTGCATCTGATGACTCCATAGTTGTGATTAAATCCCGGCCTTGAAGGTAGCCATTTTTCTCATAATCTTGTATCTTCTTAAAATTCTTTGATGCATAATCCATATCTGAAAGAATTCCTAGATGCTCCCAATAAATAGTCTTTCTTGTAATTGTATTCAATACGACAAAGTCAGGATATACCGTACTATAGCCCAGTTCTAGCATCGGCTCATATTGATAAGGAACATTATACTTATCCAAGGCATCAGCAATAATCTTTTCCGACTTTGATCGTACCATCTCTCCTCGATTTGTCTGATATAGACCTTCTTCTGGGAATGGATTCTGCTGCCCCGGATGTTTTTCTAACCAGTTTTGAATATATATATCATCAGGTTCTATTAGTGGGGTTACATACCTTTTTCGCCCCTCATTCAAATTGTCATACACATCCGTTAATTCTTTTATATCATATAGACTGATAAACTTATCTATACGTTTATGCAATATCTTTAATTTCTCATTTAATGCAAGTTCATAATCTTTTTGAATATATTTTCTAATAGCTTTCTCATCCTCAGCCCCCATATACTTTCTTATGCCATTCATCTTATCAACATAATAATATTGAAAATTGCCACGGCATCGAGATACATGAATCTGCCCATTGCCTAAATCCTTGTACTTAGATACATTTCTATTAGAGCACTTTATAAGAATATTTAGCTCTTGTATCTGTTCTTCTAACTTCTTTTTATGATTTTCCATTACTCCTCCACATCAATTATTTTGTTAATACATCCTTGCCTATTCTAAAGCTCCTCATTTCAAATAAGTTGTTGCCCTATACAGTTTTTTTTAGAAATCCCCTCCAAAAAACTGTACTGAAATTTTCTGTTTACATAAATGTACAGTTATTTTTTATCTCTTGTGATAAATAACTGTACGACAAACCACTCATTTTAAACTTAAACAGTGTTTTCTGGCTATAGTATAAAAATCACTGTCGATATAAATAAACAATGACAGTGTTTTTAGATGGCAGCATCAAAAAAACTGTATCATCATAATCTAAGCGCTTTTCGCTTTTATTAGCGTACAGTTATTTTCATAAAAAACCGTATAATCACTGTACTTCTGCTATTTCATTCTCTTTCCAAACGTGAAAACTGTGGCGAATTGCCACATAAGTGATAAAAATAGAACACTTTTCATAACTCGAACGATAATATAACGTTCAAAAGCAACTTTGTCAATACCCAATCCTGAAAATCTGAATGATAAACCAATCTATCTACAAATCAAATACCAGATATTGTCATTTTATTGTCACGAGACAATAAAAAAGCTCTGAGGGCATTGAATTCTCAATGTCCTCAGAGCAATAAACTCTATTCTAATTCCACAGTTCCTGGTGGCTTAGAAGTAAGATCGTACATTACGCGGTTAACACCCTTAACCTCGTTGATGATACGGCTCATAACGCGCTGAAGTACCTCGAATGGAATCTCAGAAGCTTCTGCTGTCATGAAGTCTACTGTTTCAACGGCGCGAAGTACTACTGCGTAGTCGTAAGTACGCTCATCACCCATTACACCTACTGAGCGCATGTTTGAAAGTGCTGCAAAGTACTGATCTGGAAGCTTTGCAAGACCTGCCTCTGCAAGCTCTGTACGATAAATATAATCAGCATCCTGAACGATGCGAACCTTTTCTGCTGTAACTTCGCCAATGATACGAATACCAAGGCCTGGGCCTG
>JAEEGI010018189.1_pt1 | contig 14302 bp, 13 predicted proteins | sample 8958751 | NCBI WGS metagenome assembly JAEEGI01 (sample SAMN16246545, study PRJNA631951) | gut metagenome | biome: gut microbiome; feature: rumen; material: KS-attached | host: Bos | place: Iran: Karaj | collected 2018-10
TATGTTCGATAGTATATGTGAAGAAAGGCATGGGGTCGCGCCAACTCCAGATATAGTCGTGGTTCTTCCTAAAGTTGAACCATGATGGCTTAGCCTTAAAACGGTTAGGTGACTTAAACAGCCACACAATATCCGTATGGAAATAACGCAGTGCCACCATTTCTGGTATCTTTTTTGTCATAGGTTTCAACTCCTCTCCATACACATAGTCTAACAATGTCTTTACGGGTTGAGCACCCACTATTGTACAAATCTTAATGCTAGCAGGTATGCGTCCGTTGATTTCTATGACTTTGGGAGTCCAGTCTCTCGGATCCATGATAAAACTTACATGGGCAAATCCTGCCCATCCCATCGCTTGAAGCAACCGTTCTGCGTATGAATTGATATCGGGTCTGTCAATAGTACGAATATAGCAGCCAGGGCCTCCGTCAATGGGGAATGACCGGCACGACTGTACGGTAACATCGTAAATACATTTACCATTTTTGTCAAGCATTACGCGACTTCCATACCGATAGTCGGTTTGCGGTATGTATTCCTGGATCACATATTTGGAAACATCAATAACACCTTCCTCTATATACTTTTCCAACTCCTCACGACTATCCACTTTTTTGAAACCCGCTGCACCACTACCTTTACGCGGCTTGCAAGCTAAAGGGAACATTACTTTCGAAAGGTATTCGTCCATGCTTTCGTCATCCATTTTGGTACGAGGACATGGAATGCCATTTTCTTGACAAACTTTCATGGTCAACTCCTTGTCGTATGCCTGCAGGAAAGCCTCTCGTGGAGCTGCTATTACTTTTACGTGGTCGCATTTCCCTTCCTCCTTCATATTGAGGAGAATGTCTGTTGACTTTTCAAGAACTGGAAAGATGACATCGTAATTGCCAGAAGCCACTTCGCTTTCAATAGCTTGTCGCATGAGTTCATCATCTTCACGGATGCCTTTCTTGACTATCCGTTTGTCTGGATAGCGAGAACTGTAGCCAACATCTAGTTTCCTGTCGTTCATGGTAGTAATTACACAGCCCAAATCATGCAATTCCCTTAAAATAGCTGGTATTTGACGACCATATCCATCCAATACAAGTATTCGTATTCCTTTATAGTCCATAATTGAACGTAAAATTTATAGTTTATTCTTTTTGTTTGAGAAACTACCATCCCATACTGAATTAATCATCTTGTCACAATCCTCCCGTGTCAAGCCTCCATACATGGCCAGACCACGGAACTTTGCCTCAAGTTCTTCTTTTGTGAGGGGATGCTCCGGTTCTCCCTTGGGATAAAGGCATGGTGCTTCGTAAGATTTTCCATTCTTCAGATAGATGATAACCTTTGCGCCTCTCACTGCTGGTGACTGTGCTGTAAGGTTTTCGTCCTCGATAACACTAACCTTTCGGGTTAGCGCTTTGATGTTGTAATCATCCAAGTTTACTTCATTATAGTCCGCATAACCGGCACTGCCTTTAACAACGGCCAAAGCCACACCATAGGGTGTGCTCAATTTTGCAGAGCTAATGCCACGAATCTGAGTATGGTCGTGACTGCCCACAGCTAATTTATAGGTGTGAACTTCGATGTGCTCTATCTGCTCTGGTTTAAGTTCGAGGTCGTTTCGCATATCAAGGGTAGCGTCAATGGCTGGGTGACAATGGCGACAGGCTGCATGAACCTTTTGATAAATGCCTTCGATAGCATAATCCTCGTTGGTAAAATCGGTCAAATGCTCTGGATGAGGCGTGTCGGTAAGCGCATTAAGAAAACCGCGTTTGCCTCCCATCACGTCATCAGGGCCTGGCATGGCCAAGCCACCCATTTGCGCAGATACCAATCCGTCCATAGCAGCACGGCCTACATTGTATGGCTTCATTTCGGAGGCCTCTTCCTGTATCTCCAATACACCTGCCGCACTCGAAACAGCACATGCCAATGTTGCTTTCATTTGTGCCACATCATACCCGCAGGCAAAAGCTACCCCCATAGCCGAGCCAATGGTTCCACAAGTACCCGACACATGGTAACCACGCACTTTGTGCCCTGGCTGTAAAGCTCTGGCACAGCGCACGGCCACCTCATACCCCATTATGATGCCACAAAGAATGTTATCGTATTTCAACTGCTCTTTCTCTGCTGCTAACAGCACCGCGGTGTTAATGGATGCGCCAAGGTGAATCATGCCGTGACGGTGTCCATCGTCTAGTTCCAGCACATGGGCACTGAATCCGTTTAGCATGGCGGCGTTTGTTGCAGTGGTTTTTTGTGGTATTCCAAACACCGAGCTATCGCCTTGGTCTTTAGTAAAAACCTCAAAAAACACAGGGTGCTTTTCCTTCAGGTATCTTGCTCCACCCAAGACAACGCCCAAGTAGTCCAATAGACATTTTTTGGCTTGTTCCTTCACCCGTGGGGATACGGTTTGCGACCGTGTCACCAGGCCATCGATAAATGTATCGGTTAAATTCACTGTGTGCAAAATTGTTATTTCAGTCTTTTTGGTTCAATTTCTTCCAGCCGTCCTTCTTCAAAGGCATGGATGTTGTTCATGGCCTCTTGCATCATACTGGCGAAAGCCTCATACGACAAACCACCGATATGTGGTGTGAGGACAACGTTGTCCAATTCGGCTAATTTATAGTTCTCTTTAACAGGTTCCTCGTAATGGGTATCCAAAGCAGCTGCTTTGACGTGTCCCGATTTCAATGCCTCATACAAATCGTCAGGATTGATAAGTTTTCCTCGTGCCGTATTCACAACTATGCCCTTCTCTTTCATCATGGCTAAAGTCTGTTTGTTGAGCATTTCGGTGTTTTCCTTGGTCAATGGGCAATGGAAACTGAGGATGTCGCATTGGGGTAGCAGTGCTTCGAAACTGTCGCAATAGGTCAAACCCAAGTTGGCTTCCACTTCTTCTTTTTGACGGAACACGTCTGTGTACAGCACTTTTGCACCAAACGGCTGCAACATTGCTGCCACCAAACGACCGATGTTTCCCATCCCTATCAAACCAACCGTCTTACCATACAACTCATGGGTGGTAACGCCTTGTTGTTGCTTCTTCCATACGCCACTATGGGTTTGGACATTGATTTGAGGTAGTCGTTTCAGCGCAGCCAGCATCAGGGTAAGCGTATGTTCGGCCACACTTCTGGCATTCACCCCTGCGTTCACATATACAGGAATGCCACGCTTGCGGATTTCTTCCAAGTCGAGCATTTCAGTGCCTACTCCTGTACGCTGAATCATTTTCAATTTCGGGGCATGGTCAAGCACTGCTTTGTCGATAGGCAAACGACCACTTACAAGGAAATAATCGGCATCAGCAACTTCCTTTACAAGTTGCTCTTGTGTTGCTTCATCTAATGTCTTCACTATGAAGCCATCGGGGCAAGCCTTTTGAAGAATCTCAAGTGGCAAACCCGTGTATCTTGCAGTATGTAAAACTTTTGTCATAATCTATAATTCTACAGAAGCTCTACGTGGCTCAAAACAGCAACAAGGTCTCAAAGCTACAATTCTTACTCCACTTGCCCGTTGTGGGCCAATTTTCGTAAAAGTAGCCAACACGCTATGCTTGCCACCTAATCCGAGAGGACCGATATTTGCTTCATTTACTTTGTTGGTGATGCGCTTTTCAAAATCGCTCTGTTCGTTGAAATTGCCTTTGGCCATGGCTTCCATCATCATTGAGGTAGCCTCAAACTGGCTTCGGCCAATGCCTACGGCCAACACACAAGGAGAACATCCCAACTGACTCACGGCAGGAATGGCTCGGTTGACAATCTCGTCAATCACCACATCTACGCTGTGTTTATGGAATACCCGTTGCGTGATGCCACGAATGGCAGGACCTCCACCTAACATCAATACAGTGAGGCGAAGCACGTCTTCCTCAACAGACTTGATCAATATTGGCGAAGGTGACAAGGCACCGCTGTCTTCATTCAAACCACCGCTTTGGTCAATGCGGGCATAGTCGTCACCCTTGATGGCCATAGGACGTCCGGGCAATTGCCGCAAGCCCAGGGCTACACCTTCCTTAATTTGTTCAAGCAATTCGCCTGTAACCATGCGTTTCGGCCCTACCTCAAGGAAGAGATGCGGGATACCCGTGTCGTCACATAAAGGACTTCTTCTCTCTTCGGCGACAATAGCGTTATCCAACACTTGCTGCATCACCCAACAACTTTGGACGTTGGGTTCATCGGCAATCGCCTTACGATAGGCTTCCTTTTGGTCTTCACGGAAGGTAGAGCCTGCACGGACGAGGCAATCTGCTACTTTATCTTGAATAGTCATGATTTTTTGTTTTTTAGAAATTCGAGGGGTTCGAGGGGTTCGAGGGGTTCAAGGAGTTCAAGGAGTTCAAGGAGTTCAAGGGGTTCAAGGAGTTCAAGGGGTTCAAGGAGTTCAAGTTAAGCTTTGCTTTTGAACCTTTCTAACCCTTTAAACCCTCAATCATAGATCGAAGCTCCTTTCGCTGCCGCTATGATGGCCTGATACTTGACCACCTTCAACCTGTTGAAAGCCTCCATTCCCAACTCGGGGAAAGCCACAATTTCTTGTTCAACAGTTTGACTACCCAACAAGGCTGTCACGGGCGGAATGATGGCAAAGACAGCATTCTGCTCCGCCAAGGCTTTCACGGTTTCCTTTGAGATGGCTCCTTTGCCCAAATGCATTTTCACGCCATGTCTTGACAAAGGCTCAAAAGTACATTCAATCTCTACTTTATTGCTTGAAGTTGGGCCTACACCAGCAGGACTAACTGCTGTGTGGAAGATAACTGCACCTTGCAGGTCAATACCCAAATCATTCAATGTCCCTTCTTCGGCGGCATTAACGATTTTAGGCAACACTGCATCACGACCAGTGTAAATGTTGCCTGTGATGGTCACCACATCGCCAACTTTCAGTTGGCTAACTATATCCTCTGTCAGAGGAGTATAAAGATCTTTTATCATTTCTGTTTATTTTGAAGTATTCTGTCGTACCCTTTTTGAATCCAATAAGCCAATACAATGGTGATAAGTAGTCCAACTATACCAACATACAGAAACATAATATAAGGATTACTTGGCTGCCAAAGCCATAATAGTGCTTCATCAACCTCTCTATGAAACAAATAAATACTCAAACTAGCATAGCTTAACAACGAAATCATCCACAGGAAATTTTTGTTGTTTTTCATCTTCTCGCCGATATACATATATAGGAACAACAGCGATACCATCCCCAAAATACTATTACCCCATTTAAGCATTGAATTATTGGTCATTGCTTGCACAATCCATATTGCAACAAATAAGATCAACAAAAGAAACGTATATTTGGGTGATTTTGAGGCGGTAAGAAAAAAGCTATTACCATATTGAGAAACGAGAATTCCCAAAAAGAAGAACGGGAAATAGAAAAATGTACGCGGCTCAACAGAATGAAACATCACATGCACAATAGCAATAACAGCCATCGTTCCCGCAAACTTAAATACCTTGACCCAAAAGTTTCCTTTTGACCACAGCGGTGTTAACAAATAGAGTGAAATAAGCATAGCACAATACCACATTGTCCTAGGATGTGGAGTCCAAAAAGGCGATAATCCCACCAAACCCTTTGCTGTGTTAATCCAGGTATTGAAACCAATCAAACAAAGTATGATAGATGAAACAAAGAATAGTGGATAGAATCTAATAAAACGTTTCTTATAGAATTCTCTAACACTTCCCTTTTTATCAAATTGATACCGCGATGCCAATAAATAACCAGATAAAAACGTAAAAATTGCAAGCGACGCGTATGTTATTGTTTTTACCGCAGAATGATTATATAGTTGACCTGCATTGGCATAATCAATAGAATGATACAAAACCACCCAAATGATACTCACTGCTCTAGCAATATCAAATCCTAGAATACGATCTTTTTTCATAAACAATTACTCTCCAAACAAATCCATGTAACTTCCTTCGTTCTCAATCACCCCATACGCTTCGGCTCGCATCATGATGCGTTCCGCCCAGGCTTTGTGCGGGCCAATCTCATTCATGCCTTTGGTGCCTTTTATTACACCGCCGCTAGTATGCATAATCTGATAAGCATCGTCGTACTCATCCTTGGTCACCGCCAACATGCCGTTGATATAATTCAGATGCGAAGGATGAATACAGGTCTTTCCCATGAAGCCATTGGCTTGGTCAAGCACCAACTCGCGCATAAGGCCGTCAACGGCATCGTTCACTATAGCCTTGCGCTTCAGCAAAGTCTGTTGCAAGTCCACCTTAGGCAGCTCTGCCATGCTCTTCATTCGTTTGTTCACACGAAAATACTCCCAAACAGGACCACTCACGGTATAATCATTGTTGCGGGTGAAGACATTGAGGATGTCCATCAAGCAGTTGGCAACAGTCATGATATCATAGATGGTATAGTTGATGCCTCGGCGAACACCGAAGCACGACGAGAAATCCGTACCTCCCACGCGCACATTGAGCACCAGCTGCTTGTTTTGGTCAAGCACTCGTTTCACGGCAATCAATTCATCAAGTCGGCTCTCTTTGTAGGCCACTCGGGCATCCTCGATGATGGGCATACCGTACAGCACCTCACCAGCTCGTTCGTTGATGTCAGCAAGATGGTCCATATAGGCCGCCGCGTTGAGGCTGTTGAACTTCGGAAAGTTGAAGCCTGTGATGTAAGGTACGGTCTCTATGGGCAACAGTTTGACAAAATGCTTAAACTGCTCTACATTGCGCACACGGAAGAAAATGAGCGGAATGTCTTTGTAATCCAATTCGCCTTTTTCCACCTTTTGGCGCAAAGTCTCCAGTACATGAATACAATTCTGCTCAGCAGCTGGCACATCCTCTTCCTTGCATGCATCCTCGAAACACATCACCATAGAGGTGAGGCCAGGATATTTCTTGTCGATGATAGCTTGCGCAAAGTCTTTGGTGCCGGGCATGTACATGGTGGCTCCCAAACAGTATTGCAACAAGCGGCGTTCGGTGTATTTATTGAAATCAACCGGATCTTTTACGAACTGGTAATCTGGGTTATATTGATGATGTTTCATTGTACAATTATTTCAATAGTTCAAGAGGTTTAAGGGTTCAAGATGTTTAAGTTGATCGGAAAGTTTAAGATGTTTAAGATGTTTAAGATGTTTAAGATGTTCAAGATGTTTAAGATGTTCAAGATGTTCAAGCCTTGCGACCAACCGCTTTTTAACCCTTTAAACTCTTGAACCTTTTGAACCTTTTGAACCTTTTGAACCTTTTGAACTTTTTGAACTTTTAAACTATTTAAACTATTTAAACTTTGGACCTGCAAAATCACTGTCCTTGATTTCTTTGATAAAGTTCATAATGCCAGCAGAGAGTTTGCGACATTCAGTATATAATCCTTTATATTCTTCGGGTTCAAGATAGCCAACATCATTGGCTCGAATTAATTGTGAACGGACTTCACCACAAGAGCCTTTGGCTATAAACAAGAAGTTTACAAATTCCTTATTACCGTTTCTTTCAAAACCTTCAGCGATATTGTCCATTACGGATCCCACCGAAGCGTGTATTTGAGCGACAAAACGGTAGTCACGCTTGAACTTTTCTTTTTCGGTTATATCATAAATTTTTTTTGAAAGCTCTCTCGCTTTCTGAAATATCGCCAAATCCTCAAAATCTCGTACAGTCGCCATGTTCCTTGGGGTTTAAAGGGTTTAAAGGGTTTAAAGGGTTTAAGAGGTTTAAGAGGTTCAAGCCGTGGCTTCGTCTTTGAACCTTTGAACTCTTGAACCTTTGAACCTTTGAACTCTTGAACTCTTGAACTCTCAACTTATTTGGGCGAAACAATAGCTTCAGGGTAATAAGTATCAATGACTCTCTTCACAAGAGAAACTTGTTTGGCACGTTGTTTGGCTTCCTTTTCGGTGGTGTCATAGCTATGGTTAGCCGCAACAGAGCCACCAGTCTTCAGATATACGGGAGCAGCCACCCGGATGAAATCCGGCACTTCGTAGTGACGTATGAAGCCACCGCTTGATTTCGGGTTCTCGGTGTGCAAGTCAATCGGCACATCGATGGCGGCACGCATGGCGGCCAACATCTGCACCTGAATGTCACGCACGGGGTTGATGCTATCAGCACCCAAGGTTTCCAACACATGAGCAGAGCAAGGGTTTCCATGGCCAGAGTGGGCACTCACCTTGAAGTGGCAGTCGGCAGGAATAAAGCCCTTCTTGCGAGCCTCACCTAAGGCCCAAAGCAGGCCTTCGTCATAGACGAGGAAGCCACGAACACCCAAACGGGCACCACGGCGAATCTCTTCAATGCCACGAGCAATTTGTTCCTCTCCACGTAGGCGGTAGCCCATACGTTGGCCTTCTTCGGTCTTCACTGATGCGGAAGTGTCGGTAGTGGCACGTGGACCGCAAGCCAATACTAATTGGACATTCCATTTCTTGGCATATTCCACCATCTTCGAGATTTCTTCGTCGGTGAGGAACATGATACCCTTGGTCTGGGTGACACGGTGGATTTGGATACCGTATTCATCCAAAGCCTCAAGCAAGGCCTTCATTGGGCCGGGTCCCTGGATGCCAGGAACTTCAAAACGGTATTGGCCTCCGTCGGGAAAGCGCTTTTCTGATGTCGGTAAATCGTAAAGGTCGCCACCAGGCATCCCTATACTTTCAAGAAACGCACGCGTTTCAGACATTGTGTAGTATTTCATAATTCTTAAATATTAAATTGATTATTTCTTGATTACATATTCATGAATTGATTTCCAAGCAGCTGTTTTCTTCAATTTGCGATAGCAAAAGGGAGAAATGCCAATCTTCCCCTTTTTCATACCATTAAATTCCAATACGATGTCGTCCTCATCATCCGTAATATTACTCAGCACATTCTTCGGCATCTTGCCGTTATTGGCAAGAAGGATGAAGTTTGACCCTTTCACGCAGCCGTTTTCGACCTCTTCATTACCCTCAAATCGGATACTTCCGTCAACAATATTGTCCCGAATAATGATGTTTACATTGGCTTTATCGATGCCAGATTCGGGAGTTCTCGCACTTTCAACTTTGGCTATACGGTGGGAGTCTATACACCTGCTGTTGGCAACACCCATGATGACATTGCCATAAATCTCAAAGTTATATGCACCATCATCACAAAAGATACCTCTGTTGGATTTCATGCCAGAGAAACCATGTATGTAATTATACCGAATAACAGAATGAGCATTTTTAGTCCAAAGATAGATGGCCCCTCCGTCCATGATGCTATAGTTATCAATAGTGTTTAAATAATCCTGGTCAAAACTCAGTTCATTGTTCTCTATGATGCCACAACAGGGTTGTTTCATTTTACTTTTATACCAAACACCAACGCCAACACCGCCATAGCCATAATTAAGGAAAACATTGTCAACAACATGGTAATCTGTTCCTCGGCACACGACACAAAAAGTGTTATTCATGCGCTTACCCATTGAATTGAATTTGTTTTTCTCAACCACGGTGTTGGCGCTTGCATTATCTGACTTAATGCCATTATAGTAACAATCTTCAAACTTGTTGTTGTCTATTATTACATTGGGTGATGCTGTGATGGAAATCACATTTCCACGCATACCATAAAATCCACACTTGTGAATCCTGATTTCTTTGCACTTCGAATTCTTTACATGAACGGCGGGATTTGACTCAGCATAAGCATTGCCGTGGAATTGTAGGCCGGAAATATCTATTGAGGCAAACCTACAGTTTTGAATGGTCAGAAAACGATGTGTTGTACCCTCCCAAACCGTATTGATGTCTTTTGGCAAATGCACTTTTCCGTCTATAATACGCAAGTAATCATCTCCAGTCTCTATGTTGCAAAGTTTATAACGGATACCTTTTTTGCCGTAATTGTAATCGTCGTTCACATTGTAGCCACCGAAGGAAGACTCTTTCAAATTATTAGCGGTAAAATAAATATCAGTTCCTTCTATTTTGTCAATTTTATAAACATTCGACTGGTACCAATGTGGGATAAGTATGTATGCGTTGTTGAAATCTGTATTAGTAGACAAAGCTTCTTTAGCTTTAAGTCGGCAACGCTTTTCTGCAACATCAAGGATTTCTATCAAGCCATCAGCATATCGAACAGAAGACCAAGTCTCCACATCTCTTGCACCGCTCATCCAACTATTTTTCACAGTGAAGATGCCTTGATAATCCTCTCCATCGTGGTATTCATGCCCTTGTGGAATTAAGATTGCCCCCTTGTCATGGATGTGGATTTTTGTTTCAGGGGCATTTATGCCTTTCAAGGTGATGTGGTTTTCATTAAAAGCGTAGGTTCCTGAGGATAAGGTGACAGAAATGTTTTTTCCCCCTGTCTTAATTGTGCTTGTTAACTTTTCTTGAAGTTCGTCAAAGTCTTTTTGGCTTTTCACTTTAATGACCGTACAACCCTCGAAAGACGCTATAGCGACGAAAAGGCAACAAATTATAAAGATGTATTGCTTGAGATTGTGAAATATAGAATAGTTTTGCATCAAAGTTTCAAACAGTTTTCATCAATCTCAATACAATACCATTATACCTCCGGCTCCTCATATCCCCTCTTCCTCTTAGCCCGCTCTAATGCCTCCAAATCCTCCTCCGTCAATTTCGTCTGAACACCAAACACTTTTTTCTTAATATTTCTCATGAAGTACACGCCTATTTGTATTGTTTCCTTTTGGCAAATAACTCCTTCCCTTTATTGATAAGTTGTATCACTATGGATGTCACCAATAGAGTTGCTATAAAAGCTACAAGAGAAATCCAAATGTTAGAGCATAAACCCGAACCAGTATTGGTGTGAAGCATTCTAGCAGGAATGGTTAGTAATGCCGCTTTTAATGGCAAGTGGCTTGCCATAGCATAAAAACTATTGTTACCAAGCCAACGAATATAAGTAATTGTTCTTTTCAATATCCCTTTACTCAACAATGAACTCAATATCAAACTGAAAAGAATGGTGGAAACTGTTCCAATAAATGCATTAAGATAAAACAGCCAGGTACGATCGCCCAAACAATTATGTCCCATCGAAATATAACCATTGTTTTGCACATTAATCACCAAAAATACAGTAAGCAAAACTGTTACTACCACATAAATTAATAAATGATTATCAACACTTTGAACTATCTTTTCATGTGATAACTTTTTCACCATTAGATTGCCAAACGCAAAAAACGGAATGGCCGATAAAGCTGAATCAACGCTCCATGGCAATGTGGTGATATTGTAATAATGCGACGACATCAAAATGCCTCCCGCAGCGCATAATAAACATACAAGAATATTAGCCCAGTCGGGCAACTTGCTTATGAAATAATACAAAACATCCACCACAAACAAGCAGGTTACGAACCACAAAGCTACATTGTGTTCCAAATATCCTCCAGATCCTTGGGCAAAAACTGTTTGTAACAAATAATACCAACAATTTTGCATCGTATCGTTATGGAAAGCCAAGACTCCAACCACATATATCAGCCAGGTCACTAATGAAAATATTAAATAAGGTATCAATAGAGTCTGGACTCTGCGCTTGATAAGTTGCCAAACAGAGTCATATTTCTTTTGATTAAAACACATGCCTGAAAGGCAAAAGAACAACGGTATGTGAAAACTATATACCAATTTATATGACCATCCGAACAGCATAATATGACCCCAAATGATGGCTAACATACCAACTCCTTTGGCAATATCAATATAATCTATACGATTGTTTTCCATTTTAGATTTTTTTATTTGTTTTTTGAATACTCACGCAACATAGTTGATGATATCCCTTCCGTTCGCGGAACGATAACCACTTGTTTACCATTGGATTCGCACCAAGCTACTGCTCTTTGAAAGCCTGCATGTTGCTGATCTGGTCCTTTGGCAAATACATCAAAATCAATGTTTTGAATGTCAACATCCACATCCTTGTATATAATCACTTCGTCAACCCAACGTACTGCACTTACCATAAACAGCCGTTCGTCCGTGTTGTATACCATCTTGGTATCAGGTTTATACTTTAGTATGCAATCTCCATCCTGAACTGCAACAATAAGTTGACATTCCTCTTCTGGAAATAATTCTTTAGCATGTTTAAACAAAAGTATATGACCTATATGCAGCATATCATATACTCCAAATGTCAGTATGCGTTTCATTTTACCAATCTACTTTATAATTTAGTTTTACACCTTTTTTTTCGCACTTGGCTAAAAACTTATCCAAATCTTTGCGATGGTGCATTTTCAACATCTTGAACCGTATCTTGAAAGGAAGCAATTTTTTCAAGAAAGTCTTGAAGTTTGCTTTAAATACCTTTGCCTTGCTTTGGTTAAAATTAGCATACTTAACAGGGGTACGCCAATCTCCATACAAGAATTCCAAACACTCTTCGTATTGACGTGGTATGCTGATATTAACACCTCGAAAATCCCAATCAATCAAATCGGTCAGATATTTCTCAAACATGAATAAATTTCCATAACCAGTACGAATTTCTGGCGAGATACTATCCATGATATAAAAATCGATATATTCACCCTTACGCATCACTGAATAAAGATGGTCGCATCTCTCCACACGCACCAATTCCAGTCCTTCCTCTCGCATTTGCCAAAATGCGTTGAGAAGTTTTTCTTTGTCCTCACTGAGGATAAACAAATCAATATCTTCATCCCATTCAATGAAATTGTTTTCACGAATAATACCAAGTAGTGTACCGTATGCAGGACTTACTTTGATGCCCGCATCGTGCAGAACACGAACCACAACCTTCAAATTTTCGAAAGCCACATCGCGATCAATCTGCTTAATTCCAAGATATAGGTTTTTAGGCTTATAATGCATGCTTCCGCATGGAGTTTTAATACTTGCCATTTTCACCTTCATTTTTTAATTTGTTCACCACATTACAAATTCTCTCCTCAAACGAAACTGTCATCAAACTCTTTCTCGCCGCCTCCAAATTAGGGATAGAAGCCAAAGCCATTTGTCTATCTATAGCTTCAGCTATGCACTCTACATCTATTGGGTCAATCAACTCCCCATTTTCCTCATTCACAAGACATGAAGAGCCTGCTTTTCTCGATACAATAACACGAGACCCTGCTAACAATGCTTCGTTTGTAACCGCTCCAAAAGCTTCTAAATAACTGGCTAATATAAAGACATTTGAAAGATTATACCAAGCATACAATTCATCACCATCAAACCGACCCGTAAAAAGGACTTTTTTATTAATCGATTTAGCGTGTTGCTCCAAGGCTTCGCGTTCAGGGCCATCACCAACGATGACCAAGATAGCATCACTCTTCGACTGCTCAAAAGCATCAATGACTCGATGTAAATTTTTCAAGTCAACCAAACGACTCACAGAAAGCAACACCTTTTTACCTATCAATCCATACCGCTCTGCCAGTTGGCGACTTAATTGAAGCAAACGATCATAGTTAGCCTCTGCCTTGGCATCATCCATGATGATGGGCAGCCAAATTCCCCTATGGAAATACTGCTGGTACCATCGTTCCACTTCTGGTGTAACCACAATGAAATCGTCAAAATACTTAGCCGTATGAGTTCTTAACCATGCATGAAGTTGGGTGAAATCATTGTTGTTGGCAATCATGTCATAGCTGTCATCGGTCATAGATACCACCTTGAACTTTCTCCGTGTCAACCACCGAAACAGCAATACCTGCATAGCAGAAATCTGGAATTCAGGCACAATCACTATTTTTGGACGTTCTTGCCACAACATTCGCCATAATCCCAAACAAATCTTGCGGTTATCACTTTTCAATCTAATACCTTTCAAGTAAACAGGCTGGAAAGTACATTGACCCTCTAATTGGTCAATGTCAAACATCTGTGCTTTTCCTTTGCGACGATAAAAGCACATTTTCATGTCCAGCCTTTCGTGGAGAGCATTGTAAGTGTCCACACGGTAAGGAGCGATATTTGTTCGGATAAAAAGATTTGCCATTCTAGATGAGTTATTCTATTATTAATCTTTTCGCCGTCCAATCAATTCCCGTTTTTAGCACTTTTCCATGGCCAATTCCACCAATTACGCTATGAGCAGGATAATCGCCGCTTGACAAAACAGCTCCCAATCCCACAATACTATGGTCACCAATATTCACACCTTTAAGAATCCGCACGCCATTACCAATCCACACATGATTACCAATAATAATATTCTCAGAAGGATTAATACGTTTACCCGACTGTTGGTCAAGGATG
>JAEEGI010018195.1_pt1 | contig 14299 bp, 12 predicted proteins | sample 8958751 | NCBI WGS metagenome assembly JAEEGI01 (sample SAMN16246545, study PRJNA631951) | gut metagenome | biome: gut microbiome; feature: rumen; material: KS-attached | host: Bos | place: Iran: Karaj | collected 2018-10
GACAACAAGGCACTGGCCGACAAATACGCCTCTTACGACATGGGCACGAAGGAGTTCTTCGTATTCACCACGCCCGAGACCAAGCTCATGGGCTGGATGGTGAAGCCCAAAGACTTTAACCCGCAGAAGAAGTACCCCGTCATCATGTATCAGTATGGCGGTCCCGGTGCCCAGCAGGTACAGAACAAGTGGGGAATCGGCATGAGCGGCAACGGTGCCGTCATGGAGCAGCTCATGGCCCAGCAGGGCTATATCGTGGTCTGTGTCGACAATCGCGGCACGGGCGGACGTGGCGCTGAGTTCGAGAAGTGTACTTACCTGCGACTCGGCGAGCTCGAGGCACGCGACCAGGTTGAGACCGCTCTGTGGCTCGGTCAGCAGTCGTATGTCGACAAGGACCGCATCGCCATCTGGGGCTGGTCGTACGGTGGCTGGAACACGCTGATGTCGATGTCGGAGGGCCGACCCGTCTTCCGCTGCGGCATCGCCATTGCACCGCCAACGTGCTGGCGCTACTACGACACCGTCTATACCGAGCGCTACATGCGCACACCCAACGAGAACAAGCAGGGCTACGACGAGGTGAACCCCATTGCCCGCGCCTCGAAGCTCAGCGGCGCGCTTCTGCTCTGTCACGGACTGGCCGACGACAACGTCCACTACCGCAACACGGCTGAGTACGTCGAAGCGCTCGTGCAGGCCGACAAGGACTTCCGCCAGCTCGTCTATACCAACCGCAACCACAGCATCTACGGCGGCAATACCCGCAACCACTTGTTCCGCCAGTGCCTGAACTTCTTTAACACCGAAATGAAATGAACAGACTGCTCCTATCACTTTTCACTCTTCACTTCTCACTTCTCACTACTTTCGCCCAGTCGCTGACCGTTGAAGTGAAGAACCCCACAGCCGACTTCCGCCATGAGGTGGTGGCCATACCAACTGCTGACGTGCTTCCCACCTTCCACATAGCTGGCCACGACGTTCCCTTCCGCGTGCTCGAAGGAGCCGCACTCGACGTGCCCTATCAGCTCACCCACGACGGCCAGCTGCTCATCGAGGCTGCCGTGCGCCCGCATGGTACGGCGCGTTTCGTCATCGTGCCTGGCCAGCCGCCGAAGTTCCAGACCGTCTGTCACGGTGCCCTCCACCCTGAGCGCAAGGACGACTTTGCCTGGGAGAACGACCGAGGCGCCTATCGCGTCTACGGCCCTGCCCTGGGCCGCACAGGCGAGCGCTCCTACGGTATCGACGTGTGGACGAAGAACACGCCTGAGCTCGTTGTCGACGACCGCTACTATATCGAGGACGTGGTGATGATGCCGCGCGTCGACTCCCTGCGGCGCATCAACCGTCAGCGTGGCGACTCGCTCTACCGCATCAACAGCTACCACCACGACCACGGGCGCGGGCTCGACCCCTACAAGGTGGGTGCAACCTTAGGCTGCGGCGCTCCGGCACTGATGGTCGGCGACAGCATCGTGATGCCCTACGTCTTCAACCGCTATGAGATTCTCGACGACGGTCCGCTGCGCTTCACCGTCCATCTGGTGCAGAACAAGACGCAAGTCGATGGCTGCGAGGTTGAGGAGCACCGCATCATTCAGCTCGACAAGCAGTCGAACTTCAACCGCATGACCGTCTGGTATGAGGGGCTCGACCATGCTGTCGGTTTCTGTTCGGGTGTCGTCATTCAGCGCGAAGCTCCTGAGCCCGTCGTCCTCGGCCCAAACTACGTTTACTACACCGACCCCACCGACCAGCCCCGCGTCCACCAGGCGCCGCTCTATGTTGCCGCCCTCTTCCCCAACGGCACCGTCGAGACACGCCGCCATCGCGGTCATGCCCTCGGTATACTTAGCGACTATCGTGGCGACCGCTACACCTACTATTTCGGCTCTGCCTGGTCGAAGTACGACGTGCGTACGCCGCAGGAGTGGCAGGCTCGCATAGAGTGGTTCCTCCGCGGTCTCGCCGCTCCGCTTGAGGTGAGTGTTCACTAAAAGCGATGACACCGCTGACGATGACACCGATGACACCGGCCTATTTATTTCTATCGATAGACCGAAATAGTAGTCATTATATATATTATTATATATAATAATATATATAATGTTCTGCAAAGAGCAGTCGACAGCCGCGAACATAGAAAAATAAATGCCCTCGCTGTCAGCGGTGTCATCGTCATCGTTTCCGAGGTGCCGCCCGCCACATACACATAATAAATATAAATACCCTCGCTGTCATCGGTGTCATCGGTGTCATCGCCTGCCGCTATTTACGTATATGCTTACATATCAGCATGTTGCATAAAAAACACTGCCAATCGATGACGATGACACCGCTGACAGCGCGGCTATTTATTTCTGTAGCGCCGGCTCAGCCCTGCTGAAGCGGCATTTTAGTGCGGCTAAATTTGCAAGTTAGTACGGCTAAGTGCATGGTTTAGTCGGAGCAATCTGATAGATAATCGGGGGGGACTGTTTTTTGATTCCTCCCCGCAATAAATGTCGATGTAAGCCGTTAATTATTTGAGAACTTTCGCTGTGATTCATCATAAACAACAATGAATAAGAAAATCAAGAAAGGCTGTGGCTGCCTGTTCGGAGCTGTACTGCTATTACTCGTCATAGGGGCTGTAACCCTGTATGTGCTTAAACCAAAGTGGCATGATGATTACGGCCAGCGCTTTACCGACATCGCTTATGGGAGTCGTGAGCACAATACCTACGATCTGTATCTGCCCGTCGATGCAGCCTCGAAGGACAGTCTGGCACTCATTCTGTATGTGCACGGCGGTTCGTGGATAGGCGGCGACAAGTATGAGCATCATGGCGACTGTTACAAATGGGTGCAAAAGGGATATGCCACTGCCACCATGAACTACAGTCTGCTGAATGAAGGAGGCGTCTCGCTTCTTACCATGCTTGAAGAAATCGACGCCTGCATACGGCATATTGAACAGTTCGCAGCCTGTAAGGGCGTTCATATACGGCAGATGGCTATCGGTGGCACGTCGGCTGGTGGTCATCTGGCCATGATGTATGCCTACGGCCATTCGCATCCACTTCCGATACGCTTTGCAGCCATCAAGGTCGGACCTGCCGATTTTCGCATCCTGTTCCCATACAACGGTGATGCCAAGACGGAGGAAGTGGAGAATTTCGTGTTCAGTTGCACGGGAGAACGCATTGACGGCTCTGCCCTCACGCGCGAACAACTCGACAGCATCAAGCTGAAGGCCTCGCCTGTATTCTATATTAACGATTCTACGGCCCTGCCTTCCATCTTTGCTTATGGCGAGAAAGACTGGCTGGTCAAGCCTGACCACTATCGTTCTCTTCAGGCAAAGTACGACAGCCTGGGCAAGCCATACAATCTCATCGTGTTTCCGAATTCAGGACATACCTTGATGAACGACGAAGACTGTAGCGAGAAGTATGACAGCACAATAAGCGCATACTGTAAGAAGTATTTCGATGCTCACAGTTCTGAGCCCTTGTGAGTTACAGTACGCAAAGCTGCAAAGAAAAGTTAAATACATGGCTGTTCTCATCTTAAAAAAATGAAAAAGTGATGCTTCGTGGTATTCGCAGAATCGATTTTTTTGCTAATTTTGCGATAGGATTCTAACCCCAAAGCATCACTTAAAAGTAAAGAATTATGTCAAAGACAGTAGAAATTCAGATTGAGAAGAGCCGCAATCTGGTAGAGGGCCTGCGCAAGCACTTGAAAGGTATTGGCGGCGGAGTTACCAACGAAGAAATCAACGCAATGGAGGAGGCCGTCGGCGAACTGGAGGCTGCCAATGCCGAGGTTGATCGTCTGCGCGAGGAGCTGGCACCAAAGGTTAAGCGGATGAATGCCGTGATGGCCAGCGTGAAGGAGGCCTACGCCGAGAAGAAAAAGACGCTCAAAGGCTATTATCCTCAGGAGCGCTGGGCAGACTTTGGCGTGCCCGATAAGCGCTAAGCAAATCTCATCTGCCGCTCTCCCCTCCCTTCAATCCCTTGTAGGGGAGGGGCTGGGGGTGGGGTCACTAATCTTTCTTCGCAGGCTTTCAACGCTTGACTTGGAAACAAATTAGCACAAATAAGGATAAATGTAAGTTTTCCATAATTTGCGCTAATTTGTTTCTTTTATTCGATGACTGAGTTACGGGGACTCTGCCCAAAAGCTAAAAAAACAAAAAAGACGGAAGGGTTTTGCGCTGTATTCAATAATTATGTGTATCTTTGTAAATCAATAACGGAATCAAGCTAAAACAATAAACAACAGAGAGAATTATGGAAAATAACGCACAGCTGATTGCCCAGTGCGAGGCAATTGCAAAAGAATGGCTCTCTCCGGCTTTTGACGAGGAGACACGTAAGGAAGTACAGGCAATGCTCGATGCCGATGACAAGTCGGCGCTCATCGACGCCTTCTACCAGAACCTGGAGTTCGGTACGGGTGGTCTGCGCGGCATCATGGGTGCCGGCACCAACCGCATGAACAAGTACATCGTGGGCATGGCCACGCAGGGCTTTGCCAACTACATCAACAAGGCTTTCCCCGACATTCAGCCCGCCGTGGTCGTAGGTCACGACTGCCGCAACAACGGCCGCATGTTTGCCGAAAGCGTTGCCGACATCTTCTCGGCCAACGGCATCAAGGTCTATCTGTTCGAGAGCCTGCGCCCGACGCCCGAGATTTCGTTTGCCATCCGTCAGCTCGGCTGCCAGGCCGGCGTTAACGTGACGGCATCGCACAATCCCCGCGAGTATAACGGCTACAAGGCTTATTGGGACGACGGTGCACAGGTGCTGGCTCCCCACGACAAGGGTATCATCGACGAGGTGAACAAGGTGAAGATCGGCGACGTGAAGTTCGAGGGCAACAAGGACCTCATCATCCCCATCGGCGGCGAGATGGACTGGGACTACATCCAGGCTGTCAAGGAGGCAATGGTCGACCAGGACGTCATCCTGCGCCAGAAGGACCTCAACATCGTCTATTCGCCCATGCACGGCACGGGCCGCGTCATCATCCCGATGGCCCTGCGCTCATGGGGCTTCCAGAACATCCACGTGGTGCCCGAGCAGATGGTCATCGACGGCAACTTCCCCACCGTTGTCAGCCCCAATCCTGAGAATGCCGAGGCTATGACGCTTGGCATGAAGCTCGGTACGAAGCTCAACGCCGACCTCGTCATTGCCAGCGACCCCGATGCCGACCGTCTGGCCATCGTCTGCCGCAACGCCAAGGGCGAGTGGGAGATCCTGAACGGCAACCAGACCTGCATGATGTTCTGCTGGTACATCATTGCCAACAAGAAGAAGCTCGGCCAGCTGAAGGGCAACGAGTTCCTCGTGAAGACCATCGTCACCACCGAGGTCATTGCCAAGATTGCCGAGAAGAACGGTGTCGAGCTGAAGGACTGCTACACCGGCTTCAAGTGGATTGCCAACGAGATTCGCGTCAACGAGGGTGTGAAGAAGTACATCGGCGGCGGCGAGGAGTCGTTCGGATTCCTGCCGTTCGACAAGGTGCGCGACAAGGACTCCCCCGCCAGCATCTGCCTGATCTGCGAGATTGCCGCCTGGGCACGCGACAACGGCAAGACGCTCTACGACCTGCTCATGGACATCTACGCCGAGTACGGATTCTCGAAGGAGGTTACGATTAACGTCGTACGTCCGGGCAAGACCGGTGCCGACGAGATTAAGCAGATGATGACCAACTTCCGCGAGAACCCGCCGAAGGAGCTGGGCGGCTCGAAGGTCTGCCTGTGGAAGGACTATAAGACGCTCGAGTGGTGCGACGCTCAGGGCAACAAGGGTAAGCTCGACATGCCCGACACGTCGAACGTGCTCCAGTGGTTCTGCGAGGACGGCACGAAGGTTTCTGTGCGCCCCTCTGGCACCGAGCCTAAGATTAAGTTCTACACCGAGGTGAAAGACCCCACCTTCAAGTGCGCCGGCTGCTACGAGCGCTGCACGAAGGCTGCTGAGGAAAAGATTGAGGCCATCAAGAAGAGTCTGAATCTCTGATAATCAAGAAGATTTAATTGGGAGTTAACGGGAGGTATCGGTTTTTGTTTTTCTCTCGTTAACTCCCTTAATTTGTAAAGCAATGAAAACATCTAGACTTTGGATTCTTGCCGTCATCCTAACCTGCGGCCTTCAAGTAGTGACACTCACTTCGTGTGTCGATTCAGTTGACAATCCCGTCACGCCCGTTAATCCGGGCGAACAGACGGCGTTTACGACGAAGCAGTTGCCAGTAAACCGCTATGGCGAGGCCAGCGGCACCGTCAACGTGCGCTTTTACAACGACATGCCTTCAGTACCATATATCTCTGTGGCCGACTTCCAGAGTGTGGTGAAGCCGGGGACTACCGTTAGCGTTACGAAGACCGGCGACGGCCTGTATCGGTTGCAGAACGCTGGGGGCAACGCCACCGTCAACACCACGAACGACACGATGACCTTTGACGACTACATGGCCTTCACCAATCTGATGGACCTGCTGCAGCCAGGTATGGACAACGTCTATTATGACGGTGGGCCTTTTGTGCGCTACAACCACCAGACGCTGACCGGAGGATCGTCGGCAGTCACCTTCGACTATGGCAAGTATGCCATCGACCTGCGGGGCGACGACACGGCCGTGTACTTCCCCTTCACGACGCTTGCCGACCTCTATGCCGACCTGACTTATCACAACGCTGCCTGTAACGGTGAGAAGGTGGTAGTGGCCAAGTGCGATGATGACAGCCAGGGCATCGAAGCCTTAGCCCCTGACTTCACGACCCAAAGCATCATGCAGGCTGGCACCCGCACGGCCGATATGGCTGCCTACAGCTATGGTGAGCTTTGTTTCGTCCTTGACCACTTCTACGGTCTTCCGGGACGGGCCCCCATCGAGCGCATGAACTATCAAGAAGGTCTTGACAAGGTACTCGCCTCTACCGCCGATGGCCAGCAGGTCAAGCAGCTGCTGCTGTCGACCGACATGACGGAATATGCTTATGGTCTCGAAATGCTGAACGCCTACTTCAACGATGGTGGCCATACCAACTTCTGGACTTCTGAGTCGCTGATTTCGGCCGAAGGCAGCACCTTTGGCGACACATATCCATCACTCGCCAAGTTTTACAATGAGAATTACTTTAACAGCCAAGTGGAGGGAGGTGGTGTTTATTATGCTAACAAACACCTGCGTTCATCCTTCTATGGCGACTCTGTTGGCTCCGACGATGATGGCGATGATGACGACGACGATGAAGGCGATGGCAATGCCCCTGTTGTCACCTACCGTAAGAAAGGTAATACCGCCATTTGCCATTTCGATTCGTTTAACCGAATAAACTTTGAGGCTTGGAATATATTCTACGCCGGCACAGGCCCGCTGCCCACTTTGGATAATACTGGGAACGACGATCTGGTTGTCTTCCTCGATGCCCTGAAGAAGGCCGACGAAGACCCGGAAGTGAAGAACCTCGTCATCGATCTGACCTTGAACACCGGCGGTTCGCTCGACGTGGTCGTGGCAATGACATCGCTCATGTATGGTGAGAGCCTCTGCCGCTGCTTCAATGTGCTGACGGGACAGCAGACAACGTGGTACTACGACGTGGACCGTAACTTTGACGGGAAGTTCGACGACCGCGACAACGACGTACACTACGACCTGAACTTCTGCATCCTGCCCAGTCGTATATCCTTCTCTTGCGGCAACCTGTTCCCTTCGCTCTGTCAGGATGCCGGGTTACTCGTCGTCGGTGAAAAGAGTGGCGGTGGCAGCTGCGCAGTAGGCACTTATCGTACAGCAGAAGGAATAAAATACGGCATTTCCTCTGCCCGTGGACGCCTCATTAACAAGCAGGGACAGAACATCGACGGTGGTGTCGTACCGCAGGTTCCCATTGCCCTCGGACCCGATTTTACCTGGCAGGAGTTCCCCGTCGCCAACTTTTCCAACTTCTACGATATTGACAATCTGAGCAGCATCATCGGCAACCGGTAACAATAATGGGCGAAATCAGACGTGTCGAATTTTCGGCTTGTTGGCAAAGAAAGAAAAGAAATGTGTATGAAGAAGTTTTCGCTGATGATGGCGGCAGCCATGCTGAGCTGTGGCATCATGACGACATCGTGTAAGGACGATGAAGACGAAACAGCGGTGGCGAACCCTAAGCAGCAGGTGGTGCTCAGCTGCGAGCGGCCCGGCTACCTGCAGGCTGGCGACAAGGTGGCACTCATTTCGCCATCGTATTTCACGCCGATGGAAAACGTGGAGAAGACGGCTGCCCTGCTGAGTTCGTGGGGATTGGAACCCGTCATAGGCCCTAACGTGGGCAAAAGGGTTGACGGTCAGTATGCCGGCACAGTGGCTGAGCGCGTGAGCGACATACGATGGGCACTCAACGACCCTGCCGTCAAGGCTATCATTTGCAACCGCGGCGGCTACGGCTCTATCCAGCTTATCGACCAGATGACACTCGCCGAGGTGAAAGCCTCGCCGAAGTGGATTGTAGGTTTCAGCGACATCAGCACCCTCCACGGACTGTGGAGCCGCGCCGGTGTGATGAGCATTCACGGCACGATGAGTTCGTTCCTGGCCAGGGGCGGCACTGATGAGAGCAGCACCCTGATGCGCGACCTGCTGTTGGGCCGTGTGCCCCGCTATGAGCTGCCCTCGCACCAGCAGAATATCGAGGGCCGAGCCAGTGGTGTGCTCGTTGGCGGCAACATCTGCACCTTTGCGCCTAACCTCGGCACGCAGGCCGATGCTACTCTGGGGCGCGACCTCATCCTCTTTGTTGAGGAGGTCGAGGAGTCAATGCATAACATCGACCGTCAGATGCGCATTCTCCAGATGAACGGCGTGCTCGACCGCTGTCGCGGCGTCATCCTTGGCGAGTTTACTGACTGCGGCACCGAATTCAAGGATGCCAGTGGCGCGACGATAAGCGTGGAATCCATGATCTGCGACATGCTCAAGCAGTACCATATTCCCGTGCTCTGCGGATTCCCCGCCGGACATGGCGACGTGAACCTTCCCCTGGTGATGGGAGCCAACGTTACCATTGACGTGCGTTCCGACGGAGCCACCCTGCAGTTTAACATCGACGGCGACCAGAAGCCTGTCAGTACTGCCGAGATTACTGCTCCCGCAACACCTACAGCCGTGCGCATGTTCCTGGCCGGAAAGGCTGAGTAGAAACAAAGAAGGCCGTCGGAGACGAACTCCGGCGGCCTTCCCGTTATATGTCTTGATTCATTCTTCAATGATACCGGCTTCGAGCCATTGGCTGACGAGCGTCTCAGAGTCGGCCTTGGCTTTGTAGGCCTCAACCTCGTATTCTTCGCAGAGGTAGTTGGCCAGGTCGTCGGCGGTGAAGCTGTCTGCTCCGTCGATTTTCTGCCAGAGGAAGGCAGCCGACTCGTTCATACTGATGATTTTCGAGAAGTCGATGTTCTCAATGCCTTCTGCAACGATGACGTATTCGCCGCAGACGTTGCGCAGGTGGAATCCTTTCTTTGTCTTCATTGTTATTTATTCGTTAGTTTTATTTCTTCTTGAATCGGTTGGGCACGTGCGGGTGCATGGCGAAGAGCAGGTAGCGGCGCAGGGGCAGCAGGCGGGTCCACACCCAGGAGTAGATGCGCCACTTGCGACCATCGGTGCTGTCGAGCTGTTCACGGCCTTTGCGATAGAATCCGACAGCTGTGGCCTTGACATCGCCGAGCCGGCAGTGCTCGACGCCGAGATTGCCGTCGCCGCGCAGGGTGACGTGGTCGCCCTTGATGCTGACGATGCGGTGGAGCACGAAGTGCTTGGGCGCAATCTCTGCCAACACGGCATCGCCGACATTGATGCTCTCAGGTTTGCGCAGCAGGGCCTTGTCGCGCCCGTCCTCTAGGAAGGGACGCATGCTGTAGCCGCGCAGGGGTAGGGTAACGGTATGTCCCTCCTCCAGTAGTCTGACGACCTCGGGCAGCAGCACGGCGTTGGCCATCTGTATGGTCTTTATATCGCTCTTCATTGTCTTATTCTTTGGTAAGCGTAGAGAAACTCAGCCGGGCGGCCTCTTCGTCGGGCAGACAGTGGAGGGTGTAGACAGGCGTTGTCTCGATGACGCGGGTGACGGCGTCGCAGAGGTTGCGGTAGATGGCAGGGTCCCATTTCATCGACGAGCAGGCGGGCAGCAGCGAGGCAAAGGCCTGAATGGGAGCAAGCCGCTCTATGCTGTTCTGCGGGGCACGGTCAATACGGGTGACGGCTCCCAAGCGGGCACGGCGGTTGCGGTAGCAGGGCGTCTTGCCGCTCCAGGGCGAACCGTAGATGTAGGGCAGTCCGTCGTCGAGGATGCGGATGATGGGGTTATCGTCGTTCAGCAGTTCGGCTCCCTCGATGTGTTTCAGCCAGAGCGATGTGTGGGTGCTCTTTCCCGTGCCGCTCTGCGCCGTGAAAGGATAGCCTTTGCCATCGTACATGATGCACGAGGCATGGATGAGCATCGCCTGCCGGAAACTGCCTGCGAAGGCGAAGATGAGCATCAGCGCGTCGTTCAGGCCGAAGGAGCGCATCGTCCAGTCGCCGTTCAGCGCACAGCGGCAGTCGGTGAAGTGCTCGTTGGTGATGAGCAGGCAGCAGTCGCGGTTGTAGACGTCGCGTATAAGGTACTGGTAGCCGCCGTCGGGCAGCTGGTAGACCAGCGTGTCGCCGTTGCCGGTGTCGAACTTCCTGACGAGTTTCCTGTCTTTCGAGGGGTGCATCGAGTCGTCGACGGTGAGTGTGAAAAAGTAGTCGTCAGTCTGTTCGCTTGACTTGAAGTTGTCGAACGACGGCAGCAGCCACATACCGTTCTTCTTTGACTCCTCGAACAATATCCTGATGTTGAAGTCGGCTATCTTGAATGTGTTACTTTCCACTTTTCTTCTTTTTCTTTTTTGACGTCGCTTCTGCTACCTCTTCCTCGGTTGACGGATTATAATTGAAGGCAGTAAACCTGAAGTCGCTCTCTACGATATCCTTCACATTGTTGCGATTTTTCACTTTCTTTCCCGTTCCCAGGTAGAGTTTCTTCATCTTGATGTACTTCTTCTGCAGCTTCTTCAGGTTCTTGTTGTAGAACACCACGCATGTACGATATGGCATCTGGTTCTTGTCCAGATAGTCGCGCAGCATGGTGGAGTACAGATGACGGCCTACCAGGAATCCAGTCTTGCCCTCAATCCATACGCTGTCGATAGTCTGGATGTTGGTGAAGTGTACAATCGTGTCGTTGAACGAGGCGGCAAAGCCGAACATGTAGACTCTCTGTGGGGCCGTGTCTTTAGCCTGTGAAGTGGTCGGAATCATCGCTGCCAAGATAAAAGCAGCGATGGCGATGTATCGTTGTAATTTCATTGTCCTAAATATGCCTTTAACATCTTGTTCTTGGTACCCTCGCGCAGCCGGCGGATGGCTTTCTCCTTAATTTGGCGTACACGCTCGCGCGTCAGTCCGTATTTTTCGCCTATCTCTTCAAGGGTCAGCTCGGGGCCGTTGATGCCGAAGAAGGCCTCGATAACGTTGCGCTCACGCTCGTTGAGTATGCGCAGGGCTTGCTTAATCTCGGCTTGCAGAGACTCCATAACCAGCTGACGGTCAGCCATTGGCGACGATTCGTTCACTAATATATCAAGCAGCGAGCCCTCATCGCCATCGGCAAAGGGAGCGTCTACTGAGACGTGGCGCGTGTTGGCACTCATGGCCTCGTCGACCTTCTCCTCGGGCAGATTAATCTCCTGAGAGATTTCCTCTACCGACGGGCGGCGCTCGTTCTCCTGCTCAAACTTGCTCAGCATGCGGTTGATCTTGTTGACCGACCCCACCTGATTGAGTGGCAGGCGCACGATGCGGCTCTGCTCGGCAATAGCCTGGAGAATGGACTGGCGAATCCACCATACGGCATAGGAGATGAATTTGAAGCCGCGCGTCTCGTCGAACTTCTCGGCGGCCTTGATGAGCCCGAGGTTGCCCTCGTTGATAAGGTCCGAGAGCGACAGCCCCTGGTTCTGGTACTGCTTAGCTACCGAGACTACGAAGCGGAGGTTGGCGCGCGTCAGCCGCTCCAGGGCCTTGCGGTCGCCCTTGCGAATCCGTTGTGCCAGTTCCACCTCTTCCTCAATGGAAATCATTTCTTCCTTGCCTATCTCCTGTAAGTATTTTTCGAGAGATTCACTCTCCCGATTAGTGATGGATTTCGTGATTTTCAGTTGTCTCATTGGTAGTCGAATTTAAAGCCGTCGGGCAAAGGTACGGTAAAAAAATGAAACTGCCAAAGAAAAAGGTGAAAAAGTTGTCTTTTCCACCTTTTTCAATATATTTAGCGGCTGTTAGTCGTTCTGAAGCGGTACTGCGAAGTAGCCTTTCTTGCCAGTGGGGTAGATGCCCTGTATGTAGAGCACGGGCTCCTTCGACGTGGAAGCTTCCTTGACAATGTCCTGCAGGTCCTCGATGGACTTCACGCTCTTGTCGTTGATGCGCTGGATGATGAAGCCTTTCGGCACGCCGGCATCCTTCAGCTTGCCGCCGTTCACCTTCAGTACTTCCAGTCCATAGCCAATGTTGAGTTGCTCCTTCTGCTGGTTGCTGAGAGCGCGGAACTGTCCGCCGAGCACGTCGATGTCGGCATTCTTCACCACCTTGGTGTTGCCCTGTTCGTTTTTCAGCGTCAGCGTAGCGGTCTGCTTCTTCTTGTCGCGCAGGTAGTTGATGGTAATCTTGTCGCCGGGACGCTTCTGGGCGATGATGTTCTGCAGTTCGCCGAACGACTTGATCTTCTGTCCGTCGATGTGAGTGATGACGTCGCCCTCCTTCAGGCCGGCCTCGGCGGCAGCACCATCGTCAACAACCTTGGCAATATAAATGCCTTCCATTGTGCCCAGGTCGACATCGTTGCCCTTGTCCTTCTCGCGGTCTACATAGTCGTTCACGTCGGTACCCTGGATGCCTATCAGGGCGCGCTGCACGTTGCCATACTGCTTCAGGTCGGCCACCACCTTATTCATAATAGAGGTAGGAATGGCGAAGCCGTAGCCGATGTTCGAGCCGTTGGGCGATGCCAGCATGGCGTTGATGCCAATCAGTTCGCCGCGCGTGTTCACCAGAGCGCCGCCCGAGTTACCTTGGTTGATGGCGGCGTCGGTCTGTATCATTGATGATACGCCCTGTCCCATGCTGCGGGCCTTGGCCGACACGATACCGGCGGTCACTGTGTTGTTCAGTCCGAGCGGGTTGCCTACGGCCAGCACCCATTCGCCCACCTTCACATTGTCGGAGTTGGCAATGACGATGGCCGGCAGCTGCTTGGCGTCAATCTTGACGAGTGCCAGGTCAGTGGTGGCATCGGCACCGATGATGCGTGCCGAGTACTCCTTGTTGTCGTTCAGCGTCACGGTCAGCTCGTCAGCCCCGTCGACCACGTGATTGTTGGTTACAATATAGCCGTCGGCCGAGATGATGACACCTGAGCCTGCTGCCTGCCGCTTCGGTGTCTGCACCTGGCGTTGGCGACGGCCGCCATTGCCCTGTCCGCGTCCGAAGAACCCTCCGAAGGGGTCAGAGAAGAAATCCTCGAACGGGTCGCTGTACTCTACGGTCTGCACCTTTGAGTTCTGCGTGTTCTTGATGTAAACCACTGAAGGCAGCGACTTCTCGGCTGCAAAGGTCAGGTCAACGGGCTGACCTGCTGGCAGGGCTGTCACGGCGGGGGTGGGTACTTGTTCGGGCGAAGTGGCAGCATTGGTTTTGCTGAATGCTACGACTGAGAAGACAACAGCTACGAGTGCTGATGTCGGGACTGCAATGTTGATTACTTTTTTCATATCCATATTTGTTTGATTTTAAAATTGTCGTTTCCTGTTTTCTGACTGCAAAATTACGCGCAAAGTTTAAGAAACTGACAAATTGTCGTGATTATTTGTCCCAATTTAACAATTACGCGCCGCCTGTTAACGCTGCTTTGCGATTAACAGTCAGAACCTTAAAATATTGACAAAATTAAGAGTTGTTGCTGCTTTTGATTCTGTATTTGTAATCATCTATCGGCTTTTCCTGAAATTCCTTGGCTATTTGCGCTTTTTGTATTACCTTTGCACTCGGAAAGCACTGTCACGGTCTGTCGCTGGTGTCTTTATGGCACGAGAGGAAAGTCCGGGCAGCGCAGGACGCCCCACTTGTGAAAGTGCAAGCAGTCGGCGACGGCTGGATATGGCAGAAGAGAACGACCGCCTTCTTCGGAAGGTAAGGGTGAGAAGGTGGT
>JAEEGI010018198.1_pt1 | contig 14298 bp, 15 predicted proteins | sample 8958751 | NCBI WGS metagenome assembly JAEEGI01 (sample SAMN16246545, study PRJNA631951) | gut metagenome | biome: gut microbiome; feature: rumen; material: KS-attached | host: Bos | place: Iran: Karaj | collected 2018-10
GCAGAGGCTATCGCGATGTGGAGAGATTCCGCATTGCTGTACTCTTCTTCTATGGAGGCTTGACGTTGCATAAAGACTTCCTTGTGTTAAATTCGTTAAGTTAACTCACACTAAATCCTGTAGAACCGTTAAATTATGCAACTTTATTAGCAAATTTCTTTCTAATAGTACTCACATTTCAAAATTTTCACTATCTTTGCAGGGGTTTGGTTGGAAATCTCGAGTTGTATATACAGCTCGGATTAAGAAGTTGAGAGAATGGCTAGGAATCCATATTTCCGACGTCTGCCCTGATTCTACATTTGTAACTGACAAACAATATGAGTAGGACAAACTATATTTGGAGGTATTTGTATATTGCCGCATTGGCAATATTGAGTGTGTGGGGACTATCTTGTGGTGATGATGACCCCAAAGAAGCGCCAAGGCTGGAAGTGTCGCCAGAGGAAATTGTGTTAGACAGTAATGGTGAGGGAATGCTGACCATTACATCTAACACCTTGTGGAGTATCAGCACGTCTTCCAAGTGGCTGGCGCTTTCAACATTGAGTGGCGTGGGCAATGGTCAGGTGGTAGTAATGGCCAATGATAGAAGCACGTCCGAACGTTCGGCAATAGTAACCGTTAAGGGAGAGAATAATAGCCGACAGGTTGTGGTGACGCAGTTAGCTGCGGAAAAGAAAAAGTACTATATTTATGGTGATATCGCGAATTATCCTGATCAGGTACCATTCCAGCCCGGTGCATGGGATGCAGCAGCCATGCGTTTCAGCGATACTGAAGGTACGCATCTGCCCACAATTCCCGATGATGTTTACTTTGGCCTAAAGACTCTGATCTTTGATGTATCAAATGTTAGTGGAGATTTTGATTTGAAGGTCATGAATGGTTGGTGGAGTAACACTTATTACGATCACGTTAAGTGGGTGTCAGGTTTAAACGAGCTTCAGATTACTGAGACGATGGCTAACGAGTGCGCTAAAGGTGGCGAAGGTCATGATCTCGACCTTATGCTGTATAGTGGTACCTGTACCATCAAGGCTGTTTATTATGAGGAATAACAGTTGGTCGTCTGATTCACAGCGCCCCCTTCTCTTGAACTGTTTCCCTGTTACGCGAATTCCAAAAGAGTGGCCTTCGGTTTGGTGTAGATAGAGAGTGGTTGATACGTGTCTTATTTATATAATGAGTTTTAATTAAGGAGTTTATGAACAATGACGAATTGATAAGCCGCAGACGGTTTTTTAAAAAAGCAGCAAAAGGGTTATTGCCGATGCTGGGTGCTTTTGTTGCTGCACCAACAATACTCACAACGTTTACATCTTGTGGTGATAAGTGTGATGGGTGTGAAGCTTCTTGTATGGATAATTGCGAAACAACATGCACAGGCTCTTGTGTTGCTGGATGCTCTGGTGGATGCACTTCGGGTTGTAGTAACACTTGCATGGGGACTTGTGAGGGAGAATGCTCTACAACCTGTACTGGTGGTTGTAAGAGCGGATGTAGCAATACCTGCTCTACTACTTGTACCGGAACCTGTTCTACAGGTTGTAGCACAAAGTGTACAGCATCATGTGAGGATGATTGCTCCGCGACTTGTACAGGACTATGTAAAGGTGGATGCACCTCAAGTTGTGGGGCTAACTGTACCGGAGGATGCATGAATGGGTGTAGTAGAACTTGCACAGGAACATGTGAGGGTGAGTGTTCAACAACCTGTTCTGGTGGCTGTAAGAGTGGATGTAGCTCAACCTGTTCTGGTGAGTGCAAGGGAGCCTGTACAGGTGGCTGTAGTTCTTCTTGCACAGCATCCTGTATGGATGATTGCTCTTCCTCTTGTTCTGGTGGTTGTAAGGGAGGTTGTAGTTCATCATGTTCAGGAGGTTGTTCTGGAGAATGTAGTACAAGTTGTGCTAGGGCGTGTTCTTATGACTGTACTGGTAGTTGCACAACAGGCTGCTATTATGAGTGCACGGCAAATTGTCGCGATGACTGTACCACAACTTGTAAAGGCTGGTGTGATAGAACATGTACTGGTGGCTGCGATACAACTTGTACAGCCTATTGTGGTTGGTCGGCTTGTATGGGTACATGTGTAGGCACATGTCGCGGATGGATGAAATAATAACGAAAGTCTCTTGTCTTAAAAAATGACTTCTGAAGTTATAAAAGAGCATCGCAACGGTTGGCAATCGGGAATGGCGAAAACCATAACATTTATCGTCACAAAGGATTGTCAACTTGCTTGTAAATATTGTTATCTCGTCGGCAAGAATGCCAAGGAGAGAATGCCTTGGGAAATTGCCAAAGCTGCTATTGATTACATTTTAGATCGTGAACAAGAGTTTCGGCAAGGCTCTGTTATCTGGGATTTCATTGGCGGTGAGCCTTTCTTGGAAATAGATCTTATTGATAAAATCTGCGATTATCTAAAAGTTGAGATGTTTAGAAGGAACCATCATTGGTTTGATTCTTATCGCTTTTCTTTCTCGACGAATGGTATTAATTATCATGAAAGGAAAGTTCAACGATTTATAGAGAAGAACCATAATCATCTAAGCATTGGACTGACTATCGATGGAACAGAAATCAAACATGATTTGAATCGTGTTTATAAAGTTTCAGGCAAAGGCTCATATAAAGATGTAGTGAAGAATATTCCGCTTTGGCTTCAACAATTCCCAGAGGCATCTACAAAGGTTACAATCAGTTCGCCTGACATACCATACATCACGGAAAGTGTGTTGCACCTATATAAGTTAGGAATCAAAGAGGTGAATATAAACTGTGTATTTGAAGATGTTTGGAAAGAGGGTGACGATGCCCTATTTGAAGATCAATTAGTTAAATTGGCCGATGCCATAATTGACCAAAGGTTATTTGAAGAGCATTCATGTTCATTCTTTATGGAACACCTTGGAAAACCGTTAGACCGGGAACTTGAAAATCAAAACTGGTGCGGTGCTGGTCTTATGCTGGCAGTAGATGCCGCAGGCAATTTTTACCCATGTACTCGATTTGCCGCCTATTCGTTAAGAAGTAAGCCTGCTTGGATTATTGGTAACATTCATGATGGCATCGATCAGAATAAATTGCGTCCTTTCCTCATGCTTGATAGAATAACCCAGAGCAAAGCAGAGTGTATTGACTGTGAAGTGGCTGGAGGATGTGCATGGTGTCAAGGTGAGAATTATGATGCTGCTGAAACACATACGATCTATCAACGTGCCACAGCTTATTGCAAAATGCATAAAGCGCGTGTTCGAGGAAATAACTACTATTGGAATAAGCTTTTTAGAAAGTTGGAGCTGGAAGGCCGAGAGGATGAATTCGAGAGACAGAAATCTAAAGTGAAAGAACTAAAATGCTGACTCAATGTTGACATATCTGATCATATTATTAGATGACACGAGTGTATCATACTGTCATTACAATAATGTTAAGACAAAAAGGAAACTTATTAGTCTTGACGATTTGAGAGAAGGTATTGTTTTTGCGATGAAAGAAAATCTGAATATTCAATTTGTTTATCCAAACTATGAACTTCCTAAAGAGTATAAAGATACAATTGAATCAATAGATCATACAAAGATTGGACCAGAATCATGTGGAGAGGAGCTGGATATGATTTTGGTTCCAACGCTTGATTTCAATCCTGATCCATCAAAAATTTACTTGTGGCGTTGTACACTTAACGAACTAATATCGGAGCAAGAAAAGACCGTCAATTTGTTGTCCAAAGTCTTACGATTAAATATAGTTCTAACCGATATCCCCACATGGACAGATGAGGATTTTAATCGGTATGAGCAGCTGTTAGATTATATGACAGAATGCATTGCAGCCTATTATCAGAATGAAATATCAGTTCAATTGAACTTATTGACAGACCGATTTATGCTTGAGAATATGAATAATTGCAATGCTGGTGATACTAACGTTACACTCGCGCCAGATGGCCAATTCTATATTTGTCCAGCATATTATCCGAACAATAATGTGGGTACACTCAAGAAAGGTTTAAGAATACTCAACAAGCAACTGTTTCGTCTTGACCATGCACCTATTTGTCGAAAATGCGACGCGTTTCAGTGTAAAAGATGTATATGGATGAATGAGCTTCTGACATTAGACTGTAATACTCCATCTCATGAGCAATGTGTGGCAGCTCATATAGAGCGCAATGCTTCACGTAAACTACTACAGATCCTTGAAGCCAAAGGCGTGAAGTTAGAAAATTGTTATGGAATAGAAGAAATAGATTATTTAGATCCTTATAATATTTTAAACAAATGGAATTAAGAAAAGTTGTGGGGCAAGTGACCCCTGAAGAAACAAAAGAAATTCAAGTGCTCTTTGAGCGAAAAAATGGTTTGGCAGAGTTAGCAAAAATAGTAACTGCTGACAATGCCGAACTCTACGAAAAATTAGTTAAAGACATGGGTGAAACTGCTACAAAGTTTCAGAAATGGTGGGATGATAAAGCCAAACAATATGGTTGGGAAAGTCACCCCAAAGGGAATTGGGAAATTAATTTCAAGACCGGTGATATAACCCTTATAGTAAACGAATAGGAAAATGGTCTCCCACTTACTTTTTATTGGCACTACTGAGTTGATGCTCATAGCTGGCATTGCTCTTTTGCTCTTTGGTGGAAAAAAACTCCCAGAATTGATGCGAGGTATGGGTCGTGGCATAAGCGAGTTCAAGAAAGGAGCAAAGGAGGTCACTGACCCAATCAATGAGGTTAAGGAAGAAATTCTTTCCAATGTAGACGAACAAGGCCAGACGGATGAAACCGTCAAGTAATGACGAGAAACTAACATTTGGAGGACACTTGGAGGTGTTTCGCCGAATGTTAATGCGTATCATTGCGGTAGCAAGTGCTATCGCAATGGTTGTATTCTGTTTCAAGGAAACTACATGGGAAGTGTTACTTGCTCCTAGCGAGTGGAACTTCTGTACATATCGTTGGATTGAATCGGTTTTTCAGCTCTTGGGCGTGAACTTTCGTTTTGATGAGTTTCATGTTAATCTGATTGCCACTGACTTATCGAGCCAGTTTATGACACATATCACTACGGCAGTTTATCTTGGAGTGCTTGGGGCTTCACCTTATATCTTATATGAGTTGTTCCGTTTTATTTCACCAGCCCTCTATGAGAACGAGCGTAGATATAGTGTACAAGTGGCAGGCATCATCTATATGCTGTTCATCCTCGGAGTGTTGATGAGTTATTTCGTACTGTTCCCGATCTCCTTCCGTTTTCTTGGTACCTATAGTGTCTCTGCAAAGGTTATTAGCAACATTACACTCGATTCTTATATCAGTACATTTGTTTCTCTCACATTAGTTATGGGGTTGGTATTCCAATTGCCAGTCATAGCATTCTTTTTTGGAAAATTGGGCTTTATTTCGTCTGAACTGCTATCAAACTACCGAAAACATTCCTTTATCATCATAATGCTTGTGGCAGCAATAATCACGCCACCAGATCTTATGACGTTAATGCTCGTCACTATTCCGCTCTATCTACTTTACGAGGTAAGCATAAGATTAGTAGAATGGGTGGAGTAGAATAGTATCATCTTGAAAATTCCGCATGTTGATGCCGTAGAAGGATGTAGCTTCGTGCTCCGAATAACAAGCGTGGTTTTGCCAAACAGGTTACGGTTACATGAGAAAGCATGTGACCATTTCCTTTGAAAGCATTGAAATTATTTTGTAAGTAGAAGACGTGAGGGCAAGCGGTACGCCAAGCAACTGCAACAGAAGTTCTTCGAGGGCATGCAACAGCAAACAGGGAAATGAAACCCGTACTGAGGTAATCTTCTGGTATAATCCCCGCCATATGTGTCACACGGCGGGGATAATCTATCTTTTCACATTCGCAATAAAAGCGTAATAATTGCTTGCTTTTGGGCTGAGATTAAGAAAAACACACGGCTTTTGCAAAAAAGTCTGCTTATAAAGATACAACTTTCAAAATTATTTCATATCTTTGCCACACAATAATAAAGTCATGGAAGAAAAGAGATATCCTACAGTTGAAGAAGAAGGTCGCGGAGGTATTGTCAGCGAGCCTATTATTGCTCCTGTTCCTGATACAATGTCTGTCGACGGCATGACAGAAGTTCACGATTGGATAGATGACCTTGACTGGGACAAATTTCCTGGTTTTGGTCCTCTCTCAGATGAAGAAGCCATTGCGAGAATCGACAGATTTGAAGAGAGATTAAGGAAAGGGGAGGTGAAATGGACCTCTTCAGAACAAGTGTGGGAGGAACTCTATAGCAAATATCCATGGCTAAGATAGCCTGGGAAGACGAGCCCAAATTGCTCCTTGGCCAATTCGTCGAGTACGCTGCTATAGAATATGGAAAGAGCACTGCACTCAGATGGGCTAAGGAAGTCCAGTCTTTTGAAAATCGTGTAAAGTCGTTTCCTGAAGCTTATCCCCCTGAAGAACTCCTTTTGGGTCGTAGCCCTCTATTTCGCCGTCGCCACCTTATGAATAGGAGATTTAAGATTCTCTATTACTACGACGAGGCTGAAGATGTCGTACATATTGTTGACATTTGGGATACTAAGCGTAACCCCTCAGCCTTGATTCGCAGAATCAAATAGTTAGGGGACACAAAGGGGCCTGGAACCTTTTCTAAGATGAAGATTTAAGGTTATACAAAAGTTTATCTGAAGCCGTTGGTATAAGTATCTACGCTCCGTGCTGACCTTATGAAGGCTTCGTGTTGCGATCATCAAGGCTTCGAGTTCCGAGCAACAAGCGTAGTGTCTTGCCAAATTGGTTACGGTTACAATTGTAATCATGTGACCATTTTCTTGGACATCATGTTGAAATTGTTTTACAAGTTAAGAAAACAGGGAGAAAGCACGGACTTTGGATAGTCCAAACTTGGAGTTTGCAGTAACTAAACTCCCAGTTTACTTACTGCAAAGTCCTGTTTTCCTTAGTTAAAAATCAGGGCTTTGCAACTGCCTGTATATCAAGCAGATACAAAAGCGTCGAATTAAAATGTCTTATTATGAATTTTGTTGACAAAAGCAGATGATAAGTAATAAAAAATCAAGACCTGCTGAGTCCTGATAAATGAGGCGCAAGCCGAAAAAGCCGTCAGACCTCCCGTCGCCATTGGAAACGCCTGTGTTTATCGGGGTTTCAGGACGGGAGGTCTTGTTTGGAGACCTCCCTTAGGCCTCCCATAGACCTCCCGTCTGACCTCCCCTGTCTTAGGCTGTATGGAGCGGAACAACCTTGTAGTAGGCTACGTGAGAATGTTCCTTGTGCTCAAAGCCGAGCTCCTTCATCGCAGTGCCAATGCTGACCTTCGTACCATGAGTGCTCTGCACAGAAGGATATTCCTTCTGGATGATCTTCAGCATCTCCGTGCTGTTCATCGTCTTCACGACCTCGTCTTCCTTTGGCTTGCGGAAACAGGCCATGATGATCTCCGCGATGTCCTTCTGCTCCATAAACTCCTGATTCAGCTGCTGGATGCGGATCACCTCTTCGTTGTTGAACCAATAGGGTGCCTTCAGCTCTTGCAACTCATACACCACCTGGGCATACAGCTGACCGTAGTCAATCTCACCCGTGTTGTCAATCAGCTGACCGTCAGGAATCTGTATGCAGATGTAACGACGACTGCCAGTTGAATCCTGCAAGGGAGGTCTATGGGAGGTCTAAGGGAGGTCTCCAGACAAGACCTCCCGTCCTGAAACCCCGATAAACACAGGCATTTCTAAAGGCGACGGGAGGTCTCGGCAAAAAATTAGTCACATATGATTTTTATGCATCATAAAAGATAAGGGTATATACTTAACGTTCATTCTGATGCCTTCCATAACAGAAAAGGATGCCTACTAATAGAGTAAGTAATGCTTACTATACCCCTATAGGAGGCATCTCTAACACCGTGACTTGGCATCTTAATAATCAAGACTCATGCCTTCTATGGCCTCGTTCGTGAATTTTCACTTGAAATTGCGATTCTTTGTGAAATAAGTTGTATCTTTGCAGTTGAAAGATGGAGCGGAAGATCATACACGTGGATATGGATCAGTTTTTTGCGGCGGTGGAGCAGCGGGACTGTCCGGAACTGAAAGGGAAACCCGTGGCCGTAGGTCACGACGAACAACGGGGCGTCGTATCCACAGCCAGTTACGAGGCCAGGAAGTTTGGCGTCCACTCCGCCCAGTCCATTCAGGTGGCGAAGCGGCTCTGTCCACAACTCATCATCGTTGAGCCTCATTTCCAAAAGTACAAGGAGGTGTCTGGCCAGATCCGCAGCATCTTCCAGGACTATACCGACCTCATTGAGCCTTTGTCGCTGGATGAGGCTTTCCTTGACGTGACGGAGAACAAGCGAGGTATGCCTTTGGCAGTTGACATCGCGCGAGAGATCAAGCAGCGCATCAAGGACACGACGGGACTGACGGCTTCGGCGGGCGTCAGTTACTGTAAGTTCCTGGCGAAGATTGCCTCCGACTGGCGCAAGCCCGACGGACTGACGGTGATCCATCCAGACAAAGCACTCGATTTCATCGCTCGTCTGAACGTGCAGAAGATCTGGGGAGTGGGCGAGAAGACGGCAGAGAAGATGCATCGGATGGGTATCTTCACAGGAGCGGACTTGAAGAATCACTCGCTGACGCATCTGACTCAGGAGTTCGGCAAGATGGGGCAGGTGTTCTACGACTTCGCCCGAGGCATCGACAACCGCCCCGTCGTCTCTGAATGGGAGCGCAAGTCCGTGAGTTGCGAACAGACGTTTGAGAAGGATATCAGCGATCCGGCTGCCGTCACCATTGAACTCTATCATACCACCATCGAACTCGTCCGTCGCATCGAGAAGAGCCAGTTTGAGGGTCGGACGCTGACGCTGAAAGTGAAGTTTCTCGATTTCCAGCAGATCACCCGAAGCATCACCGTTGACCATATTCTCCAGACGAAAAACGACATCCTGCCTCTCGCTAAGCAGCTGATGCGGGAAGTGGAATACCGTTCCCATCCCATCCGTCTGCTGGGGCTCGGCGTGTCGAATCATAAGGAAGAACTGGCAGGCAACTCACCTCGATGGATAGAGTTGGAACTGGAGTTTGAGGATGATTGAAAAAATAAGTGGCGATTTGTTTTGCATTTTGCCCGATTTTCACTACCTTTGTGGCAGCAAAACAGATGACTATGCGGAAAGGATTGTTCTTTTGTCTGGTAGGCGGGCTGTTCAGCGTGCTGGGTTGTGCGCTGAAGAAGATGCCTGAAGGTGAGTTGGTGAGGGTGGAGTTCTCTCGCCACGGTACAATGGCGCGCGCTGAGTTCGAAGGCTGTGTGGAACAGGACTCCACAGGCGCTTTCGTGCTCAGGGCGATGAAGGAGACATACGGCCCGCTGTTTGAGAAGAGGCTCGATGCAGAGACGATGAACCGCTTCCGCCAGATCATCGAGGAGGAGAAGATGTATAAGTATAAGGAGAGATACACGCCGATGATGCAGGTGCTGGACGGTTGGGGCTGGTCGTTCTCGGCCAAGTTCTCCGATGGCTCGGTCATCTCTTCGCATGGCGAGAATGCCGGGCCTAGGGGTGATGGACTCAAACGGATCCGCAGCTATATGCAGGAACTGGTTTCACATATATAGTTTTATTGCTATGCTTTGCGACTTTTTGGGGGTGAGATACGTCTAAAGGTGAAGAATACGCATCGGAGTGGCGTAGGAGGTATCTCAGAGGAATAGAGCAAATAGCCTCGGTGTGAATTCACCGAGGCTATTTGCTTTTTACTATATATAAAAAGGTGTAGTCGCGGGGGCAGGTATTTGGGTATACCCAGCACTGTCCCCGCGACTATTTTGACTTTTTTTCGAGTCAAATGCGACACCTGTGTCAAGTTTCCGACTCGTTGTTACAAAACACCCCGATGTGTCGCAACAAACGTGAACGAAAAACATGAAAAAAGTTGGAATGAGCCGGAAACCGTCGTAACTTTGCATCAGAAATCAGAAATGATATCGATCTTTGACTTACTGATACAAAAGAAATATAAAGGTTTGACAATCAGCACTTTGAGTGCTTACCACATCAGTCTCTGCCCTGACTGAATCCCCAAAAAGGGCAAACAACAAAAACAAAAAGAATTAAAAAATAAATAAGTATAAACAATTAAAAAAAATACAATTATGACAACAAAAAAGAATTTGGTAAAGTCGATGCTCATGAGCATCGTTACCGCAGGTATTTTCAGTTTTTCATTCAGTCTCGCTTCTTGCAGCGACGATGAGTTAGTAGATAACGGTTTGGGCGTCGAAACGGCGCATGAGCAGGATTACAATGGCCCGCTGCAGGAGCCCTACGGACTATCCTATTATGATTTCCTGGCAGCCGAGGACGTTACGATCCTCAACGCCGATACCACGCAGATCTCTGTCAGCAAGGCGCTGGCCGACAAGCTGGGCATCCAGTCGTTCTTAGGTCACCCGATGGGTATCTGGGACCATCCCGAGCACCGTCCTTATCTGCGCCGCGCCACCAGGGAGAAGCTCGAAGGCGACCGTTACATCCTCAATGTTATCCAGTCTTCCATTGCTGAGGTGCTGGCAGGAAATGACAAGGAATATCAGCTGAGCACCGAGGTCTATGTGAACACCGACCCCGTATCGACCCGCACCCGTGCTATTGAGAACAACACGTCGGAGGTTGCAGCACGCTACATCGACGAGAAGAACGTGATCCACCCGATGGCCATCACCTTCAGACGTGCTGAAGGCGACCAGAGAGCCCTGACGCGCAACGCTGCTGCTGAAAATGGCATCTACGGCACCTATCTGCCCGAGCACCTGCTGGGATTGCAGAACGACCCTGCCACACGTGGCATAGTGGACGATTTCTTGGATTTGATTTCGGATGGCCTTGATATTGTTGGTAGTTGGTTTAAAGATGTAGCAGTAGGGTCTATAGAATGGTTCAAGGCCCAGGCTAAGGCCATGGAAAAGTGGCTGAAGGAGAACACCAAATACAACATCAATTGGGACAAGCACAACACCCTTATCAACATTGACTCCAAGGTGGATACGAAGATCCCCATCCAGCTGGGCGAAGACAGCAAGGACACCATCAATGTCTATGTGGAGGCTCCCGTGAAGTTCAACCTCAACTATACGCTCTTCCTTCAGGCCGACGGTTCTGTGGTAGAGAAACCCAATCTGCGACGCTTCGAGGCCAGTGTTGACGGACGTTTCAACTTCGAGCCAGAGGTCCGCATCGGATTCGACGGCAAGCTGGAACTGCCTGACGACAAGCAGAAGATAGATCTTGTAGAGCTCGACGGCATCACAGTGGTCTTTAACATCGGCTACGTTCCCTTCTGTGTAGATTTCAATCCCTCACTCTATCTGAAGTTCAAGGCTGAGGTGGAAGGCAAGGCCACGATGGGTGTCAAGTACGAGTTCGACTCCTGGTTCAAGGGTGGCATTAAATATGATGGCTACGGCGATCCCAAGGGCATCAGCGAGAGCAAGGTCACCAAGAGCAAGGTCAGCTTCATCACTCCTACTGCCGAGTTCAACGCCAGTGCAGGTGTCGGCCTGATGTTCGGATGCGAGATGATCATCGACAAGTTGGCAGGTCCTGAGCTGGCAATAGGCCCTCAGCTCACAGCCGACGCTGGTCTGACCATCGCCCCATTCGAGAAGGATCCTGTGAATTTCGAGGCATCCGTGGATTTCGGAATCACTGGTGAGGTTGGTGCTAAGATCAAGGTCTGGAAATGGGAACTCGCTGAGTGGAATACTGACCTGGACTTCGGTCTGAACTGGAACCTCTTCAAGTACCCCAAGGACAACAGCAACGGTGACAAGGATGCTGAGGACTACTGTGACGACAACGAAGTTGAGAAGAATGTCAAGGAGATTACCAAGAAGCTCGAGAAGAATGCCGGCCAGATTGCACTGCAAAAGGAACTTGACAACTGGAAGAAGGTGCGTCCAACAATCTCAAAATATAATCTGGGGAATATAAGTATTTTGACACAGTGTCTTATAAATTCTCTCTATTGGCATAAAGACCTGGAATCCTACTATAATCAAGATTCTGACCTGTTCCTCAATATTGCAGAGATGGTTGCATACGAGTGCCTTCTGAAATGGGATGGAAAAGTTAGAGATTCGGATGAATTTGAAGATGACATCAGGAAGTGGTACAAGGCCATTCAGTAAAAGAAAATTCTCTCTCTTTAAAGAAAAGCGAGCCGTGAGGCCCGCTTTTTTTGTGTCTCCCCCCGAACGTCCTTCCTTTTGTCATCTCGACTCCGCTCGACATGACCTAAATAACACACCATGCGACAACTATGTCAAGCGTGCGGCTGATTGTTACAAAATGCCCCGATGTGTTACAACAAGTCAGAGCGAAATGCTGGTGATTGTTTGGAAACAGATGAAATACTTCCTAATTTTGCAGCATAACAAATAAAAAATAGTATTATGGTTACAAAAAAGAATCTGGTTAAGATGATGCTCATGAGCATCCTGACCGTAGGAACAATGATGAGTTTCACCGCTTGCTCAAGCGACGACGCGGTGCTGGACGAAGTGAACAACAGCTTGCAGTTGAGGACAAGCCGGAATGCCACTGCGGAGCGCACCGTGCTGGTGTATCTGGCTGGTAAGAACAATCTGTCGGAATCGCTGCAGACGAACCTGGAGCAGATGAAGGCTGGCTCGAAGCGCATTGGCAACAACACGCTGCTGGTCTTCGTGCGTCGCGACATAAAGGGTGAGCAGCCTTGGCTGGCACGCGTCAGCAATGGTGAACTGACAGACTCAGTGTCGCTCGACGATATGGGCATCAGCACCAGCAATATGCAGGCTTGCAATCCTGAGCTGATGGAGCAGGTGCTGCAGTATGCCTTCAACTACTATCCCGCCAATGAATACGGACTGGTGCTGGGTGGACACTCCACTGGCTGGCTCATCGAACAGGAGCCTAGCACCACGCGTGCCTTCGGCGTGGACAATGGCGATGGTTATACCTATAGCAGCAGAAACAGAAGGTGGATCAACGTGCCGACGATCGCCAGTGTGCTGGAGTGCGTGCCTCACCTGAAGTTCATCTTCGCCGACTGCTGCAACTTCATGTGCCTGGAGACGATGTACGAACTGCGCAATGTAACGGACTATATCATCGGCTCGCCAGCAGAGATTCCAGCTGAGGGCGCTCCCTATGAGCAGATCATGCCTGCCTTGTTTGAGAAGAACACATTCTGCTCATCCATCATCGACATCTATCACCGCACCCAGAACGGCAAAGTGCCTCTCTCGGTAGTGAAGACCAGCGCCATGGATCAGCTGGCCAGTGCCACCCGCTATGCCCTCGACATCGTGCAGGAAAAGATCGGCAATGGCTATGCCGACACACAGGGACTGATACACTATGGCTACAGCGGCTCGAGCATACAGTTCCATCAGGAGTACAACCTCTTCTACGATGCCGGAGACTTCTTCCGCTCACAACTGCCGGAGAGCGACTACCGGCAGTGGAAGCAGGCCCTGGACGAGGCTGTCGTCGAGAAGCGCTTCGCCAAAGAGTGGCGTACTTGCATGACGTGGCGCTACACCTACAGCGACTTCGAGATGACCGAAGAGAAATACCACGGGGTGAGCATGTATATCCCGCAGGATCCCAGCACGGAGTACGGGAAATACTTTGCCCGGAACAACGAGGACATCAAGCAACTGAAGTGGTACCAGTCCGTAGGCTGGTAATACAAAGAAACGGCATGTGACATGAGAAGCGGGCCTTGCGGCTCGCTTTTTTTGTGCACTCTGCAACAAAAAATAGCGAAAAACACATTTTTTTTTGGAATGGACGAATAAAATTTGTATCTTTGCAACTGAAAAAAGGTGTTTGTTTTTATAAGGTTACAAAGTATGAGAATAAGGGAGATTAACATTGCACGGTTCTGGCTCGCCGTTATCCTGGCTGTGTGCAGTATGACGGTACAGGCACAGGATCCCACTCCAAGCGAACTGTATTTCAACAAGACGCAGTTGCCCAACGGGCTGGTGTTCCTGCCGGCACCACCCGATTCGTCGTCGACGCAGTACTTGTACGACATCTCGCAGTACGTCTGGGGCAAGAGCAAGCGACAGGATTCGCTGCGGGCCCGGCAGGCCATACGCGACGTGGTCGTAGACGTCGGGGAGATGGCTCGCGAGTTCAGCCCGGTATTCGGCATGGAGATCTCGAAAGAGAAGACGCCCGCCATCTTCAAGGTGCTCAACCTGGGAG
>JAEEGI010018201.1_pt1 | contig 14296 bp, 6 predicted proteins | sample 8958751 | NCBI WGS metagenome assembly JAEEGI01 (sample SAMN16246545, study PRJNA631951) | gut metagenome | biome: gut microbiome; feature: rumen; material: KS-attached | host: Bos | place: Iran: Karaj | collected 2018-10
GAGCAAGAAAAAGGGTGCCTCGTCATGACAACGGGACACCCTCTCGCTTTTGGTATTCGGCATGCTGGCGAGGCGATGCCTATACCATTTAACTAGTAATCTTAGATTCGTTACTCTGACGAGCCGCTGCTCAGTATCATGTTCACAATCGCGATGGCATCGGCGATGGTGATGCCTTCGACGCCGTCAACATCTGCAGCACTCGCGATGAACTGCCCAGCAGGATTGCCGTTGGTAGTGATGTAGTTCACCACAGCCACCACGTCAGCTATGGTCACATCACCGTCGTCGTTGGCATCGCCAGACTTAGCAGCAATCTCGAAAATCTCCTTGAACTCTTTCCAGTATTCTGCAGCCTCGTATGCAGATTTCTTCCCATAGGGAACATATAGTGTAGCATTGGTTCTATTGGTAAAGACCGAAGTGTGGATACTTACAGGTGTTTGCATCTTTGCAGTCACACTCGTCAAATTGGAGCACCAGAAAAAAGCACTGTTACCAATACTCAACACAGAGTTCCCTAAGGTCACGCTCGATAAATCTGAACACTGCTGAAACGCACCTTCACCGATAGTTGTCACATAATCACCTAATGTCAAACTCTTTAGACCATGACAAGAAGCAAATGTATAATCACCTATGCTCGTTACGGAATTTGGAATAATAATATTCGTCAAACCATAACAATCACTGAATGCACTATTACCTATTGTCGTTACAGAGTTAGGAATGGTAATCCCTGTTAAAGACTGACAATTATTAAAAGCGTATTCTCCGATACTTGTCAAGATGTTTGGAATGTTTACGCTCGTCAGACCAGAGCAATGATAGAAAGCATAGTCACCGATACTGGTCACAGAACTGGGCACCTCTGTGCTATTACAACCAACGAGTAAAGCATTTGTGGCAGTCTCAATAATTGCATTGCAATCATTACGTGAGTCATAGACGGGATTGTCTAAGTCCACAGATATTCTCGTCAACGGACTATATTCGAAATTGCTTGCTGCGAAAGCACAATTTCCAATGCTTGTGACAGAACTGGGGATTAACAATTCAGTCAGCCTAGAACAGCCTTTAAAAGCATTAGATCCGATATTTGTTACTGAGTTTGGGATGGACAGACTAGCAAGTTTGGAGCATTTTTCAAACGCAGAGTTACCAATGGTTTTGACGGAGTTACCAAGAGTTATACTCTCCATGGAAGAACATTCTTGAAAGGAGTAGTCTCCTATATATTCTACAGAATTTGAAATGCGAACACTAGTCAGACTTGAGAAGTAACTAAATGCAAAGTTCGCAATTCCACGTGTACCTTCTTCAATAGAAATAGTTTTTGGTGTCACATCGCCTTTATATCCACAAGCCCATTTGTCAACATAGAAGACACCATCTGGAGCATCTGTATACATACCTGTATCATCGAAGACGGCATTGCCTAAACTCGTCACGTTATCAGGAATGATTACGCTCCTCAATGAAGGAGACCATGAAAACTCATAATCGCCAAGACTTGTCAGTCCGGTAAAATACTGCAATTCATCGAACGATGTGATTTCTTCTTTTGCCTGGAAGGCATGGCCTAGATCAGTTACTGCGGCAGCCTCGTTATCGCTCAATTCACCGTCGCCATTGGTATCCCATTTCTTTACACAGATTTGTTTCACCTCTGAATCGGCAAAAGGAATGATACTTACGATCTCTTTGAATCCTTCCCAGGCTGTAGTTGAAGTGTAAGCTGGCTTGCTCCCTATCGGAACAAATAGTGTTATATCTGCTCTGGTGGGGAAAGAATTGTTGTCAGAAGTGTTATTGATAGAAGCAGGCGCTTCCGCTTTAACCGTCACTGTGGTCAAACTAGTACACCCGTTGAAAGCCAAACCAGATATCGTTGTGACGCTACTGGGAATAGTAATCTCAGTTAAACTGGTACACCCTGCAAAAGCTCTATAACCAATTGAAGAAACACCATCGGGAATCGTTATAAAACTTAGCAAAGTGCAATTAAGGAAAGTACGATCTTGGATTGTCGTAACGTTTTCGGGAATTCGTATAGCAGATAAACTAGAACATCCTCCGAAAGCCTCACTTCCAATAGAGTTGATACTGTTGGGGAGGTTTATCCAAATAATTCCACTTGAAGCAAAAGCATAATTCCCAATACTAGTCACAGAATTTGGGATTTCCATACCGCCAGAATAAATTGAGAAATAAGTAATTCCAGCGAACGCATAATTACCGATGCTTGTCACGGAATTTGGAATAAAAGAATTCTTGCATCCAGCAATCAGTTTGTTTGAAGATGTTTCTATAATGGCATTACAATTGTCCCGAGAGTCATATTTACTATTATCCGATGCCACTTTAACAGTTGTCAGATTGGAGCAATACATAAACAAGGAGTTACCTATGCTTGTTACCGAGCTGGGTATAGTCACACTTGTCAGGCCTGAACAACGATTAAGCACGTCACTACCTATGGTCGTCACTGAATTGGGGATGGAAATGTTCGTCATACTGGAGCAGCGTAAAAAGGCTTGATTGCCGATACTCGTTACCGTATTGGGTATCATCAGACTTGTCAGGCCAGAGCAGCCAGAGAACGCAGATTCCCCAATAGTTGTCAGCCCCACAAAGTACTGCAGTTCATCAAATGAAGTGATATTAGTATTTCCTGTAAATGCCAAACCTAAATCTGATACCAAAGCAGCCTCGGATTCACTTAACTCACCATCAGCATTGGCATCCCAGTTTTCCACACAGATCTGCTTCACTAAGGCATCAGCGAAATCAATGATATTGTTGTTTGAAATAGCAACAACAACATTGCATGTTGCACTCAGGTTCGAGCCGTCATTTGTCGTAGCAGTGATGGTAGCATTTCCATTAGCGATGGCAGTCACAACACCATTGTTGTCGACAGTTGCAACTGTCGTGTTGCTGCTGGTCCAAGTCACACTTTTGTCGGTGGAATTAGCGGGAGTAATGGTTGTCGTAAGCGTGAAGGTCTGCCCTGGCTCCGTCAATGTGAGCGTGGTGCTGTTTAAGGATATACCTGTAGCAGGTACTGCTGGCAGATTTAGATTGAACAAAACGTTATCGGCTATATAGCCCTGTGCCGCTGTATCACTAAATTTGATATTTTTCAATTCTGCCTGTAATGATGTTGTCACTGTCGAAGCCACGTCTATGGGCAACCGCAGCAATTCACCACTAGTGCCGTTAATGATATCCTTGTCCACAGAGAAGCACACTAAAAGGAGGCTTCCATCTGCGTCATCTTTGATAGTTAACTGATGAGTATCCTCATGACGATTGGAAAGCGTATATTTGTACTTGCCATTAGCTTTCTTCTGCAACGTCACCCCTTCAGGCAAATAGAGTGACATTTGATAGCCCGTCAGCGTTGTTTCAGTATTAGTCAGATTGATAATAATTTCTGCACTACTGCCTGGTTCTATCATTGTTGGGGCTACTGTGATTGTGATTCCCATGACATGGGTGGCCAGCATTATCAAGCCCCATGTCAATAATATTCTTAGCTTATTCATAATCTTTAGTTATCTTATATTCACTTTCTTTCCATTGATTATGTACAATCCCTTTTTAGGTGTTGCAATGCGTCGACCTTGCAGATCGAAGATAATCTCAGGTTCTCCTGTCTCAGTTATCTCATAATCAGTAATACTTGTTGGGATAATATTAATAGTCAGACCCGCTAAACGGTATCCATGAGCATCGGGAGTACCAAACAATACATGGTTAATCACAATGTCACCCTTGGCCTGTCCCTCAGTGGTCAGGGTAAGTAATTGACCAGAGTTGCCGGAAAATTCTTCGTTGTCCAGTGAGAAGCCCATTATGAGATACTGATTATTGTCAATCTGTCGAAGCAACAATTGATGGCCTTCAGAACGTACGTTGTTCAGTTTAGCGCTAGTAAGTGCTAGTCCGTCAGGCACGTTCACCATCATTTGGAATGCGCTATAAGATTTCTTGTTCTCCAAGTTTACTATAATGTCATTGCCTTTTGTCGAAGCAGTAATATAATCGGCTGTCTGCTGGTGGGCAGAGGCTGTAACTAAACGTGAATTGCTAGCGTCCTGCAAGATCATTAGGTCAATGGCACCAATAATATCAGTAATATCCACATCACCATCATTATTTATGTCAGCCGCTACCATCTTGTTTGCATCGGTGCACTGGCCCGACATAACATCAATGATTAGGATTATATCTGTGATATCCACCTCACCGTCACCATTCAAGTCACCAGGTTCAATAGACCCTCCCACGATGACTCTGCATGAAGCCGTTAGATGTGTTCCATCATTTGTTGTAGCAGTAATAGTTGCAATTCCATATCCTGCTGCTCTAACCAAACCTGTATTGTCGATAATTGCAACATTCGGATTGTCGCTTGTCCAAGTGACGCTTTTATCCCATACATCTGATGGGGTGATCGTAGCTGTCAATATTTCAGTTTCGCCGATATTCAAGAAACATAATGTCGTCTTATTAAGCGTTATACTAATAGCCGATGTCATCGATTGTAAAGCATAAAATTTGCCCCATTCAGCATCGTTCTCATAAGCAAATTCGCTTCCTTTTGGAACATACAGAATACATATATTTTCATTAATATCGAACAACGCTTGTTCCCCACAAACAGGAGGTGTTTGGGCATGACTAATGATTTTCTCGATGCCTTTCCTCTGCTCATCTCCTTCAACACGGGTATCAGAAAAAGCATTTTCACCTATAGTTTGAAGTGTAGAAGCGAATTCGAAGGTTTTTAACATGGAGCAACTCTGAAATGCATATTTTTGAATAGTTTTTACACCTTCGCCTAACTTGATGTTTTGGAGCCCTCTGCAGTTCCAAAACTCGTTGACGTACACGGTCTCTTCTTTGTTGGTAACAAAAACCGTACGCAGCGATTCGTTATAGAAGAATGGTGAGTAGCCATGTATTTTTTCCGGGCTATATGAAATGGGACCTCCGATATAAACAGAATCCAAAGGACAATCAGCGAACAAAGGAGTTCCGACTCCTGTTAGATCTTTATAATCACAGTTAGGACGATTTTTTCCAAACGTTAACACATTTGTGCGATCTTGAATGATTAAGTCCTTTAGTGCCGTACAATTTATAAATGTTGAGTCTTCAATGCTCAACGTAGTTTGTGGAATCTCTATTTGCGGCAATGAGATGCAACCCCTGAAAGAGTTTGCTTTTATCAATACGGTATTTGCAAGGTCTATCTTCTTCAGTGCTGAGGTATTGTAAAAACTGAAACGTCCTAACAAAGTTACAGCAGGTCCTACCGTAAAATGCTCCAAGGCTCTGCACTCACTAAATGCATAATGTCCAATGGTATCTATCTTTGCCCCAAGATATACTTCCTGCAGATTCTCACATTTCTCAAACTCACGGTCATAGATCTGATGCTCTACATCAGTAAAACGCACGGCACGCAGAGATGGATGCGAGCGGAAGGGAGAATATGGTTCCTTAGCAACATTGTAATGAAGAGCACCACCAACATACACAGAATCCAGACCGCAAGTAGCAAATAAGGGAGAAGAATTGCTCTGTCCCATTGAGTATATACCCTGCTTGTCCTCAAGTGTAAGAGTCCGTAAACTAGGACAATTATCAAATACATGGTTTTTTATACTGTCGATGTTATTAGGGATATACAATGAACCCAGGGCCGTACAACCCGAAAAGACACCATCCTCAATATTATTCAATCCCCGGCTGAGGGAAATCTCTTCCATCGTTGTGCAACCAGCAAAGGCATATTCGCCCATGCTAGTTACATTATTAGGGATGACGATGCTTTTAAAACCTTCCGCTCCTCCAAATCCTCTTTCGCCAATGCTTCCTACTTGGTTTCCAATGGTACAATTTTCAAAATAGGATGATTGAAAACAGCAGTCTCCAATCAACGTGACACCGTTTCCGATTTCAACTTGATTCATAAAACTACCGTCAAAACAAGAAATAGGCAGAGGTCCTGTTGATCTAATGTATGCATCAAAACCACCAGAAATCGCAGAGAATGCTTCACTTCCTATACTGCCACTGTTCTCAATGGTAACTTGCTCTGCAATGGAACCATTTTTAAAACAACTCGATCCTATTGATGTTACATTATTAGTGATTGTTACAGATTTCATCTCAGCCCCAATAAAGGCCTCATCACCCAAAAAACCTGTATTGTTTATCATGACTTTTGGTGTACCTGTAACTTTGCGGAAAGCACTGGACCCTATATAACCACTATTTTCAATTGTAATGCTTCTTGAAATCCTACTTTCCATAAAACAACATGACTTCACATCTGTAACCCTACTTAAAATATCTACAGAACGCATACTAGAATACGAGAAGGAGTTTTCTCCCAGACTGCCTAAATTATTAATGCTAGCTATGAAACTACCTATATTATGTGAAAAGGCGTTGCTAGCTATGTCACCACTATTATTTATAGTAAGAGATTCTCTCCATTGACAATTAACGAATGCACATGTATCTATCAATCCGTCATTACTAATATAACCGCTACCATATCCTGTACAACCGGAAAAAGCATATTTTCCTATATTTCCTTTGTTATAAACACCCATGTTGGCATCATCACTAGTACAGCCGGCAAAGGCATATTTACCTATATTACCATGATTGGAAACATCAAGATTCATAGTAATTCCCGAACAACCGGCAAAGGCATAGTCGCCTATATCACCTTGATTGGAAACGGTTATATTTTCTCGAGCATCTCGAGCACCAGAGCAATTGTAGAAGGCGTATTCACCCACATAACCTTGATTAGAAATCGTAATGTTACCTTTTATGCAGTCGTCATCGTAACAAGCATAGGGCATAATGTTCCGAACACTATAAGTCTTTGGTTGTCCCGTTTGTTCATGATATGTGATTACGGTAGGCCCGACATTTGGAGATATAATAGAAGTACTAGAATAGTCACAATCTATAACATCACATGTAGTGTTATTCAAACGAACATACCAAATGCCATTATCTTTGAATTTGGAAGACAGAGAAGGATAATTGAAGAAATTCCCTTCCATATCGGAATAATGCGAACCTGCACAATAGTTTATGGTCCCTATGGCGCAGTTGACATCACCCGAAGGAATAGTGTTGGGGAGCCATATGGTTTTTTTTATGCTATCTCCAGTAAAAGCTCCATCTCCTATAACCTTCACGTCTGAATTTATTATTAATGAATACAAGGAACACCCAACCAATGTGTATGAGCCGATATTTGTAATTGACGGCGTAGTCACACTTTTTACCCTTTTATTATTTACATAAAGATAATGTGCATTATAGAGAGGATTTGCCTCTGCATTTTCAAAAGTTATGTCAAATAAACAATCTGTACTGACAAAGTCTGCTCTTTTAAGTCTCGTACAACCAGAGAAGGCGTCTTCACCACATTTTTTCAAATTTTCAGGAATGGAAATAGAGGTCAGTCCTGTACACCCAGAAAACGCCCCACTCTTTATATTAGTCAGACTTTCTGGTAAGGAAATGGAGGTCAGGCCTGTACACCCAGAAAACGCTCCACTCTCAATATTAGTCAGACTTTCTGGTAAGGATACGGAAACTAGTTTGTACTTTCCATTGAATAAATTTTGTGCTAGAAATAAAGTTCCATCATTTATCTCCAGGCTACAATTATCAGGCATTTTCCCTTTATATTTATAAGCAGTCTTTCCACAATAAATAATGCCATCTGGTTGTTTATTCTCCCATGATGAGGGGAAAGCGTTTTCGCCTACATAAATAATACTGTTTGGTATAACAATACCACTAAGATCTTCTATTTTATCATTACCATAATAATTAGCATAAAATGCATAATCCGCAATTCCCAAAGTTCCATCTTGAATATGTATAGTAACAGAATATGCTGTATGAGATAATTTATACGTATAAGCAACCCTTCCAACATATACTACCCCCCCATCTGGTTTGTTTGAATACCATGGAGAACTTGAATCGAAGGCATATTTTCCTATAGAAATCAAATTATCACTGACAATGATGGAGGTCAGATTCTTCATTCCACTACAAGCATAGCTTCCAATTCTTTCTACGTTGTCACCAAAGATAATGTTAGTAACTTGATTTCCAAACAGATGTTCAAGCGTACGATTTGTAGTACCCCCATATTCTTTTGAAGCGATATGATTACTATTAATGGTCACAGATGTCAGACTATTGCAATGGTAAAATGCATAATCTCCAATAGAAGTTATTTTGTTAGGTATCGTTATAGAGGAAAGGGAACTACAGTTATAGAAAGCTTTATGACCTATAGAAGCAACATTTTCTCCCAATACTACATTTGTGAGTCCAGTACAACCATTAAAAGAACCTTCTCCTATGGTGATTACTTCTTCAGAAATAGCCACAGAAACAAGACTTGTGCAACCATAAAAAGAATATTGGCCTATATGGTCCACGTCTGAAATATCAAGCGAAAAAACTTCTTCCCCTTGAATATAAAGATGTTTGGCAAAACACAAAGGGTTGGAATTAAAATCGCTAAAACTGATACGACAAATACTTGCTATACTGGCAAACTCGGCTTTTGTAAGATTATCGCAACCAACAAATGCATTTCTTCCTATTTGGCGCACACTTTCCGGAATGCTTACGGACGTAAGACCTCGAGATCTATAGAATGCTTCCGAGGCAATAGCGGTCACTTGATATGTAATATCATTATAAGTAACCGTTTTCGGAATAATTACAACACCTGAATAGCTGCTACTGCCTTCGTATTCATTTGTTACTGTTGCGTTAGAACCTGAAAAATCGTAGTAGATGCCATCTATTTTTGCATCATAAGCATTAACTACCATGCTTGAGGACAAAGCAAGTAGCAAAAAAAACAATATTTTCTTTTTCATTGTGTAATATTTGATAGTGCGTTACTTTATTTATACAATTGTAAGTATATAACAGGAGTTAGACAGTGCAAAGGTAATCATTTCTATGCAGTCACAAACACGATATGCTGGTTCTTATTTGGTTCTTTTTCTATTTTTTTTGCAGGAATAACAGAAAAGGTGTAATTTTGCACTGTAATAGCATCAACTATGGAGGAAAAACAACAAGAACTGAGGCAGCTGGTGGAGCAGGTGATGGGTATGCATCTGCAGACTCCTAGTGACTTTGAGCTGCTGATGAGCCAGATCTATCAGAAGACGGGACAGCGACTGAGCATGTCGACGATTAAGCGCTTCTGGGGCTATGTGGACAAAGAGAATGCAGGCTATCGGGTACGGGTGACTACGCTCGATATCCTCTCTGAGTTCTGTGGCTATCAGAACTGGGCGACATTTTGCCAGGCTGACGTCGGCGGAGAGGAGGAGAGCGGCGATATGGTCAACAGGCATCTGTTTGCAAAAGCTCTGGTCAGTGGCGATCTCGTCAGACTGCAGTGGAAGCCCGACCGCATCGTGACCATCCGCTTTGAAGGCTCTGACCTCTTTACTGTGGTGGAATCGATCAACAGCAAGCTGCGTCCTGGCGACACTTTCCACTGCCTGCACATCGTTGACGGGATGCCTCTGACCCTTTTCGGCCTGGTGAGGGATGGCCGTATTGTGGGCAACTATGTCTGTGGGAAGATACACGGGGTATCGTTCTCACGGAAATAACGCTGCTCACAGGGGCTGGATGTCCAGCTCCTTCCACCCTGGGGCATGACGGTAGGCTTCCACTGAGGCCTCCGGAACTCGGACGATGCCCTTGAAAGACTTGTCTACAATTGATGAAGCGAAAGGAGGATTTGCTGCCATTATGCGTATTTCCGACAGGGCGGAACACTTATGGAACACATATTCACCTATTACTTCGATGTTTGCTGGTAAGGTGATACTCTGCAATGAACGGCATTGATAGAATGCTCCCCTGTCGATGCGCTTCAGCGTTGAGGGCAATTCCACCTCTGTCAGTTGCTGGCAGTCGCAGAAGGCATCCTGCTTAATATCGGTGACCCCCTCAGGAAAGGAGATTGAACGCAGTGAGGTGCAGCTGACGAAGCAATTACGGGGAACTGTTGTTAACGAAGCGGGCCAGTTGACATAGGTGAGACTTGTGCAGTTGAGGAACACCTCCATTGATATGTCCTTCATCGTAGGAGGCAGGTGGACATTGTTCAAGGCAGAACAGTTGTTGAAAGCCTTCTGTCGGATAGTAGTAAGCGTAGGGGGAAACTTGACGTTGGTTATCCCTGTGCAGAAGGAGAAAGCACTGTCGCCTATCTCCGTGATATAATAAGTCTCACCATCGTATATCACCGAGTCGGGAAGTACCACGTCGCCAGTATAGACATGACCTCCTTTTGGTGCCTGGACAACAGCCAGTGAATGTTCGTTGGCCGAGAGGATCTTCAGGTAGAGCGTGTCTTGGTATTTTGTGTCGATGAACACCGTTCCTTCAACGGTGGCTGTCGAAGCAAACCGTAAATAAATGATGGACGCCACTAGCACAAATATCAAGGCTGCTGCCACAATCCATCCCAGACGAAAAGAGGAGTGGTGCTCGTCGTCGAGCATTGACAGGATGGCGTCGACCGACTGAAAGCGGTCGTCCTTCTTCTCCTGCATGCAACGGTCGGCTATCTTCTGATAGTATGAAGGCAGCACACAATGTTCTGAAATCGTCTGGAGTATTCGTCCCAAGGCATAGATGTCTGTACGGGCATCTACCTCGTAGGTGCCGTTCAGCTGTTCAGGAGCAGCATAATGCATGGTCTGTCCCATCGAGTCGGGACGTGCATCCATATAGCTGCATCCCAGGTCGATGAGGCGCACATCGTTGTTCACGCGCGTGAGCATGATGTTGGCAGGCTTCAGGTCGAGATGCAATGCCTGATGACGGTGCATCTCCTGCAGGGCCAGGCATAGCTGTCGGAGGAATTTCTGTGTGTTGGCTCGATGGCTGAAATAGTCTGGGTGCTCATCGAGGAAATCGTCTAGCGTGAGCCCGTTGACGAAGTCCATCACCAGGCAGCACTCATCATCATGGTCGGTGAGCTGATGATAGCGGACAATGTATTCGGAGTCAAGATGCATGCCCAGGTCATATTCTTTGCGGAATGACTCACGATAGAACTCGTCTGACAGATGCTCAGGGCGGAGGGCTTTCAGGAAATAGTACTTCCCATCGCGGAGAACCTGATAAAACGAGTGCACGCGGCTGTTCATGTCCAGCTTCATGCGCCGTACAGCTTCCCTTTGGCTTCTTCCGTGGGTACTGAGAAATGATGACTCTTCCGATGACATGAAATTGATGCTCAAATGCGTAGGACCTCGCTGCGAATATCGTGTTGTCCGTCAGCCTTTACGAAGTGAAGTTGTCCTTCAGCCAAAGCTGGAAGAAGCGGTCATAAACGTAGTAGGCATTGTCGGATTGAGTGATGAAGTCCTTTTCAAGAAGCCCTTTCACTGCGGAAACTACTGAGCTTGAGGAAGGAAGGTGGTATTTGTGCACGAACTTGCCTCCTGAAATGTTTCTAGCGCGTCCTTCGGCAGCGATGGCCAGGAAGACGTTGCGCTGCTTCTCGGGCATCTGGCGGAGCAGCTCTGCGTAGTATTCTGACGACAGTTGCAGATAGGTGTCAATGGCGCGGTCGATCATTTCCATACCACACGCTTCGCCCTTTGGAGTGAGCATATACAGCATGTTCATGATACGCTGAACATTGGCAGTGATACCCTCAAAACGCTGATAGACAGCCTCGACTACCTCGTATGAAATGATGCGATGGCCATTCTTTGCGAACTGTGGCTCAGCAAAAGCCCAATATCGCTCCAGTGAAATAGGGTAGAGGCTCATGGGTACTACTGACTGGAAGAAGGGACGGGCGGGTGACAGAAACATCTCGCTCATCAGATGCCGCTGCGAACCGGCAAAGATGAAGTTGGCATTACTGCATTGCTGAATATGCGTGCGCAGAGCTGCCTCTACGTTCTGGTCGTCATGATAATAGAGGATCTGCTGAAACTCGTCGATGGCTACCAGACAGTGTTTGTCGGCAGAGCTCAGATATGCAAATATTTCATCGAGCGTCGTTTGTGGAGGGGTCATCGCTCCAACACCAAGCCCCCACACGGGATTGCCGTTGATGTCGAACGTTATTTCTGAGCGTACTGACAGCAACGAATTGAGGAATGTCTCCCATACCTTGCGCCCTCTTGGTTTCAAAGTCTCTAAAATGGATTTGCCAAACATGTTGACAAAGTCACGAAACGAGTTGGTGGCATAGATGTCGATGAGGAAACAATGGTAGTCGTCCTTGATGCTTTCCTGCTGGAAACAGTGTTTTATCAAGTCTGTCTTGCCCATGCGGCGTGGTGACATTAGCGCGATGTTATTGCCATTGGTCAGGAGGTTTGTCAGCAATGCTGTTTCTTCCACGCGGTCGCAGAAATACTCAGGTCCTGCATATCCATTAGTCACGAAGGGATTGTCTGTCATCTGTTGCTGTAATTTTTCGGCAAAGATAACACTTTTATTGCAATTATCAAAAAATAATTATCAAAAAATGATAATCTGGCGGCAACGACGCCTTGTATGAACAGCAATCCCCTTACTTTACCCCAGCCGAATAGATCTTGCCGTCACTAATATAAAGCCCACGAGCTGGCACGCCAGTCAATCGACGTCCCTGGAGGTCATAGATAGCCTTACCTTCTCCCTCAGTAGCTTCTGCCGACTGAATGCCAGAGTACGCGGCCCAGCCTGCAGCAAGGTCCTCAAGGGTAATAACCCGATCGTCATTCATGCACTTCTTCCATTCCTCCTTACTGGTCTTATCCACAAACCGACCATTCCAAGTCTGATACCAAGGCATCCACCACGACCAGACGGCTTCCTCATCCACCATCTTGTCGATGTCAGGAATAGGACCATTCTCAGATAGAGCAACAATCTTCTTGCCCTTCGTCAGGGACTTAAGTTTGTCGAAGCTCGCATAGTTGCTGGAATAGTCAAAGTCATTATTATATATGTCAGCAGAGACCACATCATAATATGCTTCGCCTGGATCCCAGTCGGCATCGTTCTCACCGGCATTCCATATCCAGATCACATTGTGAACACCTTTCACATTCACCATCTCCTCGTAAATCAGCCGGAAGAGCTTGATGAAAGGCTTTGCTCCCTCACGGCCCCACCAGAACCATCCACCACTGGCTTCATGCAAAGGACGGAACGTGACCGCCATACCCTCTTTCTGCAGCGAGAGGAAGTAGTCAGCCACGGTGTGAATATCCTGAATCAAATACTTGTACAACTGCGAAGAAGTGTTCCAACTGCCGTCGGCATTCATCGCATCCGAAATCTTCATCGTGCAGTCGGCAGTATAGAAGGCATCCGTGTTGCGGCTCGGATCGCGCCAGTGCCAGGTGAAGTTAGGCAGGCCGCCACGCCTGTAAGTGTCTTTGGCCAAAGCTATCGACGATGTCGTATAACTCTTGTTATAGTTAAGGCTTGCACTCTTTCCTGTGGCATTCATGAAGTCGAACCCTATCAGTGCAGGATACTTGCCTGAAGCCTTGTACACGGCCTGCACATCGAGATGCTGGGTGACATTACCATTGGCCGATCCCATATCGCCTGTCATGATGCCTGAGATGACCTTCTTGCCAAAGTTGTCGTACAGGAAACGATACATCGTCTTGGCTGCATCCGTAGCATTGGCATCGACAGGGTTCTTGGCTATGTCAAACTGGATAATGCTGCTGCTTGTAGCAATGCGGATATAGTCGATGCGGAACCAAGTCCAGTTGGGAGTGATGACAATCGAATTATTGCCTGCATTCATAAAGAACGTGCCCACCATCGACTCGGCCCGGCCATTGACATCGAAGGTGACGGAGTTCCCATTGACAGCCAGATTCACCTTCTTACCGCCGTAGAGCCCGTCGTAGCCCACATAGACATCGCACTTTCCACGCTCGGCAGCTTGATACGTAAACGTAATCTTGGCATTGTTCTCAGTGAGCTCAAGCGCCTTCCCACCAGAGTACTTGCTGTCAGTAATCAGTTTGCAGTTGACATAGGCAGCGCTCTCCGCCTCTATCTTCGTATCGCACAGCGCATAGCAAGGACAAAGGATGCCAGCAAGTAAAGCAAGAATCAGTCGTTTCATACCAGTCGTTTTCATTATAGTTTGTTTCTAGGGAGCAAAGTTAATCTATTTTTTTGACACGACCAAATGTCAGCAAAACTTTTTTTCTTT